>ERZ795059.20-NODE-20-length-297625-cov-23.988581_pt1 | contig 297625 bp, 231 predicted proteins | sample MGYA00375143_ERZ795059 | MGnify/ENA primary metagenome ERZ795059 (study PRJEB30188, sample SAMN05720168) | activated sludge metagenome | isolation source: Anaerobic digester | place: USA | collected 2015-01-07 ... | reverse complement strand
ATAGAGCATCTGCCTTCTAAGCAGAGGGTAGCAGGTTCGAGTCCTGCCGGGGGTATGTAATCCCAGACCAGCACGAGGAGCAGCATTCAGTCTGCCCGAGAGCGAGACAGATGGCCTGGCCGGGCATGCGATAGCAGCGTCATCGAAGGTGAATCCTGAACCGGCAGCGGCGGCGCCCCTGGATGATCGAGCCCAGCAGGTTTACGGCTACCGTATGTCTTCTGGCGCAGCCTGATCCAGCAAGTCCATCACTAATTGAATATAGTCGGAAATCGGACCGTCGCCGGCGCAGTATGCCGGACAGAAACGGCGGGAGGTTCGGGGATGGGGCCGCCGAACCGCAACGTGGCCAACGTCCGGGGCCAGGCGGAAATTGCGTTGACTCCGCGGAAAGGGTGTATTAGTGTGTGGAATTGGGCGGCGGAGGCGTTCAGCCCGACCCTGCGCGCCGCCGATAAAGAGTGATACGAGAAGATTGATGAAGGGTGCCTATGGCCAGCGACGAACGAGCGACATCGAACTTCATTCGCGACATTATCGATGATGACCTTGCGAAGGGAACCTACGACGGACGGGTGCACACCCGCTTTCCTCCGGAGCCGAACGGGTACCTCCATATCGGGCACGCCAAGTCGATTCTCCTGAACTACGGCCTGGCCCAGACCTACGGCGGGAAGTTCAACCTCCGCTTCGACGACACGAATCCGACTAAAGAGGAGGAGGAGTACGTCAACTCCATCATCGAGGATGTCCGGTGGCTCGGAGCCGACTGGGAGGACCGTCTCTTTTTCGCCTCGGACTATTTCCCGCAGCTCTACGAGTGGGCGGTGCAGTTGATCAAGGCGGGGAAAGCCTATGTCGATGATCTGACGCCCGAGGAGATCCGCGCGACGCGGGGGACGCTGACCGAGCCGGGCCAGGAGTCGCCCTTCCGCAACCGGCCGATCGAGGAGAATCTGGATCTGTTCGAGCGGATGAAGAACGGGGAGTTTCCCAACGGGGCGAAGACGCTGCGGGCGAAGATCGACATGGGAGCGGGGAATGTCAACCTGCGCGACCCGGTCATGTACCGGGTGCTGCACGCCCGGCACCACCGCACCGGCGACGCCTGGTGCATCTACCCCATGTACGACTGGGCGCACGGTCAGTCGGACTCGGTCGAGGGGATCACGCACTCGATCTGCACGCTCGAGTTCGAGGACCACCGCCCGCTGTACAACTGGTTTCTCGACCAGCTGGGGATCTACCACCCGCGGCAGATCGAGTTCGCCCGCCTCGATCTCACCTACACGGTGATGAGCAAGCGGAAGCTGCTGCGGCTGGTGCAGGAGAAGTATGTCGACGGGTGGGACGATCCGCGGATGCCCACGATTTCCGGCCTGCGGCGGCGGGGGTACACGCCGGAGTCGCTGCGCGATTTCGCCGAGCGGGTGGGCGTGGCCAAGAAGAAAGGCTCGGTGGCCGACCTCGCGCTTCTGGAGCACTGCCTGCGCGACGACCTCAACAAGCGGGCGCGGCGGGTGATGGCGGTGCTTGATCCGCTCAAGGTCGTGATCACGAACTACCCGGAGGACCGGGTCGAGGAGATCGAGGCGGTCAACAATCCGGAAAATGCGGCCGAGGGAACCCGCATGGTGCCGTTCGCCCGGGAAATCTATATCGAGCGCGATGACTTCATGGAGCACCCGCCCGCGAAGTTTTTCCGCCTCTCCCCCGGCGCCGAAGTGCGCCTGAAGCACGCCTACTTCATCCGGTGCCAGGAGGCGGTCAAGGATGCGGCCGGGAAGATTGTGGAGCTCCGCTGCACGTACGACCCGGCCTCGCGGGGGGGCGAGGCGCCGGACGGCCGCAAGGTGAAGGGGACGCTCCACTGGGTGTCGGCCGCGCACGCGTTCGAAGGCGAGGTGCGGTGGTACGAGAACCTGTTCTCGAACGAGTTTCCGGAGGAGATTGCGCCGGAGGAGGCGGCCGCCGGGAAGGATTTCACCGCCCACATCAACCCGCATTCGCTGCGCATCCTGACCGGCTGCAGACTCGAACCGATGCTGAAAGAGGCCCGTCCGGGCGACCGCTTCCAGTTTCTGCGCCACGGCTATTTCTGCGTGGACAACAAGTTCTCCGCGCCCGGGAGGCCGATTTTCAACAGGACCGTGGGCCTCCGGGACACGTGGGCGAAACTCGCCGCGAAAGACTAGCCGCGCGCACGCGACATCGGACATTCGGGCCGCCGTCGGGTATCCGCCGGCGGTCTCCTTTTTTGCGGGAAAGGGGTGACAGCCGGCGGCAGGAGAAGCGCGGTCGACCGGCCTCCGCCGCCCCCCGGCGGGCGCCCTGTGCGCGGCCGCGCCAAAAGCGGAGCGGGGGCAAACTTTCGCTTGCATTTTAGAGGAAAGCACTTACACTACCGGGGCGAAGTATGTGAAATTTGTAACAAGGATTGGACATGGCTGATCCACGCATCGAGGCCCTGCGCCGGAAACGCGGCCAAATGACCGCGGGGGGCGGTCCCCAGGCAGTCGACAAACAGCACGAGCGCGGCAAGCTGACCGCCCGCGAGCGCATCGACCTGTTGTTTGAGCCAGGGACATTCCGCGAGTCGCTTCTGTTCATCCAGCACCGGCAGACGGCGTTCGGGATGGCGGGGAAGGAATTTCCGGGCGAAGGGGTGGTGTGCGGGCACGGGATCATCGACGGCCGCCCGGTGTACGTCGCGAGCCAGGATTTCACGGTCGGGGGCGGGTCGGTGGGTGAAATGACCGGACGGAAGATCAGCGAAGCCATGGACGCGGCGCTCAAAACCGGGGATCCCCTGGTCATGATCAACGACTCCGGCGGCGCGCGGATTCAGGAGGGGGTGGACTCGCTCCAGGGATACGGGCACATTTTCTACCGCAACGTGCTCTTGTCCGGGGTGGTGCCGCAGATCAGCATAATCGCCGGTCCGTGCGCGGGCGGCGCGGCCTACTCCCCCGCGCTGACCGATTTTATCATCCAGGTGCGCCACCAGGGACAGCTCTATATCACCGGCCCGCTCGTGATCAAGCAGGTGACGGGCGAGGAGATCACGGCCGAACAGCTCGGCGGCGCGGAGAGCCACGCCTACTACTCGGGGGTGGTGCATTTCATTGCGGAAAACGACGAACACGCGCTCGCCCTCGCGCGGCGGCTGCTGTCCTACCTGCCGAGCAACAACACCGAGGACCCGCCGTTCGACGCGGCGCTGCACGAGGAGGCGATCGGCCCCGATCCGGCGATGAACGAAATCGTGCCGGAGGATCCCCGGGAACCGTACGACATGCGGGAGGTGATCGCCGGAATCCTCGACCAGGGGGACTTCCTCGAAGTGATGGAGCACTTTGCCCCGAACATTCTGATCGGGTTCGGGCGGCTGGCGGGGTATTCGATCGGGGTGGTGGCGAACCAGCCCGTGCAGAAAGCGGGGGTGCTCGATATCGATTCCTCGGACAAGGCGGCGCGGTTCATCCGGTTCTGCAACGCCTTCAATATCCCCATTCTCACGCTCGTGGACGTGCCGGGGTTCATGCCGGGGGTGCAGCAGGAATTCAGCGGGATTATCCGCCACGGCGCGAAGATGCTCTTCGCCTACGCCGCCGCGACCGTGCCGAAGATGACAGTGGTGATCCGCAAGGCCTACGGCGGCGCCTACCTCGCCATGTGCGCCAAGAGCATGGGCGCCGACCTGCTCTGCGCCTGGCCCTCGGCCGAAATCGCCGTCATGGGCGCCGAGGGAGCGGTCAATGTTCTCTACCGCAAAGAAATCGGCGAGGCCGCCGACCCCGAGGAGGAGCGGGCGCGGCGGATCACGGAGTACAAGGACATGTTCGCGAACCCGTACGCCGCCGCGGCGCACGGACTCGTCGATGAGATACTGGAACCGGCCGACACCCGCCCCTACCTAGCCCAGGCGCTCGAAGTGCTGAAAGCCAAGCGGGAGCTGCGGCCGGCCAAGAAACACGGGCTGATCCCGCTCTAGCCCGGGAGACGGTGATGGCGGACGGAGCAGAGTTCAATGTCGCGCTTTTTGTCGTGGTCGGCCTGCTGGTCGTGTTTGCCGCGCTGGCGATCATCGTCACGGCCGTCTCCCTGTTCGGCCGGCTCGACAAGCGGTGGCGGGCGCGCGAGGCGCAGGCCGACGAGGCGGCTTTCGGGAAGGAGCCGACGATCGACACCACCACGCTGGTGCTGATCGCGGCGGCCGCGGCCACCGTCACCCAGGGGCGGTTCCACATCACCCGCATCCGGCGGCTGTTGCCGGTCGATGGCGGGACGCGCACGTGGTCGGCCTCGGGCCGGGCGGTGCTGATGGGATCGCACGTCGTGCCGCGGCGAAGGTAGCGCCCCAGAGAAAGAAACGAGAGACCAGGAGTGAGACGATGAAGCTGAGAATAACGGTGCACGGGGTGGCGTATGAAGTTGATGTCGAGGTGCTTGACGCCGGGGAGGGTTTCCCGGCCGCGGCGCCGCGCCCGCGGCCGCGCCAGTCGCTGACGGCGGGCGGGCCGCCTGCCCCCGCCCCGACCCCGGCGGCGCCGGCCGCCGCCGGCCAGGGAGCGGTCGCCTCGCCGATCGCCGGGACGGTGGTCGAGATCAAGGCGAAAGTCGGAATGGCGGTCAAACAGGGGGACATCCTCCTGTCGATCGAGGCGATGAAAATGAAGACCGCGATCGCGGCGCCGACGGCGGGCAAGGTGAAGGCGATCCCGGTGGCGGTCGGCGACTCGGTGCGCGAAAACCAGACACTCGTGGAGTTCGAGTAGCGGGCGCGGCCCCGCCACGGGACACGCTATGGACATGCTGCTCAATTTCCTCCAGCAGGGCGCGTTCTTCAACTTCAGTTGGGGCAACCTCGTAATGCTCCTCGCCGGGTGCGGCTTCCTCTTCCTGGCCCTCACCAAAGGGTACGAGCCGCTCCTGCTCGTGCCAATCGGCTTCGGAATTCTGATGGGGAACATCCCCCTCGCGCCCGGCCAGGAGATCGGCATTTACGAGGAAGGGAGCGTGCTGTCGATCCTCTACAAGGGAGTGAGCGAGGGGTGGTACCCGCCGCTGATATTTCTGGGGATCGGGGCGATGACCGACTTCTCGGCCATGCTCGCCAGTCCGCGGCTGATTCTGCTCGGCGCGGCGGCCCAGTTGGGCATCTTCGTGACTTTCCTGGGGGCGCTCTGGCTCGGCTTTGACGCCGACAGTTCCGCCTCGATCGGCATCATCGGCGGGGCGGACGGACCGACGGCGATCTTTCTGACGTCGAAGCTGGCGCCGCACCTGCTCGGGGCGATCGCGGTTTCGGCCTACTCCTACATGGCGCTGGTGCCGGTGATTCAGCCGCCGATCATCAAGCTGCTGACGACGCGCAACGAGCGCCTGATCCGGATGAAACCGGCGCCGCCGGTGAGCAAGCGGCTGCGCATCCTCTTCCCCATTGTCGCCTTCATCATCACCTGTTTCATCGCCCCGGGCGCGCTGATTCTGCTGGGCATGCTGTTTTTCGGGAATCTGCTCAAGGAGTCCGGGGTCACGGAGCGGCTGGCGGCGACGGCGCGGACGGCGTTTATCGACATCGTGACGATCCTGCTCGGCCTCACCGTTGGCGCCTCGACCGATGCGAGCCGGTTTCTCACGCCGGACTCGATCAAGGTGTTCGTGCTCGGGGCGGCCTCGTTTGCGATCGCGACGGCCGGCGGCGTGCTGTTCGCGAAAGTGATGAACCTGATCGCGCGGAACAAAATCAACCCGATCATCGGCGCCGCGGGCGTCTCGGCGGTGCCGCATTCGGCGCGCGTCTGCCAGGTGATGGGCGCCCGCGAGGATCCCAACAACTACCTCATCATGCATGCCATGGCGCCGAATGTGGCGGGAGTTATCGGGTCGGCGGTGGCGGCAGGGGTGCTGTTGGCGACGTTCGGCTGAGAGCGCCGGGCGCGGCGGGCATAAAAAAGCTGGGCGACAGGGATTCGAACCCCGATTCTACGGTCCAGAGCCGCATGTCCTACCATTGGACGATCGCCCAGTGTCTACGGTCTTGTCGGCAGGACACAACGATCTCTGGATGCCCGGCCGATTTTTACAGGCCCTGAATATAGGCATCTGCACCCTGTTGTCAAGATAAACGGGGGGCAATTTTGCGGGGGAGAGTCGGGAGCGCCGGGCCGGCGCGCGCCGGGCGGCTGGGCGGCCGCGACAGCAGTTTTCCCGATGGGAGACACCGCCTTATGGGCGGGCCGCCAAGCCGCCGGAAAAACGGCGCACCACCAGCGCTTGCCCCCGGACAGCGACCGTCGCGCGGGCGCGGACGATGCGATTGCGCAGCCCCCGGGTATCGCCGAATTGCAGCCAAGCCTCAGTCACGTCGTACTCGGTCCCCTCGGTGGTGAGCCGGATTCGCGCCGAGAGCGGCAGAACCGAGACGAGGTCTCCCCCGCGCCGGCGATAGGTGATCCGGCTGTCGGCCACGAGGCGGATCTCGCATTGCGGGCTGACCACACGGATATCGGCGCGGCCGCTTCGGGCGGCGGGGCGATCGCGCAGGCCGAGGAGAAAGACGACGCCGAGGGCATGGTCAATCTCGCCGAGGCCGGGCATCACCAGGTCGATCGCCCCGAGGCCGCGCTCCCGACAGCACTCAATCGCCAGGTGGGCGTCGGTCTTGTCCTTGCGGGACGGGAATCGCAGGACGCGGGTGCGGGGCGGGAGGTTGGCGGGGAGGCGTTTCAGCGAGTCAAAATCGCCCAGCAGAATGTCGGGAAACAGCCCAGCCATCCGGAAAAAGCGGTAACCGCCGTCGACCGCAATCGTCAGCCGCCCGCGGCAGAGCGCGCGGTAGAACGGAAGATCGCGGCGGCGGTAGACGCCGTGGAGGAACGCAACGGCGCGCGTCATTGCGGGTGCTCGAATTCCAGAGCCATGCGGGCGACTCCCCGCAGCGGCGCGGCGCTGTCCAGAATCACCCGGATGGGAATGGGACGCAGCTTCTCCTCGGCGGCCCCGCGCTTGAGGTAGTTGTCCAGAAAGCGGCCCTGGTCGAGCGAGGGGAGCAGCTCGGTGGTGACGCGGCCGGCGAGGTAGAGCCCGCCCGTAGTCGCGCCGCGCAGGGCGAGGTTGGCCGCTTCGCCCGCGAAGCAGTCGACGAACAGGTCGACGGCGTCGACAGCCACCTGCTGTTTTCCCGCGAGGGCCGTCTCGACGATGCGGGAGGGCGGGTCCGGGGCGTTCTGCAGCCACTCCGGCACTTCGTGGCCGTGCGACTCGAGATAGAAGTCCACGAGCCGGACAAGCCCCGCCGAACTGACCACGTCGCCGACCTCGACCACATCCCGCTGGGCGTAGAGATACTGCCACAACTCGGCCTCGAGCTGGGTGGCGGGGGCGAGACCGGTGTGGCCGCCGTTGGTGAGGAAGCTGAGGTAGCCGTTGTCCCGGCGCACCATGAGCACCTCGGCGAGAAGTTCATCGACCGCCATGAGACCGATGTTGCCGGGAACCGCCGGTTGGTCGTTGATCGTGAAGAGCGCATCGGGCGGCAGGTCGAACAGACCGCGCGCGGTGGCGAGGTGTTCGTTCACGAGCCGGACGACGTCAAATGAGAAGTGCGCGCGAATGCTGTCGCCGTCGATCGCCCATGGCAGCAGGGCCGAGGAGACGGTCGAGCCGACCGGGAGGCCGGCCACGGCGACGAAGAAGAGCGCGCCCTCGGTGCGCCGCCGGCTGAAATAGCGCTGGAGAATAGTTTCGAAACTGTCGAAGTCCGCCGCGTCAAAGCGGGCCTGGTCTTTCAGGGTGACGCGCCCCTGGGCCTCGGTAACGGCGGCAAGGCGGACAGTACGCCGGCTGACGGACGCGACAAACATGGCGCTCACAGGCTCCGCAATTGTGGACAGCAGGTTCGGGGAACGGTGGCGTTCACGGCGGTAGCATAACCGCGCGCGGGGAGGGCGGGCAAGGGAAAACTTGCCGGCGGAAACGCCCGGCGGCGGGAGGCACAGCCCCGCCCGGGCCGGCGGACGCCTGCGGCCCGACGGCGCGGATACTGCCGAGGACCGTCAGCCGAGAATGGCCTTCACCCGAGCGACCACGGACGCCGGGTCGAGCCCCAAAAGCCGGAAGAGGTCGGCGGGCGGGCCCGAGGAGGCGTACGCCGTCACGCCCATTTTGGTGAGCGTGGAGCGGGCGCCGGCCTGGAAGAGCTCGGCGGCAAGAGCGGTCCCCAATCCGGTCTTGACGTTGTGGTCCTCGAGCACGACAAGGTGCTCGTGGGCCGCCAGCATCTGGAGATCATCGGCGTGAAAGTCCGACCAGTCGGCCACGCTGATGAGCGAGATTCCCACGCCCTCTCGGGACAGCCGCTGCCAGGCGTCGAGAGCGATTGCGCACATGTTGCCGGCGGCGACGAGGGCGAGGCGCTCGCCGCGCCGGAGGACGTCCATGCGCCCGTAGCGGTACTCGTAGTCGCCGCCGAAGAAGGGACGGCCGTCGGCGTCGGGGATGATCGGCGTCGCGGAACGCCCCATGAACACGGCGAAGTTGCCCGGCCGGCTCAAAACCCACCGGGTGATGCGGTCGGTCTGGTTGGGATCGGCCGGGGTGATGACTCTCCAGCCGAAAGTCGAGTTGAGGAGGGCGAAGTAGTCGATGCACTGGTGGGTCTTGCCGTCCTCGCCGACCTGAACGCCGGTGTGGGTGCAGAAGAGTTTCAGATTGGCGTGGTTGATATCGTTCAGGCGGGCCTGGTTGAAAGTCTCGTCGACGCCGAAGACCGCGAAGTCGGCCCAGATCGAGACGGCGCGCTCGGCGGAGAGGGAGCCGGCGATGGCGGCAGTGTTGTGTTCGGTAATGCCGCACTGGAAAAAATTGTCGGGGTACTTCTGGCCGAAGGCCGCAGTCTTGACCGAGCCGGCGAGGTCACAGTCGAAGACGGCCATGACGAAGTCCTCGCGGGGGAGGTTGAGATCGGCGACGGCCAGGAGAGCTTTGCCGAAAGCCGTGCGGTTGTCCATTTTGACGTCGGCGCCGTAGGTGGCCGGCTGCCCGGTTTCGACCGGCGGGTAGGGGGGCCGGGGGATCTTGAACGCGGGCGGCGGCCCCTGCTTGCGCAGCTCGCGCAGCGCGGGGAGGTCTTTCCCGTGGTCGCCCAGGAGGGCGAGGGCCGGGGTGAGCATGTCGGGGGCGACCGGAGCCCCGTGGAAAGCCTCGTCGTTTTCCATGAAGCCGACGTCTTTGCCCATGACGGTGTTGGCGATGATGACGATCGGGCGGCCTTCATTGGTGACGGCGCGGTGCAGTTCCCCGTAGATCTGGTCAAATGAGTGGCCGTCGATTTCGACCGCCTGCCAACCGTCGGCCTCCCACTCGGCGGCGAGATCCTGCGGCAGGATGTCGACGGTGCGGCCGGAAATCTGGAGGCGGTTGCGGTCGATGATCGCGGTCAGACGGGAGAGGGCGAATTTGGCGGCGACCCGGCGCGCCTCGCCCACCTGCCCCTTCTGCTGCTCGCCGTCGCCCATGATCACGAACGTGTGGAAATTCAGACCCGAGAGCCGCGCGTAGAGCGCTTTGCCGATGCCGACCGAGAGCCCCTGCCCGAGGTTGCCGGTGTCCCATTCGATGCCGGGGACGCTCCGCTCGACATGCCCTTCGAAGGGGGAGCCGGCCTGGCGGAAACCGTGCATGGCCGCGGCGGGATCGAAGAAACCGGCGGCCGCCAGCGCCGTATAAGCGCCCGGCGAGGTGTGGCCGTGCGACACGATGATGCGGTCGCGGTCATCGCGCATCGGGTTGCGGGGATCGACGCGGGCCATGTGGTAGAGAGTGAGGTACAGCTCGAGCGACGACATGGAACCGCCGGGATGGCCGGAGGCGGCGAGGCTGGTCATCTTGAGAATCTGCGCGCGGCAACGGCGGGCCGTCTCGCTGAGTTTCTTCCGCCACTCGGGCGAGAGAGCGCTGGAGGTGAAGCCGCGCCAGGGATCGAAATCTTTCACTCGGGTATCCTGTTCATTGGCAAACCGCATGGAGGACATCGGCGAACTCCTTTACCGCAGTGGTGACGTTTCCCTTGACGGCGAAGACGAGCACGGGGAGGTCGCGACTCGCCAGGGCGCGCACATCGCCGATCGCCTGGGCCGTGATGAGCTGCCCGAAATCGTAGAACCGCCCGGGAATCTCGAGCCGGTCATAATCGGCCCGGAGGAAGACGATGAACCGGCCGACATCGGGCCCGCCCTTGTAGAGCTGGCCGATGGAATGGAGGTAGCGCGGTCCGTAGCCGCACAGGGTCGCGACCCCCCGGCGGCGCCGGATGGCCGCCCGCATGCCCGCGAACTGGCGATCCAGAGCGCGCTCTTCCTTGCTGTAGCAGAGCAGCGCGACATATTCGGGCGGCCGGAGGCCGGCCAGGAATCGGGTGAGCAGCCGTTTCAAATCGGCCAGGTCCGACGGGCGGAGGTGACTCTCGCCCCCGTGGCTCACGAGCGTGAGACGGCCGTAGGTCCGGCCCGCGGCCAGGTCGGCGAACTGGCCCGACTCGCGATATTGGTCCAGGATGCGTTCGGTGTTGCGTTTGCTCTCGGTGACGTTGGGTTCATCGAACGGGTTGATCCCCATGAGATAGCCGGCCGCGGCCACGGCGACCTCCCAGAGGAGAAACTGGCCGCCCAGGGCATCGTACGAGGGCAAACTGAGGTCGACGATCGGGAACCCTTTCTTCCGGAAAGCGGCGCGAAGGTTCTCGGGCAGCGGAGGTTTTTCGGAGGCCAGGCGGAGGGTGACGAACATCCGATCGTCCCGGTAGTCCGCCGCTGCGCCGAGCGGCTCGCCGTCGATCGGGACTACACCCCTGGTCTTCTTCCCGGTCGACTCGGCCACCAGTTGCTCGATCCACGGGACAAGCGGGGCGAGACCCCGCGAGGCGATGAATGTCATCTTGTCGCTGCCCGACTCGGCGCCCGCCGCCATGAGCGCGGCCAGCGCTGCGGCCGGGTTGGTCTCGTCGTCGCGCGCGCGGAGGATCTTCTCCATCGCATACGCATCGTCCAGCAGCGCCGCCAGGTTGACCCCGGCGAAGAAACCGGGGACGAGCCCGAAGTAGGAGAGGGCCGAGTAGCGCCCCCCGATGTCGGGCGGGTTCAGGTAGATGCGGCGGAATCCCTCGCTCCGGGCGGCGGAGTGCAGCGCGCTGTCCGAGTCGGTGATGGCGACGAACTGGCGCCCCTGCCGCGAAAAACCCTCCTGCCGCAGACGGTCGAGGAAGCAGATCATCTGCGAGCGCGTCTCGACCGTGGCGCCCGACTTGGAGGAGACGATGAAGAGCGTGCGGTCAAGCTGGACCTTGCGGAGAGCGGCGGTGACGGCGCGGGGATCGGTGGAATCGAGCACGGCAAAAGAGTCGAGCGATCGGTGGCGGCCGAAAATGCGGCCGAAGAGATCGGGGCAGAGCGAGGATCCGCCCATGCCGAGGAGCACGACGTCGCGGAAGCCCGCCTTGATGACGTCGTGACCGAACGATTCGATGGCGGCGACGCGTTTGCGGATGGTGCCGGCCACATCGACCCAACCGAGGCGGTTGGCGATCTTGTCGCGGACGGCCGGCTGCCGCGAAAACAGCCCGGCGTCGCGCACCATGATGCGCGGCAGAACCGCGTTGCGTTCCAGCCGGCGCAGGGCGCGCTGACAGGCCGCCTCCGTCCGACCGGCACTAATGGAAAAGGCTCCCGGCTTCACCGTTGTTGCCACCTCACTGCTATTGGAACTGGGATTTTCCTGCTCGTGCGGGCGCGGCGCGACGCGGGAGGGACGGAGAGCGCGACCGGGGCCGAAGGCCCGGGGGAGCAGCGGCGCACGGAGATCCGCCCCGGACCCCGGCCGGAGCCCGTTCGGATCGCTGTCGCTTGCGCGTCCTTGACCATACGGCAATAATAGGCACATCCCCCGGACGGGGCAACCGTTTATTGCGGAACCTCTCCCCCGCCGGCGGCGCCGCCGCCTTCCCGGGTGCGGCGGCTCTCGTTCTCCAGGACGATCCGGGCGTTGCGCTGCAGGCCCTCCAGGCGCGGCCGAACGAGCGGCGTGCCGGCCGCGAACGCGAGGAACTCCTCGCGGTCGCGCAGGGCGAGGACGCGCCGGGTGTCGACGAACTCCCCCGCGCCGGCGGCCGGCAGGAGTTCCCGGTGCGGGGTCGGCGTCGCCCGCCGATTGTACGGGCAGACCTGCTGGCAAATGTCGCAGCCGAAAATGAGCGCCCCCATGCGGCTCTGCAGCGCTTCGGGAATCGCGCGGGGTCGTTCGATGGTCAGGTACGAGATGCACTTCGCGGCCTCGATCATGGCCGGGCCGACGATGGCCCCGGTCGGGCAGGCATCAATGCAGGCGGTGCACTCCCCGCAGGCGCCGTGGCGCCCGCCGCAGGGTTCGTCCGGATCAAGCGCCAGCGATGTGAGGATCTCGGAGAGGAAGACCCACGATCCAAACGTCCGGTTGATGAGCATGCTGTTCTTGCCGATGAAGCCGAGCCCGGCCCTGGCCGCATAGGCGCGTTCGAGAAAGGGGCCGTAGTCGACGTACCAGATGAAGTCGTGGCGCTGCGGGGCAACCTGCTCCTGCAGGCGTTGGATCAGGTGGAGGGTCAGGCGCCGGATGACCTTGTGGTAGTCGCGGCCCCGGGCGTAGCGGGAGACGCGGCCGTGGCCCGGCGGGCGATCGGGGCTGTTGGGATTGTAGTAGTTAACGCCGAGCATGATGACCGACTTGACGCTCGGCAGCAGTTCTCTTGGGTCAACGCGACGGTGTGTGGAGCGGGCGATCCAGTGCATCTCGGCGTGGCGGCCCTCGGCGAGCCACCGGAGAAACCGGTCGCGGGCCTCGGGGATGACCTCGGGGGAGGTGACGCCGCAGAGGTCGAAGCCGGCGGCGGCGGCGAGGCGTTTGACGAGTTCGCTGGTGAGCATGGCGGCCTTGACGGGCGGCGGAGGGTGAAACAGCGAAGGCGGACCGCGCGGCCCGCCTCTGCTGTATTGCTACCATCACCCGGAGGGAGAAATCCGCCGCGGGCTTATGTCCTGACTTTCTCCATCATGTACTTGTGCATGGCGCGGGCGGCTTTCTTCCCCGCCCCGGCGGCGAGGATGACCGTGGCCCCGCCGGTGACGATGTCGCCGCCGGCGTAGACCCCCTCGCGGGAGGTCTGCATGGTCTCCTCGTCGACGACGATATTCTGCCACCGGTTGGTCTTGAGGCCGGGAGTGGTCTGCGGGATCAGCGGGTTGGAACCGTTGCCGATCGCCACGACCACGAGATCGACCTCCATGGTGAAATTCGAACCTTCTATGGGGACGGGCCGGCGCCGGCCGGAGGCGTCCGGTTCGCCGAGCTCCATCTGGAGGCACTCCATCGCCCGCACCCGGTTCCGTTCATCGCCCAGGAACCGGATGGGGGTCGTGAGCATGTGGAACTGCACGCCCTCTTCGAGCGCGTGGTGGATTTCCTCCTTGCGGGCGGGCATTTCGGCCTCGCTGCGGCGGTAGACGATGTAGGCATTTTCGGCGCCGAGCCGGAGGGCGGTGCGGACGGCATCCATGGCCGTGTTGCCGCCGCCGAGGACGGCGACGTTGCGGCCGCGGATGATCGGCGTGTCGTAGCTGTCCTCCTCGAACGCCCGCATGAGGTTCGACCGGGTGAGGTACTCGTTGGCGGAGTAGATGCCGATGAGGTTTTCGCCGGGGACGCCCATGAAATTCGGCAGGCCGGCGCCAGTGCCGATGAAAACCGCGTCGTAGCCCATCTCGAAGAGCTCGTCGATGGTGTCCATTTTGCCGATGACGGTGGAATTGCGGAATTCGACGCCGAGGTCGCGGAGGTAGTCGCACTCGGACTGGACGATCGCCTTGGGGAGGCGGAATTCGGGAATGCCGTAGACGAGCACGCCGCCGGGCTTGTGGAGAGCCTCGAAAATAGTGACCTCGTGGCCGAGAAGGATGAGGTCGCCGGCGACCGTGAGTCCGGCCGGGCCGGCGCCGACGACCGCGGCTTTGCGCCCCGTCGGCGGCTGCTTCCGGGGAAGCTGGACGAGATGGTTCTCGCGCTCGTAGTCGGCGACGAAGCGTTCGAGGGCGCCGATCGCGACCGGCTGGAACTTCTTGTGCAGCACGCAGGCGATTTCGCACTGCTCCTCCTGCGGGCAGACGCGGCCGCAGACGGCGGGCAGGGAGTTCGTCTCCTTGATCTTGCGGGCGGCGGCGGCGAAGTCCTTTTCCAGGATGAGGCGGATGAAGCCGGGGATGTCGACCTCCACCGGGCAGCCCTTGATGCAGGGGGCTTTGGGACACTCGAGACAGCGCTGGGCCTCGGTGAGCGCCAGGTCAATCGTGAACCCGAAGGGAACCTCTTTGAAATTGCCGACCCGCACCTCCGCCTGCTGTTCCGGCATCTTCTGGCGCGGGATGCGCATGCGGTCTTTCTTGGCGATCGGATTCGAGGAGCCGGCCTCGGCCCGGGATTCATCCTGCCCCAGGGCGGTGTCTTTTTCGCTCATGGTCGTTTCCTCACTTCTCATCCGGGTAGGCGAAGGCCTGGACGGACTTGGTCAGGCGGCAGTTCGGGTCGTCGAGCAGCCGTTTCATCGCCCGCCGCTCCTGCTCGCGGTAGGCCGTCAGGCGGGAGGTGAGCAGGTCGAAATCGACCAGGTGGCCGTCGAAATCCGGACCATCGACGCAGGCAAACTTGGTTTCCTCGCCGATTTTCACGCGGCACCCGCCGCACATGCCCGTGCCGTCGATCATCAGCGGGTTCAGCGACACCCAGGTCGAGACGCCGTAGGGCGCCGTCAGCTTTGACACGACGCGCATCATCGGCACCGGGCCGATCGCCATGATGTGCTTGATCGGGGCGCCGCGGTCGAGAAGCTGCTTGAGAACGTCGGAGACAAAACCATGGTGGCCATAGGATCCGTCGTCCGTGCACGGGTAGAACTCATCGGCCACGGCCTTGTGCTCCTCTTCGTAAAAAAGCAGGTCCCTGGTGCGGGCGCCGATGATCGTGACCACTTTGTTGCCGGCTTTTTTGAAGGCCTGGGCGATCGGGTAGACCGGCGCGATGCCGATGCCGCCCCCGACGACGCAGGCGGTGCCCCAGGTATCGACGTGGGTGGGGATGCCGAGCGGCCCGACGCAATCGGACAGCTCGTGGCCCGGCGCAACGGTCGTCATCAACGCCGAGGTCTTCCCCACGACCTGGTAGACGATGGTGAGGAGTCCGTTGGCTTGGTCGAGGCCGGCGATCGACATCGGCACGCGCTCCCCCTCGTTGTTGACGCGCAGGATGACGAATTGGCCGGCTTTGGCTTTCGCGACGAGGCGCGGGACAGCCACGCGCATTTTCCAGATCATCGGGCCGAGTTCAACATTGTCGACAATCTTAGGCATCAGACCTCCAAAGTGGTGGTAGAATCAGCCGAAGAATATACCAATTGGGGCCGAAAAATCAAGCTTATCCGGTCAATTTTACTCCTGTTAGGTCGAGCAAAACCGGTACGATCGGGTATTTTTTTTCGCGCACATTCGCTTGGGGCACATGTCCTTCCCGACCGACCCGGAACGGGTGGTCCGACGCGCGACGGAGGGACCAAATAGCCCCGATCTGGTCTATTTTCGACGATTCCCCGAATGAAATCACGCTGCGGAGCGGGCCGGAAACAGGCGCGAAAGTGACTGAACTACAACGCAGAATGCGCGTTTTTCGAGCGGCATCACTTGAGTTTTTGGGGCGGACGACATATATTTGGGCGACGTGTAACGCCATTTTTTATGGCTTTTTTACGAGGTGTACCATGGCTGATGTAAGAACGACTCACCGCGGACCGGTTGGGTACTCGACGTACTCTGACCAGATGATCTACGATTTCGAGAGCAGTTACGGTGCACACCATTACAGTCGTCAGCATCTGGTGGTCCGGAAGGCCGAGGGGATCTGGTTGCACGATGAGAAGGGCGACCGGTACCTCGATTGCCTGGCGGCCTACTCGGCCGTGAACCAGGGCCACCACCATCCGCGTATTGTTCAGGCGGTCGTTGAGGCGCTCCAGAGCGGTTACGGCTCGGTCATTTCCAACGTCGTCTATACCGATCCCCTGGGCGTGTTCCTCAAGAAGCTGGCGACGCTGGTGCCGCAGATGGGCCCGCGTTTCGGCGACAACGGCAACAAGGTGCTGCCGAAAAACGGCGGGGTCGAATCGGTGGAGACGGCCGTCAAGCTGGCCCGGTACTACGGCTACAAGGAGAAGGGGATTCCGGACGGGCAGCAGGAGATCGTGGTCTTCAACAACAATTTCCACGGCCGCATGATCACCACGGTGTCCTTCTCCAGCAACGCCTACTACAAACAGGGATTCGGCCCGCTCACGCCGGGGTTCCGGACGGTTGATTTCGGCAGCCTCGACAAGGTGGAGAAAGCCATTACCAAGAACACCTGCGGGATCCTCGTCGAGCCGATGCAGGGGGAGGGCGGGATGTACCAGGCGCCGGCCGGGTTCCTCAAAGGGCTGCGCGAGCTCTCCGACCGCCACAACCTCATCCTCCTGTTCGACGAGATCCAGGTGGGACTCGGGCGGACCGGCAAGATGTTTGCGTTCGAGCACGAAGGGGTGGTTCCGGACGGCATCATCCTGGGCAAGGCGCTCTCGGGCGGGCTGGTGCCCCTGTCGTGTTTCGTCACCAACGCGAAACTCATGGACATCGTTTTCCAGCCGGGCCGGGACGGGTCGACCTACGGCGGCTACCCGCTCGCGTGCGTGGCCGGGAATGCGGCGCTCGACGTGATTGTCGAGGAGCGGCTGCCGGAGAACGCCGATCAGGTCGGCGCTTACCTCGCCGAGCAGATCCGGGCGATCGGGGCGCGCTCGCCGCACGTGAAAGAGGTGCGGGCCCGCGGGCTGTTTATCGGCATCGAGGTCAAGAACGGCGACGCCATGAAGTACTGCCGGGAGATGCTCGGAGCGCGCCTGATGGCCAACGACAGCCACGGGCACACGATCCGGATCTCGCCGCCGCTCATCATCACGAAGAAGGACGCCGACTTTATCGCGGCCGGTTTGGAGCGCGTGCTCGTGTAGCGGGCGGGAGCCCACGAGCGACGTTTATAACAGCGCGGCGGATCAGGTGATCCGCCGTGCTTTTTTTGTGCGGCGCATCAGCTTTGGATCAAGGCTCAGTCCGGGCGGGGCGGGATTCAGTGAGATCCCGGAGGAGGTCGGCGGTCCGCGTTACGTGCGCGAACCCGAACGCCAGGCCCATGAGGGCGGCCAGATGCAGTTCCTCGCTGACCGACCCGGCGGCATCGGCCGGAAAGAACACGCGGTAGTCGCGGAAGTAGGCGTCGCGGGCGGTGGATTCGCAGCAGAGGTTGGTCATCACGCCGGTGATGACAAGGTCGGTGATGCGCAGGCCGCGCAGGACGATCTCGAGGTCGGTGCCGTAGAAAGCCGAGTAGCGGTGTTTCGCAATGACCTTCTCCCCCGCCGCCGGGGCGAGGTCGGGGTGAATTTCGCTCTCCGGGGTTCCCTCGAGGCACATTCCTTTCCACCACCAGGCCATGATGCCGGCGTCGTGACCGGACGGGTGGTGAACGTGCTTTGTGTAGATGACGGGACGGTTCTGCGCCCGGAAGGCAGCGATCAGCAGAATTACATTGGGAATGATCGGCGGACCGCCGCAGGTGAAGGCGGCGGAGTTCGGGTCGAGGAAGAAGTTCTGCATGTCGACCACGAGGAGGGCGGAGGATCCCCGATTCAGGGTCATGGGGTGGCGATTCACCTGTTCGATGTGTTTCAGCCAGGCCGCGGTCTTTTCCGACAGGGAGCCGGTACGGGGGTTGCTTTCCATTGGCAATGCCTCACGAGTCGTTCACGTGCCCGCCGGGGTGGTGCGGGATTGCTGCCCGGCGGGGCGGCGGACGGTTCCGAGGTAGATTCCGAGCAGGGTTATGGCTGCTCCGAGCGTCTGCAGCGGGGTCAGGCGTTCAGCGAAAAAGAGCGCCCCCCAGACGGCGGCCAGCACCGGCTGCAGCAGCAGGGCGAGGCCGCTCCGGTGGGCATCGAGACGCGGGAGCGCCTGCGAGATCGCCCACCAGCCGAGCGCCTGCGCGACGAGGGCGAGCAGGACGAGGATGCCCACGCTCGTCCAGTCGGGCGGGAAGAATTCGTGCCGCTCATACAGCAACGAGGCGATCAGCAGGAAGAACGCCGCGGCGGACGACACCCAGGCCATGAGCGTGATGAAACTCGGCGGCGGTCCCTCCCGCTGCCCGGCAATCTTGATCGTGACGATGTAGTGGGCATAGAACACGGCCGTGAGCAGGCCGAGCAGCACTCCGCGGAGGTAGGGGGCGGTGAAGGCGATGTCGCTCCCGACCCCGATCAGCAGGATCAGGCCGAGAATCGCACCGGCCGCGGCGGCGAAGAATCCGAGCGTGAGCCGCTCCCTGAAGATGAAGTAGCTCAGGACGGCGGTGCCGAACACCTGCGTGTTGGCGAAAATGGTCGACATGCCGACGCCGACCAGGAGAACGGAGCGGTGCCAGACGAAGAGGTCGCCGGCGAAGAGGACGCCGGCGAGGATAGTCCAGCGTTTCAGCGCCCAGGGCAGGCCGAGGCGGTGGCCGGCGAGAGCCGCCCAGACAAAGAGGATGCCGGCGCCGAAGAAGGTTCGCCAGAAAGCGATGGCGCCCGGCCCCAGCCGGCCAGCCCCGAGCAATGTGACAAAAACCGCGGCGAAACTGATACACAGCGCCCCGAACGCCAGAATCGCCAGCGCCCGCCCGGTTCTCTCTTGCGAATGTCTGCGCATGGCCCATGATAGCCGCGGCCGCAACACCGGCCAAGGAAATTCGTAGATTCTGCAGCCCCGCGTCTCTTGGCATCATCGTGCGGAAACGGCAGCGGCCGTGGAAGGAGGCTTGCGTGCGATCGTATTGCCCGATGGTTCTGTCGCTGTTAATGCTGGCGGCGCCGGCCGCCCCGGCCCAGCAGGTGCCGGACTCGGCTTTCCGGCCGCCGATCGAAAACCCGGCCTTCCCCGCCCCGAACGGCCCGGTGGTGCTGATCGACGAGGGGCATCACAACTTCCACACCGCCGGCGGCCGCTACTACACGTTCGCAGAGCTGCTGCGCCGCGACGGGTACCGCGTGCTCCCCTCGGGTTGCCGGTTCACGGGGGATTCGCTCGCGCGGGGGGAGATCCTGGTGGTCTCCAACGCGCTCCATGAGCGCAACGCGCAGGAGTGGTCGCTGCCGACGCCCTCGGCGTTCACGCCCGACGAAATCGCCGCGGTCGCGGCCTGGGTGCAGGGGGGCGGCGCGCTCTTGTTGATCGCCGATCACATGCCGTTTCCCGGGGCGGCGGCCGAACTCGCCGCGGCCTTCGGCTTCCATTTGCACAACGGTTTCGCCGTCGACACGGCCTCGCCGACCGGCGGCACGTATGTCTTCCGCCGGGCGGACGGCACGCTGCGCGACCACGCGATCACGCGCGGGCGCAACGATAGGGAACGGATCGACTCGGTCGCGTCGTTTACGGGCGAGGCTTTTCGTGCGGATAGCGCGGCCGGGCTGATGGTGTTCGGCGATGGAGTGGTGTCGCTTGCGCCCGATACTGCCTGGCAATTCGACGCCAACACAGCCGCGGTCGCGGTGAGCGGGTGGTGTCAGGGAGCGGTGAAAGTGATCGGCGCGGGGCGGGTGGCCGTGTTCGGGGAGGCGGCGATGTTCTCGGCGCAACTGGCGGGTCCGAACCGGACGCCGGCCGGGATGAACAGCCCGGCGGCGCCGCAGAATGCCCGGTTTCTACTGAACGTCCTGCACTGGCTGAGCGGGGAGCTGTGAGCGCGGCCCCGGCGGATCAGTATTCCTGCCAGTGGTAGTCGGCTTTGAGGAGGAACGCGACCAGCACCCACGAGAGGACGAGCGACGTGCCGCCATAGGAGAGAAACGGGAGCGGCACGCCGGTGACGGGCATCAGACCGAGCGTCATGCCGATGTTGACGAGGAACTGGAAGAAGATGATCGCCACGCCCCCGAAAGAGACATAGGAGAGAAAACGCGAGCGGGAACGGGCGGCGATGCGAATCCCCCTGTAGAAGAAGACGAAGAAGAGGGCGAGGACAATGAGCGCCCCCCAGAGGCCGAACTCCTCGCCGAGCACGCTGAAAATGAAATCGGTGTGCCGCTCGGGGAGGAAATCAAGCTTGGTCTGCGACCCGCCGAGAAACCCTTTGCCCCAGAGACCGCCCGACCCGATGGCGATTTTCGACTGAATGATCTGATAGCCGGCGCCGCGCGGATCCTGCGAGGGATCGACGAACGAGATGATGCGCAGTTGCTGGTACTCCTCGAGACGGTTCCACACGAGCGGCATGACGGCGCCGAAGGCGAGGTTGGCGACGACGATGAGGACGCTGAAGATGAGCTGGCGGCCCGGCTTGAACAGGATGAGCACGGCCAGAAGCACGGCCATGTAGATCGACCACGAGATCGCGTTGCTGGCCGCTACCAGCGACAACAGGGGCGAGGCGATGAGCAGCAGGTAGAGAGGGGGAATGCCCGACCAGAACCAGAGTGCGTACATGACCACGGGGAAAGTGAGGGCGGTGCCGAGGTCGGGCTGCTTCAGGATCAGCATCATGGGGACGACGGTGAGTCCGAGCGAGACCGCCACCCGCTGACCCGACAGGAGGGGGCTTTTCGAGTAGGCGAAGAAGCGGGCGAGGGCGAAAATGAGTGCGAGTTTTGCGACATCCGCCGGCGCGAAATTTATGGGGCCGAAAGAAAACCAGCGCGTCGCCCCCATCCGCGTGGCGCCGAACATCAGCACCGCCACCAGCAGGAGCACGGCGACGGCGTAGAAAATGTAGGCGGCGAAGTCGAACAGCCGGTAGGGCAGGTGGAGCACGGCCGCGGCCGCGGCCAGGGCGATGACCAGCCAGAGCAACTGGCGCAGGTAGAAGGTGCGGGCGTACTCGCTCTCGGCATGGTGCTGGGCGGTCATGATGAGAACCACCCCGATGGCCGAGAGCGCGAAGACGGCGCCGATGAGTTTCCAGTCCAGCTGGCGATAGTCGAGCATCAGTTCCCCCTCGCGGCGCGCGCCGGCGCGGCCGCCGTGTCGGAAAGGCCCGCGAGGGCTCTCGCCGCGGCCAGGCTGTCCGCGCGGGCCTGCTGTTCGGCGAAGAAGGCCTCGGGATCGCGCTTCTTCTTCATGTAGGCGTCGATGATCTTGCCGACCACCGGGGCGGCCGCCGTGGAACCGTGGCCGGCGTTCTCGACGATAGCGACGACGACGATCTCGGGGGCCTCGAGCGGGGCGACGCCGCAGAACCAGGCGTGGTCGTTGCCGTGCGGGTTCTGGGCCGTGCCGGTTTTGCCGCCAATGCGGTATTCCTTGCGCCGCAGCGAGCGGGCCGTGCCGCGGTCTCCCTGCACGACCAGCTCGATGCCCTCGCGGAGAATCGCCAGCGTAGATTCGGAGAAGGGGAGGGCGAACTTGATCTTCGGACTCACCTCCAGTTCATCCCCCGCCGGGGTGGTGAATCTGCGCACGATGTGGAGCTGCTGCACGATGCCGTTGCCGGCCAGGCCGCAGTAGAGCTGGAGGAGGTGGAGCGGCGTGGCGAGGACCTCGCCCTGGCCGATGGAGTTGTTGAGCACAACCGCGCGCGTCCAGCCGCTCTTGCCGTAGGTCCGGTTGTACCACTCGGTGGTCGGGATGAAACCTTTCAGCTCGCCGGGGAGATTGATGCCGGTCGGGCGGCCGAAGCCGCACTTAATGTAGTACTCGCTCAGCCGGTCGACGCCGAGCTTGAGTCCCGCCTGGTACATGTAGACATCGCAGGACTGCTCGATGGCGTGGGCGGCCACAAGGCTGCCGTGGCCCCCTTTCTCCCAACAGCGGAAGAACCGGTTGCCGAACTGGTAGCCCCCGATGCACGACCTGAACGTCGACGAGGGCGTGATGAGGCCCTCCTCGAGGCCGGCGCCGACCGTGACCACCTTGGCGGTCGAACCGGGCGGATAGAGCCCGGCGAGGGGGCGGTTGAGCAGCGGGTGGAGGGTGTCGGAGGAGATGGCGGTCCAGAGGGACTCGGGGATGACGCCGGAGAAGACGTTGGCGTCAAAAGCCGGGTACGAGGCCATGGCGAGGATCTCTCCGGTGCGCGGGTCGGCGGCGACGATGGCGCCGCAGCGGAGCGTGTCGAGGGCCTCGCCGCAGGCGCGCTGGAGATCGAGGTCGATGGTGAGGGTGAGATCGGTGCCGGGAGTGGCCTCCTGGCGCTGTCTCCCCCGGTACTCGCCGAGCAACTGGCCGGTGGCCGAGACCTCCATGTAGCGCGTGCCTTCCCGCCCCCGCAAAAGCTGGTCGTACTGCTTCTCGATCCCCTTTTTCCCGATCATGCTGCCGAGCGGGTAGTTGTCATTGCCGTAGCGCTCGAGTTCCTCGCGCGACACCTCGCCCACGTAGCCGGTGAAAACCTCGGCCCCGAGACCGACCGGGTACTGCCGCACCTGTTCCACCTGGTAACCGACACCCGGGAACTGCTCGACCTGTTCTTCGATCACGGCGATCGTCTCGAAGGAGACGTCGCGCTGGACCGGGGCGGGCTGGAAAACGCTGATGGTGTTGCGGCGGATGCGCTTGCGGATCTCGAGTGTGTCGACACCGAGGAGGCGGGCGAGATTCGGCACCGTCACCCCGCGGACTTCCTCGGCGGGGACGACGGAGAGGGTGTAGGAGGGCCGGTTGTCGATGATCCGGCGGCCGTCGCGATCGTACACGACACCGCGGCGGGGAACGATCGGCACGATGCGGAGGCGGTTGGCCTCCGACTGCGCGGCCATCTGGGCATACTTGAAAATCTGAAGGCGGACCAGCCCGGCGACGAGAAACAGGGCGCCCGCGATCACAAGGGCGAGGGCGGCCTTCGCGCGAAGCTCCAGTGGCAAATGCGGGTGCGTCATAACCTGCGGGAAACCGCGTCAAAACATCGCTTTCAGTTTCTGCGCCGTCACCCGTCTCTCCTTGAAGAGAAAGAACACCCAGGCGACGAGGGCGGTGTACACGGCGCCCGGAATCTGCAGCCGGTAGACGTGGAACCAGTACCCCTCCAGCCCCCCCACGGCCGCGGCCACCAAGTTATACGCCAGGACGCCGAGGAACACCAGTAAGAGTTTCGACAGGAGAGCCTCGAGATTGAGCCGCTCGCGCACGTGCCAGGCGGCGGCGGCCAGCCCCGCCGTCAGGAGGGCGTACCAGCCGGACAGTTCGGGCCGGGCGGCCGAGGCCGCGAGCCCGGCGGCGAAGCCGAACCACAGGGCCGCCGCCTCCGGCTTGTACAGCGCCACCCCGAGGACCAAAAGAACCGGCAGGTTGATCGTGACGCCGTAGATGGCCGTGAGGTCGCGCAGGATCACCTCGTGAAAAGCCACCAGGAGCAGATAGAGGAGGTAGGGGATGACGGTCATGGCCGCCCCTCCGTGCGCAGGAGGAAGAGCTCCTCGATGGACTGGAAATTCACGGCCGGGTCAATGGCGACGTCGGCAAAAGCGGCGTGTTCCCCTCGGTGGACGTCGGTCACCACCCCGACCACGAGACCCTCGGGGTAGATTCCGCCGAGACCGGAGGAGACGACCGTGTCGCCGACGGCGATGTCGCCGAAGATGGGGAAGTTGTCGAGGATCATCCCTCGGCCCGGCAGGTAGCGGACGATGCCCATCTCGCGGCTGCGTTCGATCCGCCCGGCGACGCGGTTGGCGGGGTCGGTGAGGAGCTGGACGGTGGCGAAGCGCGGGGTGGTCGAGCGCACCCGGCCGATGAGGCCGTACTGGTTGATGACCGGCTGGTCGACGCGGACGAAGTCGGCCGAGCCGCGGTCGATCACCGCGCTCACCGGCATCTCGGCGCCCGCCACGGCGACCACCTCGGCGGGGAGAATGGTGCGGCCGGGGGGTGGGGTGTAGCCGAGCTGCTCGCGCAGGCGGGCGTTCTCGCGGACCGCCTCGCGGCTGGCGGCCAGTTCGAGCGACGCGGCCATGAGCGCCTCGCGCAGTTGCTGGTTGGCCGCCGCCTGCGAGCGAAGCAGTTCCACGGCGCTGCGAAGTTTGAAAAACGGGTAGTACAGACCGTTGAGCACCACCGGCCGGACCGTCTGGTCCAAGAGGGCGGGCCAAAGAATGAGCGCGGCCGACAAAACGGCCACGAGAGTATACTGGATGTTGCGCCAGTGCTTGGCAAACTGCGTCGAAATCCAGGTCATACCGGGATGATCGGCAGGGCGGCTATTCGACGTTATCCATTAAGGCCAGTACATCCCCCGGCGAATTCGCCTCGAGCAGTTTCTGCCGGTTCTTCTCGGACTTCATCAAAAAGGACAGCCGCGCCATCACGTTCAGGTGAGCGCCGATGGCGTCCTCGGGGGCGGCGATCAGGAAGAACAAATGGACCGGCTTGTGGTCCATGGCGTCGAAGTCCACCCCCTGCTTGCTTCGCCCGAACGCGATCACGATGCCTTTGACCGACTTGGTCTTGGCGTGGGGGAAGGCGACCCCGTAGCCGACCCCGGTGGTGACGAGGTTCTCGCGTTCACGGACGTCGGTCAGCAGCTGGTCGCGGTCCTTGACCATGTTGGAGGTGGCGACGAGGTCGACCAGTTCCTCGATGAGGTCGTCCTTGGTGGCCGACTTGAGGTTGAACTTGACCAGGGTTTCGTCGCAGAACTTAGACAGTTTCATTGCCCCTACCTTTGCCTACAGTTTTTCCGCCTCATCGACGAGCAGGACCGGGATATCCTCGCGGACCGGGTACGAGAGCCGGCAGGCGGAACAGAGCAGCCGGTTCTGGTCGGCGTCAAAAGAGAGCGGGCCCCGGCATTTGGGGCAGGCCAGTTTGGAAAGCAGTTTGTCGGACAACGGCATATGCACAACTCCACGTCTACTTACTCGTCAAATTCTCCAATCACCCGGTACTTGGCGAGCCGGCGCTCGAGCAGCCGGTCGACCGGGAGAGCTTTGAGATCGGCGAGCGCGCCCTGGATTTCAGCCCGGACAGCGGCGGCGGCGCCCTCGGGATCGCTGTGCGCCCCACCGCTCGGCTCGGGAATCACCTTGTCAACGATCTTCAACGCCATGAGGTCGGAGGCGGTGGGCCGGAGGGCCTCGGCCGCCTCGGGCGCTTTGGCCGCGTCGCGCCAGAGGATGGCCGCGCATCCCTCCGGCGAAATCACCGAGTACCACGAGAACTGAAGCATCATCACCACGTCGCCCACGCCGATTCCGAGCGCCCCCCCGGAGGCGCCTTCGCCGATGATGACGATGACGATCGGCACCCGGAGCCCGAACATCTCGCGGATGTTGTAGGCGATCGCCTCCGCCTGACCGCGCTCTTCCGCGCCGATGCCGGGGAAGGCGCCGGGGGTGTCGATGAGAATGACGATCGGGACGTCGAACTTCTCGGCCAGGCGGAAGAGGCGCAGGGCCTTGCGGTACCCCTCGGGGTGGGCCATGCCGAAATTCCGCCGCACTTTTTCCTTGGTGTCGCGCCCCTTCTGCTGCCCGACGATCATGACGGGCTGGTCATCGAGCCAGGCCAACCCGCCGACCATGGCCGGATCATCGGCAAACCGCCGGTCGCCGTGCAGCTCGATGAACCCGGTGGTCATGAGGCGGATGTAGTCGAGGGTGTAGGGGCGCTTGGGGTGGCGCGAGAGCTGCACCATCTGCCAGCGGTTCAGGTTGGAGTAAACCTCCTCCCGCAGGCGCTCGAGCTTGCGCTCGAGGAGGGCAATCTCCCCCGACAGCTCGATGCTCTCGCCGATGCTGAAATCCTTCATGCCGGAGATCTTCTTCTCCAGCTCACGGATCGGTCTCTCGAAATCCAGTATCGGGCCTTCCGGCATACGCAGTCCCCGTCGCTACTTGTGCCGTCCGCGGCGCGCACAGGCTTCCCCGGCCGCCCCGCGGGACGCGGTCAAGTTTTTAAGATAACGATCGGCAATGAAATAACAACCTCAAAAAATGGAGCGATGGGAAGGGCGGGGTGTCAGGGGCGGCGGTTGGCCGGCTGCGACACCGGCAGCACCGTCACCAAGAGAAGGTTGAGCGCCAGAGCGAAGGGCAACAGGGCATAGGACAGGATATTCGGGTAGTGCTTGGCGAAGTAGCGCCAGACGTTGATATGGTGGTGGAGGTTGCGGCGGAACTTGCCGACCCGGCTGCCTCTCCCCCACAGGTGCACGGCCCCCGCGGCGGGCACAAAGTAGTTCCGGTAGCCCAGGAGCCCCAGCCGCAGACAGAGATCCACGTCTTCCATGAACATGAAGAAGCGCTTGTCGAACCCGCCGACGTCCCGAAACAGCCGCTTCTCGATCATCATCATCGTCCCGGCCGCCGCCGGCACCGGGGTCACCTCGGGAAAATCCGGGAGCGTGTACTGGCCGTTGGTGCGCATGAGCCGCGCGAAGATCGACCCGCGCGAGAAGAGCATGTTGTTGAATTGCGGCAGGCGGCGGCAGGTCGCCTGGAACGAACCGTCGGGAAACCGCATCCGCCCCACGGCCGTGCCCACCCGCTCGGCGCGCCGACACACCTCCAGGAGGTTCTCAATCGAATTCCGGTCGACCTGGAGATCGGGGTTGAGGAACAGAAGGTAGTCGCCGGTGGCGTGCTCGGCAGCCAGGTTGCAGGCGCGGCCGAACCCGACATTGGAGGGGTTGCGGATAATCTTGGCCTGCGGGAAGTAGCGTTTCACCACCTCGGGCGAATCGTCGGCGGAGCGGTTATCGACGTTGATAATCTCCAGGCGGGTGCCGTTAGCGCCGGCGCGCAGGCTGCGCAGACAGTCCTCCAGCGGGGGCATGGAGTTATGCGTCACGATGACGACCGATACGGTTTCTTTATCCGCCGACATGTCCCCGTCTCTCATTTCAGCAGGCCGAACATCGCTTTGATGCGCAGCCACCACACCATCCAGATAGCCTCCCGGACAATCCGCTTGGACATTTTGGATTCCCCGGAGGTCCGATCATAAAAGATAATGGGGATTTCTTTGATTCTAAAGCCTTTTTTCCAGACGCGCATGGAAACTTCGATCTGGAACGAGTAGCCGTTGGAGCGGATAGCATCAAAATCAAGCGATTCAAGCACTTTCCGCCGGAAGCACTTGAACCCGCCGGTGGCGTCGCGCAAAGGCAGGCCGGTGATCCAGCGTGTGTAGACGTTGGCGAAATAGGACAGAAGCAGGCGCGACATGGGCCAGTTGATGACGTTGACACCGTTGATGTAGCGCGAGCCGATCACCAGATCGTGACGCTGAATCTCGCGGAGGAAATCCTTGATGTACTCCGGCCCGTGCGAGAAGTCGGCATCCATTTCGAAGATAAAGTCGTAACCGTTTTCGAGCGCCCATTGGAAACCGGCGAGATAGGCGCGGCCCAGCCCTTCCTTTTTTTCGCGGTGAAGGACGTGGACTTTGGGTTCCTGCCGGGTCAGGCGGTCGACAATCTCCCCCGTGCCGTCGGGAGAGTTGTCATCGACCACGAGCACATTGATGCGTGGGTCCAGCGGCAGGACCGCGTGGACGATCTTTTCGATGTTTTCCCGCTCGTTGTAAGTCGGGAAGATGATCAGCGCACGCTGGGAGTGGGGCGCGGGCATATCAGGCAGCCATCTCCTCGCCGCGGCGGCGGCGCGTTCGCACAACCTGGAAAACGACCACACCGGCGAGGAAGAGGGCGGTCAGGACGGTGACCAGTTTCCCCAGCCGGTACCTATCGGATTTATACACAAACATGGCGGCTCTTGTCCCGGCCGGCACGGCCACGGCGCGGAAACTGCCGTCGGCGCGCAGGATCTCGGCGGGGCGGCCGTCGAGCATCACCTGCCAGGCATCGTACCAGTTGTCGGTCAGGACAAGGAGCTTGTTCGCTGCCGCCTGCAGCCCCAGGACCACGGTGTCGGGCTGGTAGTCGACAAACCAGACGGAGTCGGCGCCGAGCGAGTCGCGGGGAATGTCCAGGCCGGGGGCTTTCTCGAGGTAGACGATCTCGCGGAGGTTCTCATCGCCGTGGAGGACGAGCGAGTCGATGGCGGCGTTGTCCTCGACCACGCGGAACCGGTCGGCCAGGAACGCGCGGGGGAAAGCGTTGTCGTTTTGGAGGACCGAGGCTTGGGCGCTGGAGGCGAGCTCGGTCACCGGGCGGTCGCCCAGAAAACCGTCGGGCAGCCGCGTGCCGCCGGGTACGAGCAGGTACCTGGCCCCCACGAGATTGAGGAAGCGGGGATTGGCCGCCGCCGGCATCCGGTCGCCGCCCGCGTGGGGCGCCCCCGGGCCGCCGAGGAGGTCGTCGTACCAGCGGAGCTGGTTGCCGTGGTAGCCGGTCACCACCGGGATCCCGTAGTAGGGGAGCAGATCCATGCGCAGGACGCTGAAGTTCATGACCCGGAACGGGCCGGGCTGCTCGAGGAGGAACTGGGCGACCGGATGGTTCTCCGGCCACTCCTGCCGGGGATCCATGACCTCGATGAAGCGGCTGTTGAGACGAATTCCGTCGACCATCAGCACCAGCACGAGAACGGCCAGCACGGCCGCGCCGGCGCGCCGCGAGCGGTAGGCCCAGATCAGCGCGGCCGCCAGCGCCGCAAAAACAAACGCGAGCCAGGCCCCGGATTGGATGGCCGGGAGATTGCGGTAGGCGACGTCGAGCTTGCTCACGCCCCGGGCCACCTGGGTCTGAGCCGCCTCGCTGTAGAACAGCGAGGTCCAGAGATTCAGCATCCCCTCCCCCGCCGCGCTGAACAGCAGCGCGAGGACGAACAGCCCGCCGGGTACGCCCCAGAGGAGCCACTCGAAACGCGCGCCGGGCGGGTCGGCATTCCCGGCCTGACGGGCATCGCGCAGACGCTGGACCGCCATCCCGGCCAGCATCGCCGCCGAGAACGAAAACAGGAACATGATCATGGACGGGGCGCGGAGCGATTTCACCATCGGGATGAGCCAGTAGAATAATCGGAAAACCGGGGTGGTGTCGGCCAGAGCATAGAGGAGGGCGAAGAGAGCCAGGCCGGCGAAGAAGTAGGCCTCGCGGCGGCGGGCGAAAAAGGCGCCCAGCAGCGCCAGGAAGAATGTCACCGCCCCGACCGCCTCGGAATTGTCCTTGAAAGCGTTCTTGCCCCAGTAGAACGTCTGCGCCCCCCGGGTCATCACCCCGGCGAATTCCGGGATCACCAGCGAGACGGCCTCCTCCTCATGGAGGGACCACGACGTCGCCCACTCCCAGCCGCGCTTGGTGTCGGCGCGCGGCGAAAACTCCCGGGTGTAAGTGTAACCGGGATAGAACTGGATGGCCGACAGGAGGAGGCCGATCACCACGGCGTAGGCGGTGAGCGCCGCCGGACGCACCAGCAGGCGGATCCTGCGCTTCTCCCGAAAGAGAAATACAAGTCGAAAAACCATGTACGCTGCCAGCGCCCAGAGTGTGAAATACGACATCTGCGGGTGCGGCGAGAGTACGATGAACCCGATCACGAGCCCGAGCATCGAGAAGTCGAAAAAGGACCCGCGGGCGATCCCCCGGTCGAGGAAATACACCGTCAGCGGAAACAGGGCGGTCACAAACATCTTGCCGTCGTGGCCGGGCGCGACGAACGACACGAGGTAAGGAGCGAACATGTACGCCACGCCGGCCAGCAGGGCGGCGATTTTCGAGAGCCGAAACTGCCGGGCGGCAAGGTACATGAAAATGCCCGCGAGATAAATGTGCCAGAACTGCACCCAGCCGAGCATGCGGAAGATGTTGCCGAAGTATTTCAGGAACGACAGGGGGTAGAAAATGTCGCCGTGAAAGGCATCGACAAAAGGCATCCCACCGAAGATGTAGGGGTTCCAGCGCGGCACTGCGCCGTGGGCGTGGTAGTAGTCAACCAGAAAGGAGCGGAAGAAAATCCCGGCCTGGATCATGTCCGATCCGGCGAGCATGAGTCGGGAGAAGATGAAGTCGCGGAAGAGGATGACGAGCCCGATGAAGATGATGGCGAAGGCGACCGGGGTGAACCAGGGCGACTGCTCGATATTCAGGCGACTCGTTTCGCGCTTTGCGGCGGGGGGAGCATCCCCCGCTTTTTTCTTTTTGGCCAAACGATTCTCCGCTCTCTGCGCCTCAGCTTCCGGGAAGTGTCGGACACGGCCACGGGCTTGTGAGACAAACTGTTAGGGCGTTTCGGCCGCGCCGATACCCGAGGCCAAGCATAACCACAAACCATCGGCAAAGCAACCTTTTTTGTCCCCCCGGATCATGGCGTGGCGCGGCCCCGAGAATCATGGCCCCCGGAAAGATGACGGCAGGAAAACGGCTCAGCCGTGGTCGCGGTCCCGGCTGAGCTGACGCAGCCGGCTCTCGACCTCGCGGCGCATGGAGGCAAGCTCCTCTTTAATGGCGGCCTGACCCTCGGTGATGAATCCCATGGCAAAGAGAGCGATCCCCAGACCGACCAGCAACAGCACGAGGTACAGAAGCGGGAGCTGCGTTTCCCCGCGCCAGTATTTCAGGTACACGGCCCACAGACCGACGAGGAACCCGAGCAGGAAGAACCCCAGGCCGGTGAAGCCGAAAAACATGAGCGGCTTGCGCAGAAAGGTCAACTGGAACTTCACCGCCAGCATGTCCAGCACGCCGACCGGGACGCGCCAGATCGACTGGTACTTCGATCTGCCCCAGGCCCGCGGGTACAAACGGACCTTGACTTCCTCGACCCGGAAACCCTCGTTGGCGGCGAGCACGACGAGATAGCGGTGCCAGTCTTTGCGCATGAAGATCTGTTCGACCACTCCGCGGCGGAACGCTTTGCAGGCGTTAAGATCGTGGACCTTGAGGTTGAAGATCTTGCGGGACAGCCAGTTATAGACTGTCGAGACAAACCTCTTCTGGTACTCGCCCTGTTTCCAGCCGGCCACCAGGTCGGCGCCGTCGGCAATCGGCGCCACCAGGGCCGGGATGTCTTCGGGGAGAAACTGCAAATCGGCCGGATAGAAAACAAACACATCTCCCCGCGCGGCGCTGAACCCGGAGCGGAGCGCGTCGGTCACGCCGCGCCGGTGCTGGTGCGAAACATAGCGGACAAAAGGGTAAGCCGCGGCGGCCGCCTTGATCTTGTCCAGCGTGTCATCGGTCGAACCGTCGTCGATGTAGACCAACTCACCGTCGAAAGGGGCCGACTGAAGCATGTCGGCAAACAGCCGGCAGAACTGCTCGATGTTGCCCGCCTCGTTACAGGCCGGAACAATCGTGGAGACGAAGAACGGAAAGCGAGCTGACGGTTTCGGCATACACTAACCCCCACCGCGGGCTACCGGCTGAAGGCGGTCCCGGGTGCGCGATCTCCCAACCTGAGTAAAGCATCCTGCATACTCAAAACATCGCCAATCGGCCGGTGAAACTCAACGCTAATTTTCGAGGTTCGCCGAGTCGGCGCCGGCCGGAGCCGGGGAGTCGACCTCCTCCTCGGGCTCGGTCCGGCCGGTTTTCAACTGATTGCAGGCGGACTTGAGCTTGGCGACCGACGGGGCCAGGCGGATGGCTTCCTCGTACAGCAGGAGGCCCTTGTGCCGCAACTCGGGGTCGCCGGTTTCATCGAACCGTTCCCGGTAGAGCTCGGCCAGGCGGGCGTTGAGGTTGTAGCTGGTAGGTGAAAACGCCAGAGCGCCCTTGAGGCTCTCCTCGGCCAGATCGAATTGTCCCTCAAGGTCGGCGATCTCCCCCACCGCGAGGTAGGCGGAGAGGTTCCGGGGATGGCGTTCGAGGAACTGGGCGGCCCACGCGTGCCCCTCCCCCGTCCGCCCGCCGTGGTAGGCGTCGATCGCCCGCTCCAGAAGCGAGGGCCGGTAGGCGTTCGCGGCGGGATTGGGGGTACGGCCAGCGATCCGATAGAGGCGCACCTGATCGGTCCCCACGTGGTAGGTGACGACATGGGCGGCGCTGTCCATGATCGCGGGATAATCGGCCCGCGCTTTTGCCTCGTTGGCCTCATCGACCAGGAGATGAGTGATCGGGAAACGGCCGAACAGGCCGGGGTCGGCCTTGGCCACACCGAACATATGGACGACCACGGGGAGGTTGTTCTCCGCGGCCAGGAGGGGGGCGTAGGGGCCGGACACCACCGCGCCGGGGCCGAGGGTCATCGCCAAATCACGGCTCACGTCGCGGGCGGTGAAGGTCGGCCGCACGCTCCAGTTGTGGTAGTTACTGATGCCGAGCACGGTGGTGCCGAGCAGCACCGCCCCCACCAGCGCCCGGGCGGCTGTCTGAGTCCCGGGCCGCCCGCCGAACGGGCGGAAGCGAAGGCCGAGAGCGATGGCGGCGACAATCACGGCGGACGCGGCGACCACCCACACCCGCGCGTCGGCCCATTCGAGGCCCCCGCCATAGTGCTCCGACAAACTGTCCCAGATCTGATACACCGGCACCATGACGATCGGAACGGCGAGCGGATAGAAGAGCAGCGGGACCGACCGCCGCGAGGGCACCCCCCACGGCCGCCAGAGGCCCGCCAGCACCACGGCCGCCGCCCCGTAAATCGGGTAGATGAGCACCACCTGGTAGCGGAGGGGGCGGTAGTTCCAGATCATGAGCGCGCCGTAGAAGGCCACGATCATCGCGGCGACGAAGACGTGCCCGGCGGCGAGCCGGCCGAATCCCTCGCGCCATGAGGTCCGGCGGGTGACGTGGAACAGCATGATCAACAGGAACGCCGCGGAGAGCAGCGCCGCGCTCCGCATGCGCGGGAAAAGCCGGGTGGTGGCGCCGAAAGTCACGAGCTTGAAGAAGAAATCGTCGACCGACTGCAGCCCCTCGGGCGCCCCGTAGAGATCCACGATCTGCTCGCTGTAGTAGCCGGCCACCTGCGCCTGGGCGGGGGCAAACACCCAGAGGTACCAACCGGCGAGCACGACGAGGAAACCGGCCGCAAAAGCGGCCAGCCGGAGCAGCCATCGCCCCCGTTCCCGCCGGCCGACGAGGATCTCGTAGGCGAACCAGCAGGCGAAGGGAAAGAGGAAGACGAGGCCGATCGCTTTGCCGAAGTAAATGCCGAGTGCGAGCGAGGCGCCGGCGGCGGCGGCGATGGCCGGTCGCCGGCCGTAGGCCAGAAGCGCGGCCGCGAGAAACGCCCAAAACACCAGCGCCTGTTCCAGAAAGGGCAGCCGCCCGAAGAAAATGAGGTTGTAGTTGAAGGCCGCGAGAAAGAGGAAGAGCAGGCCGGCGAGCGGGCCGGCGACTTTCCGCATGAAGAGCCAGAACAACACGAGAGCGGCCAGCCCCAGGAGCAGGCCGACCAGATGCGCCTGCCACAGCCCGGCGCCGAGGAGGGAGAAGACCGCGACGGCGAGGGCGGTGACGCTCGATTTCAGGAAAACCGCCCGGCGGGCATCATCGAAAGGATCGAAATCCCCGGTCTGGACATAGTTCCGCGCGAACAGCGTGTACTGGGGCGGGTCGGTCTGCTCGCCGGTGGATATCGACAGGCCGAGCGGCGGGTCGGCCCCCAACTGGTAGCTGCGCAGGAGGGCCACCAGCGCGAGCAGGGCCAGCGCCGCGATCACCTCGAGCCTCGGACTGAAACCGGCGTTACGCTCCATGGAAGAACGCTTGTATCTGCGCGGCGACGTAATCCACCTGCGCCTCCGTCATCTCCGGAAAGATCGGGAGCGACAGGATCTGCTCCGCCTGGCGCTCGGCGACCGGGAAATCTCCCTTGCGCCGGCCGAGGAAGTCATAGCCGCGCTGCAGGTGCACCGGCACCGGGTAGTGAATGAGAGTCGGGACGCCCCGCTCGGCGAGGAAGGCCTGAAGGGCGTCGCGGCGCTCGGTTTCGATCACGTAAAGGTGGTAGACCGGCTCGACCTCGGGATCGACCGGGGGGGTGGTCACCGGGAGATCCCGGAGCAGCTCGTCGTAGCGGGCCGCGACCCGGCGCCGGGCCTCATTCCACTGGTCGAGGCGGCGAAGTTTGACGCCGAGGACCGCGCCCTGGATCCCCTCCATGCGCGCATTGTAGCCGACCAGGTCGTGGTAGTACTTCCGCTCGCTTCCGTGGTCGCGGAGCATGCGCAGGCGGCGGTCGAGTTCGGGGTCATCGGTGGTCACCGCCCCCGCCTCCCCGTAGGCGCCGAGGTTTTTGCCGGGATAGAAAGAGAAGGCGGCGAGCCGCCCGAAAGATCCGATCCGCCGCCCCCGGTAGCGCGCCCCGTGGGCCTGGGCGGCGTCCTCGACCACGCTCACCTCGTATTTTTCGGCCAGGCGCATGATCGCCTCCATGTCGGCCGGGCGGCCGTAGAGGTGGACCGGGATGACGGCGCGGGTCCGTCGGGAGAGCGCCATCGGCAGCAGCCTCGGGTCGATCGTGCGGGTGCGGGGGTCGATGTCGACAAGCACGGGATGGGCCCCGGTGTGGGCGATGGCGGCGACGGTCGCGACAAAGGTGTTGGCGGCGGTGACCACCTCGTCCCCGGGACCGATCTCGAGGGCGCGGAGGGCGAGCACGAGGGCGCTCGTGCCACTGTTGACGCCCGCGCAGTGCGCCGTCCCGCAGTAGCGGGCGAACGCCTCCTCAAACTCGCGCACCGAGGGCCCGAGGACATAAGTGGAACTGTCCAGCACGCGCTGGACGGCGGCGGCGATATCGTCTTTGATCGATTGGTACTGGGCCTGCAGGTCGAGGTAGGGTACTTTCATGATGCTTCCTTTGGTAGGATGCCAAAGTACCCGACGCCGGGGCAAAAGTCAAGGCGGATGGGATCGCGGGGAGCTACCCGGTGCGCACGGGGACCAGGAGGAGGGGCAGACCGGCGGAGCGGCAAACGCGGGCGGTCAGGTTGGCCGTTCCGAGCGCCCCGCTCCCCGTGCCGCCGTGGGTCGCCAGCGCGACCAGATCGATGCCGGGCGCCGCCGCCGCCCGTCGGACCACCGCCGCCGGGTCGCCGCGGAACACGTGCGCGCTTACCCGCACGCCCTGTCCGACCAGCCGCCGGCGGGGGGATGCGAGGTAGTTCTTCGCCTCCTGCGCCGACATGTCGAGGAGCCGGGCGGTGGCGGCCGGCATCAGGCGGCTCGGCGCGGTCATGGCCCCCGAGAGCGTTTCGAAAGTGGGGACGACCAGGGCGAGGACGACGGTCGCGGCGCACCGCGCGGCGAGCGCCGCCACCGCGGGCAACACCCCCTCGTGGTCGGGATCGCCGTCGAGCGGCACGAGGATCGAGCGGCACGCGAACGCGGCGGGGTCCGGTCCACCCCCGGCCGGGACCAGGAGCACGGGGGTGGTTCCGAGGCGGATGACCTGCTGGGCGATGCTGCCGAACAGGCGGTGCCGCAGACCGCCGCGCCCGTGGGTGCACAGGGCGATGACGCCGCTCGCGAACTCCTCGGCGTGCTCGACAATGCTCTGCGCCACGCTGGCGACCTCCACCGTGTGCACGTGGGTGCGGACCGCCAGCCGCCCGGCGGCGATACGGCGGGCGATCGCGCCGAGATACTGCTCGGCCTCCTCCGCCGTGCGAAGGTGGCGCTCGCCGTGGATTTCGGCCGGCGCCCGCCGTTCAATCAGGTGCACGAGCGTCACCGCCGCGCCGAGGCGTTCGGCGAAGCACCCAACGGCGGGGAGCACCTGCTCGGCCACCGCCGAACCATCGAGAGGAACCAGCACGCGTTCAAACACAGCTCACTCCCTGAAAAGCAGTTGGTACAGGAGGAACACGTTCAGGCCGATGATGAGCGACGCCACGATCGCGGCCGCGACGGTAGTCGGTTTCCGGTTCACCAGCACGCCCATGATCGAGCGGCGAGCGGTGAACAGCACGAGCGGCACGACGGCGAACGGGAGGCCGAAACTCAGGACCACCTGGCTGATGACCAGCGTCCGCGTCGGGTCGAGCCCGAGGGCGATGACGATCAGCGCCGGCGCCATCGTCACCAGCCGGCGCACCCAGACCGGGATGTGGCGCCTCAGGAAGCCCTGCATGATCACCTGGCCGGCGCTCGTACCGACAGTTGAGGAGGACAACCCGGAGGCCAGCAGCGACACGGCGAAGACGCCGCTGGCGGCGCTGCCGAGAAGCGGTTCGAGAGTCCGGTGGGCCTCCTCGATGGAGGCGATCTCGGACAGGCCGTGGCGATGGAAAGTGGCCGCGGCCATGATGAGGATGGCCATGTTGACGAGGCTGGCGAGCCCCATGGCGACGGTGACGTCGATGATTTGGAAACGAAAGAGCCGCTGCAGCTGGGCGGCGCCGCGAACCTGGATGCGGCCCTGGGTCAGGGCCGAATGGAGAAAAATCGCATGCGGCATCACGGTCGCGCCGAGAATCCCGGCCGCCAGCAACACCGCCTCCGGGCCGGGAAGGCTCGGGACGACCGCATGGCAGGCCACCAGCCCCCAGTCCGGCCGGTCCATGATCGATTCCACAACATAGGCGAAGACGATGACGGCGACCATGGCCGTGATGACCGCCTCCAGGCGGCGGAACCCCCGGCGCTCCAGACCGAGAATGAGGAAGGTCGCGATCCCGGTAAGCACCGCGCCCCAGATGAGCGGGATGCCGAGCAGGAGGTAGAACCCGAGGGCGGCGCCGAGGAATTCGGCCAGGTCGGTGGACATGGCGACCGCTTCCATGAGCACCCACATCCCCCAGGCGACCCAGGTCGGAAACTCGCGGCGGCAGTGCTCGGCGAGGTTGTAGCCGGTGGCGATGCCCAGTTTCGCGGAGAGCGTCTGGAGCAGCATGGCCATGAGATTGGAGAAGACGATCACCCAGAGGAGGCGGTAGCCGAACTCGGCGCCGCCCTGGATATTGGTGGCGAAATTACCGGGATCGACGTAGGCGACGCTGGCGATGAAGGCCGGCCCGAGGAACGGCAGCAACCGCTGCCAGCGGGACACGCGCTCCCCCGACAGCACCTGCTCGGCGATCCGCCGCGTCAGGTCGTCCGAGAGCACGGGCGGCGGCTTCCTCGGGACAATCTCGTCGGGCGGTTCGGATGGCGCGTCGGTCATATTTCGCTCGCTGTCGAAATCGGGTCGGGCGCGTTACTTTCGGGGCTGCGCCGCCCGCCGACAACACGTACGCAGGAGTCTCCCGCAGGCGCAAGATTCTCTTCGCACCGCAGCCGCCGCACCCCCCATCGGCGGTTCCCACAAAGAAGTTGAATTTACCGGGAGTTTGCGCTACCTTGGCGGAACCAACTCGAGGTATCACCCATGGCGGCGCGACATTACGCGATTCTCTCGATCAGCGCGGCGGCCCTCCTGCCCGCGGCCTGCGGTTCCGACCAGGACCGCTTCCCCACAATCACGTATGAGATGAAAACGATCGAGCGGCGGTTCGGCACCGAGGGAGACACGGTCAACGGTTTCGCCTACCTCAACGTGACCTACCCGGAGGTCACGGCAGCCTCGGAGAGAGGGGTCGCCGACTCGGTCTCCGCGCGCGTCTGGCAGTTCCTCCTGCGGCCGATGGCGGGAGCGGGCACGTTCGAGACGGTCGACGACATGGCCAAGGAGTTCATCCGGAATTTCAAGGACCGGCCGGATCCCGCGCGGACAGCCAGCTACGGCTGGACGTGGTTGCGGAAAGCCCGGGTGGAGACCGACACGCTCGGCATCTTGGGAGTGAGCCTGGTGGAGACCCGGTACCAGGGTCCGGAGGACCAGCATGCGGAGCGGCGGTATGTCAATTTCGACGCCCGGACGGGCCGGCTGCTCGCCCTGAGCGACCTGCTGATTCCCGGCGGCGACACACTTCTCAACCGAACCGCCGAGCAGGCGTTCCGGCGCGCCCGCAGACTCGATCTCGTGGAGTCGCTGGCCGCGGCCGGGTTTGCGTTCGATTCCACGGCCGGTTTCCGTCACAACGGAAACTTCCTCATCACCCCGAAAGGCTTGGCCTTCTATGTCAACCGCGGCGAGGCGGGCAAGGAGGAATTGGGCCCGACCGGCTACACGGTCCCCTATACCGACCTGGCGGCGCTCGCCCGCCCCGATGGTCCCCTGACCCCCTTTGTCGCGCCCCCACCGGGGCTGTAGCCGTCATGCCGACCAAGCCGAGCCGCCCCGGACCGGCCGGCGCGCTTGCGGCGCAACGGCGCACCGGTTACCTTTTGGCGCTGATTTCGGCGGTTGGGGGCGGGGCGGCCACGGCGACCGGGAAATGGAACCTTGTGCACCTCTCCCCCCTGGCCATGAACGCGCTGATTTTCTCGCTGGCGACGGTGATGTTGTCGGCGTGGGTGCTGCCCGGCTACGGTCCGGCGCGGGTTTTCCGGCAGACCCGGCGCGCCTGGTTCTGGATTCTCCTGTTCAGCCTCTCGTCCTGGTTCGCCGTCCTCCTGGTGTGGGCCGGCGTCCAGAAGATGGATCCATCGCTGGCCTCCTTCCTCAACCGGTCGGAGGTGCTGGTGGCGATCGCGCTCGGCATTCTGTTCCTCGGGGAGCGGCTCAGCCGGATCGAGACGCTGGGGGTGCTGCTGTCGCTGGCCGGGATCGCGCTCATGCGGCTGACGCTGCGGGGGGAATACTCGGTCGGGTTCGGGCTCGTGCTCCTGGGGTCGATCGGTTTCGGCCTCACCGAGTTCATTTCCAAGCACGCGGTGCGGCATGTCGACCCGCTGATCCTGACATACATCCGCAACGGACTGCTCGCGCTGGGGTACTGGGCGGTGCTGTTCGCCGCGGGCGGCGATCTGGCGGGACTCGCCCAGGTGTGGCCCGGGGTGATCGCCCTGGCGCTGTTCGGGCCGCTCGTCTCCCGGCTGTTCTACCTGCAGGCGCTGGCCCGGTTGGAACTCACCAAGGTGGCGGTGATCAGCCAGAGCCAGCCGGTGGTGGTGATGCTCATCGCGCTGGCGCTCTTGCACCAGTTGCCGACGGCGCGGGAGGCGCTCGGCGGGTTGCTGCTCCTGATCGGCTGCGTCATCATGGCCGCCGCGCATCGGAGGCCGTGGGCGCGATTCGGGCAACAGGCGGACACCCGGGCCGGATAGGACGGGCTGCCGCCCACCGGGGCCCGGGTCAAAATTCCGCGAAATCCAGGTCGACGACCGGGCGATCGGCGAGGATGCGGTCGCGCCGCCCCTCGAGGTACGCGCCGGGCCAGCCGCCGACGTCGGCTCCGAGGTGAAGCACAATCTGGCTGTAGAGGTCGAGCTCGCGGAGTTTGAGGAACATCGGGAGACGCCGCAGGTCCTCCGGCCCCAGCGCGGCGTGACGGCGGTAACCGCGGAGGAACGGCGGAAGGAACGTCTCCGCGAACGCCTCGGCGGTCCTCGGCCGAGCGGGCAAGGGCAAGGCATAAAACAGGGCCATCGCTACATCATTGACCAGAAACTGGTAGTGGCAATCGTCGAAATCGAACGCCGTCAGACAGTCGCCGTCGATGAAGAAATTGCCGGGGTGAAGGTCGTTGTGGATCAGACCGTAGGCCGTACGATCGACCGGCAGCGCCCTGAGCTGCGCCACGATCCGGGCGAAGCGGGCGAGGACGTCGTCGTCGACGGCCGGGCGATAGGGCGCCGGGTCGAGCGTCGGGTCCTCATGCCAGTGGAAGCGCCGGACCGGCGGCGCGAGCGGCAGGTACTCCCGGGTGACGCGGTGGATCCGGCCGACCAGCTCCCCCCAGTTTTCGAAGAAGCGGTCGCTGTAGTCGCTCCGGAGCGGTCTCCGGCCGGGGGCTTTCGCACAGAGTGAGGCAACGAAGAAGGAGTCGGCGGCGGGGATCACGCGGGCGAGGGCGCCGCCGCGGCCGGGAACGGGCGCGGCCACGGGCAACCCGCGCCGGGCCAGGAAGTCCAGCCAGTGCAATTCAGCGCAGACGAGCGCGGCCGTACGGTGGAGCGAGTGGCACAGACGGAGCACGAACGGACGCCCGCCGCGCGCGACCTCAAAGATGTGGTTCTCGAAGCCATCCAGTTCGGCGGCCGTGCGCGGCTCAAAATCCCACTCGCGCGCCGCTTCCGAAAGCAGCGCGGTTCGGCCGGCTGCGAATGCCTCACGGGATCGTCGGTCCACAGACGTCTCCCTTCTCCGGAGCGGGCTCACTCATTGCGGAGGGCTTCGACCGGATTGACGCGGGCGGCCCGCGCGGCGGGGTAAAGGCCGGCGGCGACGCTCACCGCCGTGCCGAACAGGAGCGCGACCGCGATCAACCACAGGGGGAGATCGAACAATTCCACCGCCGTCATTCCCTGGTTCTCCATCACCCGCACGGCCACGAACGAAGCGATGCGGGTCACAACCCAACCGAGGAGAATGCCGAGGACGGCGCCGACCGAGCCGATGACGCCGGATTCGGCGAGGAACTGGAGCCAGACGTCGCGGTCGTCGGCGCCGAGCGATTTCAGCACGCCGATCTCGCGGCGGCGTTCGAGGATCGACATGACCATGGTGTTGACGATCCCCAGGGAGGCGGTTACCAGCGCGATCATCCCCACCACCCCGAGCATGAGGTCGAAATAGAGGAAGAAGCGCTGGATCTCGGCGAACTGCTCGAGGTAGCTGAAGGTCTCGTAGCCCATCGCCCTGATGCTGTCGCTCAGGGCGGCGTAGCCGGTCCCCGGTTCGAGGTCGAGCGTGACGCGGCTGTAGGCGTCGGGCGCCGCTGTGTCGCCGCCGAAGAGGTTGCCGACGCGCCCGCTCTGGAAGGCGGCCAGCAGTTCGGCCGGGTCCGGGCCGCTCTTGGCCGCGGCGAAGCGCCGGGCGCTTTGCTCCGGAATGATGAGGGGTTTGACCCGGAGCCGGCGGCCCTGCGGGCCGTCGATCACGCCGACAATGGTCAGCGTGTCGGTGGTAATCATCGGCCGCCCGAGATACCCCTCGAGAAAGCTCCGCGCCGCGGCGTTGAATTCGCCGGTCGCCGTCCGCCGAAGGTACCCGACGTTGTCGAGGGAATCGAAGTCAAAGGCGTCGATGAATTGTTCGACGCGCCGGCTCTCCTGGCGGACGACGTGGACCACGGCGCTGTCGAGCGTCGAGGACGAGACGGAGACGGCGATCGATCGACCGAGGATCGAGTCGGCGGGTCCGAGCGCGTGATCTTCCAGAAACTCGCGCGTCACCATCGCCTCGCGCGAGCCGTTGGCGTCCGGTCGCCGCCCCGCGACGAGACGGGAATACAGACGGGTCGCGACGGCCGCCGGCGGAAGCACCTGAGCCTCAGCCGAGAGCTCGAGCGTGTCGAGGCGGACGGAGACGCTGAAGGCGTCGTAGGGATAAGCGAGGCGCACGCCCGGCAGACGCGCCAGGCGGGCGACGACCGAGTCGGTCAGCGGCGGCGGCGGCACCGAGTCGCCGAGGCTGTCGGCCGCCGGCGGGTAGACCTGCATGGTCGTGAACAAACCGAGTTTCTCATACTCCTCGGAGACGTTCTTCTCCGCGCCGGCCCCGAACGAGACCATGGCGACGAAGGCGCCGATGGCGATAACGACACCCGCCAGGGTGAGGCAAGTCCGCAGTTTCATCCGCCAGAGATTGCCGGCGGAGATCTCGACGAGGTCGCGGACGGTCATCATCCGGCCTCGGTTCCTTCGACCAGCCGCCCGTAGTGCATCCGCACGACGCGGCCGGCGAGCCGCTCGGCCAACGGGAGATCGTGGGTGACGAGGATCACGGTCAGCCCGTCGCGATTGTGTGCGGTCAGGAGGTCCGCCAACTGCCGCGTGTTCTCGCGGTCGAGGTTGCCGGTCGGTTCATCGGCAAGCAGAATCTCCGGGCCTTTCACCAGCGCGCGGGCCAGCGCGACCCGCTGCTGCTCGCCGCCCGACAGATCAGCCGGGCGGTGGTCGGCCCGGTCGGCCAGGCCGAGGCGGTCGAGCATCGCAGCGGCCCGGCGGCGGCGTTCGGGGCGCGGCGTACCGTTGAAACAGAGCGCCAGCTCGACGTTGCGGAGGGCGGTTAAATGGGGAATCAGGTTGAAGGTCTGGAAGACGACCCCCACCCGGTTGGCGCGGTAGGCCGACAGCTCGCGCCGCGACATCGCCCCGAGCGGGGCTCCGGCGACCGCGATGTGTCCCGAGGTGGGCGTGTCAAGACCGGCTAAGAGATTGAGCAATGTCGACTTACCGGAACCGGAAGCCCCTACGATGGCGAGGAAGCCGCCCCTCTCAACGGCCAGGCTGACCCGGTCGACCGCGCGGACTTCGCTGGCGCCGCGTCGATAGTAGCGGCAGACCTCGTCGGTTTGGATGTAGGCCGCAGAATCCATCATGAGAAGTTCGCCGATGCTGACCGGCTGGCGGGCCGCCGATACGCGCCTCCACTTCCGCCGCGGCGGGAGTAACCAAGCTCCCGTCCGCAGCCGATTGATACTAGAGTACGTCGCGGCGTGCAATTAGATTCGGCAACGTCGGGAATCGACGTTTGACAGCGGAGACGAATCCGTTAGATTAGGGTGTAGCTGGGTGTATGCGTCCATGAAAGTACTCGTCGTTGCGGCAGCCGTCATAGCGAGCCTCGCGGGCCGGGCGCTCGCCGATATAGCGATGCGGATCGAGCGGTCGGAGTTGGCGCGCCCGGGCGACCGGGTGACGCTGACCCTGGCGGCCGTCGACAGCACGGGGGCTTTTCAGATGGGCGGATTCGAGATGACGGTCCGCTACGACACCACGCTCACGCTGATCGCGGTCAACCGGGGGCAGATGCTTAATCTCTGCGGGTGGGAGTATTTCACCTCCAACCTGATCGGCGTCAACAATATCCACATCACCGCGATCGCCGACATATCCAACGGCGCCCACCACCCCTCGTGCTTCGGGATGCCAACCGCGGATCTGGTGGACATCACTTTCGACATCCCCTGGGATTACAGCCTCTACGGCCGGTTCCTGCCCGTGAAATACATCTGGTACGACTGCGGCGACAACGCCGTGTCCTCGCGCTGGGGGGATACGCTCTACATGTCGGACGATGTCTACGGTTTCGATGGGATCTCGGAGTGGGAGATCACGCGGGATACGGCCTTTCCCACCCCGTACGGTGCGCCCAGCTGGTGCAGCTCGGTGGCGGGCGGGCGGATTCTGGATTTCTACAGCGGCGGGGTCAGTCTCATTCAGCAGGATTTTCAGCCGCCGGTGGCGCACTGCCCGAATGATACGACGGTGGCGGCCGGGCCGAGCGAGTGCGCCGCAGTGGTGGAGTTCACCGCCACCGTCACCGACAACCGCCCGGGAGCGACCATCTCGTGCACCCCTCCCTCCGGCACGTATTTTTACCGGGGCGCCAACTACGTGCAGTGCATTGCCGTCGACGCCTGGGGGAACCGGGACACCTGCGGGTTCACGGTTACGGTGACCGACACCTCCGCGCCGATCCTGGCTGCCCTGCGCGATACGGTCATCGGCAATGCCCCGAACGAGTGCGGCACGGTGTGGACCTACAGCGCCGCGACGTACGATAACTGCCCGGGCGTGACCTGGTCCGGGTCGCCTCCCCCCGGTTCGTACTTCTCCGTCGGGGCCACCGACGTGATCGTCACCGCCGTCGACTACTCCGGCAACCGGAAAGTCGACACATTCTGGGTGACGGTGGAGGACCGGCAATGGCCGGTGGCCCATCACCCCGACTCGGTCATGGTCGCCGCCGCACCCGGCCAATGCAGCGCCCCGGCGACGTTTTCGGTAACGGCAACCGACAACTGCCCGCTCGCCACGGCGGTCGCCTACCCCCCATCGGGATCGGTCTTCCCGGTGGGGACAACGATGGTGCAGGTGATCGCCACCGACCTCCTGAATAACTGCGATACGACCTGGTTTCCGGTCACCGTTCGCGATACCGAGCCGCCGCAGTTGATCTACCCGGAGAGCCTGGTGGTCGGCGTCGACAGCGGCCAGTGCGCCGCGGCCGTCACTTACACCCTGTCGGCAGTGGACAACTGCGGCACGCCGGCGGTGACGGTGTCGCTGCCGCCCGGCTCGCTCTTCCCGCTGGGCACGACGGCGGTGACGGCGGCGGCGGCGGACCTCTCCGGCAACGTCGACTCCGCAGCCTTTTACATCACGGTCGTGGACGACGAGCCTCCGCGCCTCACGGCGCCCCATGACCTGATGGTGCCCGCCGAACCGGGAGTGTGCAGCGCGATGGTCGCGTACGCGGTGACGGCGGCCGACAACTGCGGGAGCGCCGCGCTGTCGGTCAACCCGCCCTCGGGATCGTACTTTCCGGTCGGAGTCTCCACGGTCGAGGCGGTGGCGGTCGATGCCGCCGGCAACGTCGACACCGCGCGGTTCACGGTGACGGTGCGGGATGAAGAGCCGCCCGCGGTGACGGCGCCCGCCGATCTGGATCTGCCGAACGACTTCGGAGCCTGCGGGGCCGCGGCCGCCTACGAGGCCGCGGCGTCGGACAACTGCGGCCTTCCCGCGGTGACGCTCCAGCCGTCCGCGGGTTCGTTCTTTCCCGTCGGGGCGACCGCGGTCCGGGCGGTGGCGGTCGATGCCGCCGGCAATGCCGATACCGCCTTTTTCACAGTGACCGTGCACGACACCGAACCGCCGACCGTCCAGTGTCCCGAGGCCGTCGAGGTGACGAGCGATTCGGGGTTGTATGGAGCGGTTGTCCATTTCGCGATCGCCGCGCTCGACAACTGCGCCGGGGCTCTGGCTGCGGCCGAGCCGCCCTCCGGATCGCTGTTCCCGCTTGGGAGCACCGTGGTGACGGTCGCCGCGCAGGACGCCGCGGGCAATGCCGATACCGCGCAGTTCACCGTGACCGTGGTGCTCGATGATCCGGATGCCGACGGGCTGCCCTCGTGGGCGGACAACTGCGCCGAGGACCACAACCCCGATCAGACGGACACGGACGGCGACGGCGTGGGCGACGCCTGCTGCTGCGCGGTGCGGGGAGACGTCAACGACAGCGGGTTGCCGGGCGCGCAGGTCAATGTGAGCGATCTGACGGCCCTCATTGCCTACCTGCTGCAGGGCGGAGCCACGCCCCCGTGCCCGGAGCAAGCCAACGCCAACGGCAGCACGGAGAGCGGCGGGCGAATCACCGTATCGGACCTGACGTTCCTGATCTCCTACCTGTTCCGCGGCGGTCCGGCGCCGTCCCCCTGTCCCTGACCGGCGGGATCCCGCGCGCCGCGACTCACTTCTCGGCCTCGGCGAAAGTCTGCCAGATTTCCGGATGATACCCGGCCGCCGCGCGCGGGCCTGATCGCACAATCGGCGTGCGAAAAAGAAGGGGGTGGGCCAGGAGCATCTCCTCCACGTTGTGGCGGATGTATCTCAGGTTCAGCCGCTCGTACTCCTTGCCCTCCGTGTCGATCAGTTCGGAAAGGGGCACGGCGCGGGCGAGGCTGCGCAGCTCCCCCGGACTCACTCCCTTCTCGCGCAGATCGATGACCTGGATAGCCACCCCGCGCTCGCGGAAGAACCGTTCCGCCTTGCGGGTGTCCGGGCATTTTCGCGTGCCGAATATCTGAATCATCGACGGATCCTTTTTCTCAACTTAGCGCGGGGCGGCCCGGGAGAGAACAAAAAAGCCGAGTCTGCGCCGGCCGGTTCGGGGCGTTTTTTTTCACAACCGTCTGCGGCGCGGCCGTTGTGTTTTCGTATATTGGCAGTAGAAGGAACCTCAATAGGGAACAGACCTATGAGTCGGGTGCTCGCAGCGGCATTCTGTATCTGCCTGGCGGCCTCGGCCGCGGCGGAAGATCTCCTCGAAGTAACAATCGGCAGCCATCGTGACGCCCGGGCGCTGCGCGAATCTGCGCTGACCCCGGTGGCGCTGACGGGCAACGTGTACCTCGCGCTGGGGGAGCGCGCGGAGTGGAAGAAGCTGGTCGAGGCGGGGGTGCGGATCGAACCGGTCGCCTTTGATGTGGCGCGGCCTCTGCTGGCGTTCGACCGCCGTCCGCCGGGAGATGCCCGGCCCGGCTACCCGGCCGTGTATGACCGCCACGGCTTTCGCCTCGTCGCTCTGCCGAACCGCTCGGCCCTCGCGGGCCCGCACGCCGCCGACCTGGCGCCGCTCGTCCGGGGCCCGGTTGCGGTCCGCTACGTCCCTCCGCGCCCGGCGCCGCAGCCGGCCGCCGGCGCCATGGGCACCATCGACAGCCTGGTCGCGCTGATCAGCGAAGATTCGCTTCGGTCGTACACCGAGCGCCTGCAGGCCTTTCACCGCCGCCTCACCGGCACCGATTCCTCCGCCGCGGCGCGCGACTGGATTGCCGCCCGGTTCCTGGCCTTCGGCTACGACTCGGTGGCGATCGATCCCTTTGTCGGCGAGCAGCTCTGGGACCGGGTCCCGGTGCCGAGCTACAACGTCGTGGCGTGCAAAGTCGGGGCGCTCTACCCGGAGCAGGAGATCATCATCGGCGGCCATTTCGACGCGGTGCCGGATTGTCCCGGCGCCGACGACAACGCCACCGGAACGGCGGGCACGATGGAGATCGCGCGCGTGCTCGCCGCCGGGGACTTCCCCATGACCCTCAAATTCATCGCGTTCGACTCGGAAGAGTCCTGGATGTGGGGATCGTACCACTACGCCGATTCGGTGGCGGCCGAGGGGGCGGAAATCGTCCTCATGATCAACCTCGACATGATCGCGCATGAATCCAACACCGCCGGAGCGAACCTCTACTGGGGAGCCGACCAGTCCTACGCGGCGCTCTGGGCGGATTTGGCGCCGACCTACGGCGGAATTGCCGCGAGCCTGATGGGGGGCACGGCCTCCGACCACCTGCCGTTCGCGGAGAACGGCTACGACGTGATTTTCGTCCAGGAGCGCAACTTCTCGACCCACTACCACGAGCCCAGCGACAGCACCACCCACCTCAATTTCGAATACATGACGCGCATGGTGAAAGTGAGCCTGGCGACCGCGGCGACAGTCTGGACGCTGCCTCCGCCGGTGCGCATCACGGCCATCCGGGAGCCGGGCGACGGCCAGTCGCAACTGGTCCAGTGGCGCGCGATTCACAGCGCCAACATCGACCACTACCGGGTGTACTGGTACCCGGACGGTTCTCCGGGAAACGCGCACAACCTCACCCTCCCCGCCGGCGACAGCAGCGCGCTGGTGACCGGGCTCACCGAAGGAGTCACGTATGTCTTCGGCGTGCGGGCGTACGACGTGCAGGGGCGGACGGCGCTGGCGGTGGAGGAGGTGCTCGGACGGCCCGATTCGCGGCCGGCCGCGCCGCCCGGACTGGCGGCGCTCCCGATCTCTCACGGGGTCCGGGTCTGGTGGCGCCACACCGATCACGAACTCGATTTCGAGCACTACGCCGTCTACCGCGACGGCACGCTTGCAGGCACGACCGCCGACAGCGTGTACGAGGACCGCGACCCCGCGCTGGGAACCGAGCTGCACCGCTACCTGGTCGCGGCGGTCGACTTCGACGGCAACCTGTCGGACACCGCGGCGGCTGTCGAGGCCCGGGCGGCGACCTTGACGCCGGGGCGGATACTGGCGATCAACCGCGACAATGTCGCGGTTCCCGGAGCCGAGGTCGCGCTCACCGGGGAGTTCCTCCGCGCCGCCCTGGCCGGCGCCGCCTGCGACTACCGCTCCGATTCCGCCTACGCCGACGCCTCCTCCCGCACCCGGCTCTACGACCTCGTCAGCTACGAACTGGTGGTGGTGGCCGGAGAGACGTTCTACGACAATGTCGCTTTCAGCCCGGCGGGGGGCGGACTGCTCGACACCCTGGCCTACTACCTCGCGATCGGCGGGAAGCTGCTCGTCTTCGGCCGGTTCGGTCCGAGTTCGGGCAACACGGTGGTGACCATCCCCTACGCGGCCACCGCGGCCGCCTGGGACGACGCCTACAGCACCGTGTTCCACCTCGCCGAGCGGTCGGTGCTGCCCCTGGTGGCGGGAGGCCAGGTCTCCGGGGATCTGGTCGGGGCCCATCCCCAGCAGGCGGGCTGGCCGGCGCTGCGGTGGGATTCGCTGCGGACGGCGCAGCAGGAGCCCTCGATCCAGACACCTTTCGGCATCTGCGCGGGGTCGTTTGTGACGCTGAACTCTTCCCTGCCCGATGTCCTCTACACCTACGATTCGGGCACGGATGACACGCTGACGGAGGGGAAAGCGGTGGCCTGGCGGTACCTGGGGGCGGACTACCGCTACATCTGGTTTGACCTGCCCTTGTCGTTTTTCGACGAGGCGGCGGCGATCGCGGCGGTGCACCGGGCGGTCAACGACCTGACCGGCACGGCGACTGCTCTGCCGCCGGAGGAGGCGCTGCCGGACGGATTCGCCCTGACGCCCAATTACCCCAATCCGTTCAATCCGCGCACGACCATCGGGTACACGCTTCCCCGGACGGTGCGGGTGAAGCTGACGGTGTACAATCTGCTCGGGCAGCAGGTGCGGGTGCTGGTGGATGGGGAGCAGGCGGGGGGACGGCATGAGGCCGTCTGGGACGGGACAACCGGGGAGGGGCGGCCGGCGGCCAGCGGCGTCTACCTCTACCGCCTGGAGACCCCCTCCCGCTGCGCTGCCAGGAAAATGCTCCTCCTCAAGTAGCCCGCCGGCGGGCGGTGGCGTTGGAGGAAAGTGGATATGACGTTCCGCATGGGATTCCTGACGCTAGCGGCGGTGATGCTCGGCGCCGCCCCGGTAGTCGCCGACAAATTGGTGGAAGTGACGCTTCGGGATTTTGCCGAGGCCCAGCAGCTCGAGGCCGCCGGCGCGACGGCGGTGGCGGCGGCGGGGAACTTGTACCTGGCGGTGATCTCCGACTCGGGCCTGGCCCGCCTGACCGCGGCCGGCGTGGAGGCCGCTGTCGTAGCCCAGGGCGTCGCAGCCGACCGTCTGGCGATCGACCGCAGCGCCCCCGGCGCGTACCGGGGACCGCACGCGGTGGTGTTTGCGCGCGATCGACTCCGGCTGGTGCAGGTTGATTCTCGCGCCGCCGCCGAGAAGGACCCCGAGCTGGTTCCGATCACCGACTTCCCCGTGCCGATCCGCTACTCCCCCGCGCGCCCGGCGCCGCAGCCGGCCGCCGGCGCCATGGATACAATCGACAGCCTGGTCGCCCTGGTGAGCGAGGACTCGCTGCGCAGTTACACCGAGCGGCTGCAGGCATTCTACCGCCGCGTGTCCGACACCGACTCGAGCCGGGCGGCGCGGGACTGGCTGGCGGCTAAGTTTGCCGCGTTCGGCTACGATTCGGTGGTGCTCGACTATTTCGATCCCTACCCCTCATCGAGCACGCCCCCCGGCGAGTGCTGCAACGTGGTGGCCTGCCGGCCGGGCGCGGCATATCCCGAACAGCAGATCGTGATCGGCGCGCACTACGACGCGGTGGCAAGCAGCCCCGGCGCCGACGACAACGCCTCGGGGACGGCGGCGGTGCTCGAACTCGCCCGCGTTCTCGCCGGGTGCGCGGCGCCCGTGACTCTGACGTATATCCCGTTCGACGCCGAGGAGAGCGGCCTGCTGGGCTCGCGCCACTACGCCGATTCGATGGCGGCGCTCAACCGCGAGATCGTCCTCATGGTTAATTTCGACATGATCGGGCACGAGACGAACGATTCGGTCGCGCGCGTGTATTTCAACCACGATTCGGTCTACGCCGATCTGTGGGTGCTCCTCGCCCCGACTACCGGACCGCTCGTCGGGGATATCGCCGGGTACGGCGGGAGATCGGACCACGTGCCGTTCGGGAGCAACGGCTACGACTTCCTCAGTCTGACCGAGGACGACTTCTCCACCCACTACCACTCGCCGAGCGATTCGACGACCTATCTCAATTTCGATTACGTGGAGCGGATCGTGCGCGTGTCGCTGGCCGCCGTGTATGCGGCGGCGACGCTGCCGCCGCCGGTGCCGATAGCCGCGATCCGGCAGCCGGGCGACGGCCGGTCGCTCCTCGTGGAGTGGCGCCCCCTCCGCCGGACCGCGCTCGATCACTACCGCCTCTGCTGGTACCGCCAGGGAAGCCCCGCGACCCTCCAGTGTCTCGACCTCCCTCCTTCCGACAGCATACACACCGTGGAGGGGCTGACCGAAGGGGCCGCGTACATCTTCTACGTGCAGGCGTTCGATTCCGCGGGACAGACCTCGCTGACGTGGCCCGACGGGATCGGCATCCCGCAGTCGCGGCCGGCGCCGCCGGAGGGGCTGACAGGACTGCCGATTCATCAGGGCGTGGCGCTGCAGTGGGGTCGGAACAACCAGGAACTGGATTTGAGCCACTACGCGATCTACCGCGACGGCGCGCTTGCGGGCACAACTTCCGACACGGTTTTTCAGGACCAGGATCCGGGGCTGGGGGAGGAGTTCCATGAGTACCTTGTCGCGGCCGTGGATGACGACGGCATTGTCTCCGACACGATCGGCCGGACGCCGTTCGAGGCCCGGGCGGCGACCTTGACGCCGGGGCGGATATTGGCGATCAACCGCGACAATGTCGCGGTTCCCGGAGCCGAGGTCGCGCTCACCGGGGAGTTCCTCCGCGCCGCCCTGGCCGGCGCCGCCTGCGACTACCGCTCCGATTCCGCCTACGCCGACGCCTCCTCCCGCACCCGGCTCTACGACCTCGTCAGCTACGAACTGGTGGTGGTGGCCGGAGAGACGTTCTACGACAATGTCGCTTTCAGCCCGGCGGGGGGCGGACTGCTCGACACCCTGGCCTACTACCTCGCGATCGGCGGGAAGCTGCTCGTCTTCGGCCGGTTCGGTCCGAGTTCGGGCAACACGGTGGTGACCATCCCCTACGCGGCCACCGCGGCCGCCTGGGACGACGCCTACAGCACCGTGTTCCACCTCGCCGAGCGGTCGGTGCTGCCCCTGGTGGCGGGAGGCCAGGTCTCCGGGGATCTGGTCGGGGCCCATCCCCAGCAGGCGGGCTGGCCGGCGCTGCGGTGGGATTCGCTGCGGACGGCGCAGCAGGAGCCCTCGATCCAGACACCTTTCGGCATCTGCGCGGGGTCGTTTGTGACGCTGAACTCTTCCCTGCCCGATGTCCTCTACACCTACGATTCGGGCACGGATGACACGCTGACGGAGGGGAAAGCGGTGGCCTGGCGGTACCTGGGGGCGGACTACCGCTACATCTGGTTTGACCTGCCCTTGTCGTTTTTCGACGAGGCGGCGGCGATCGCGGCGGTGCACCGGGCGGTCAACGACCTGACCGGCACGGCGACTGCTCTGCCGCCGGAGGAGGCGCTGCCGGACGGATTCGCCCTGACGCCCAATTACCCCAATCCGTTCAATCCGCGCACGACCATCGGGTACACGCTTCCCCGGACGGTGCGGGTGAAGCTGACGGTGTACAATCTGCTCGGGCAGCAGGTGCGGGTGCTGGTGGATGGGGAGCAGGCGGGGGGACGGCATGAGGCCGTCTGGGACGGGACAACCGGGGAGGGGCGGCCGGCGGCCAGCGGCGTCTACCTCTACCGCCTGGAGACCCCCTCCCGCTGCGCCGCCAGGAAAATGCTCCTCCTCAAGTAGCCCGCCGGCGGGCGGTGGGCGCGCGTTTCGGCCGGAAAGCCGGGGGATCGGGCAAGGCGGAGAGAATGAGGCCGAGGAATATGAGCAGACCGCCGCCGGCCGTGCGGAGAATGAACGGCTCCCCGCCCAGAGTCCAGGCGAAAACCCCCGCAAACACCGGCTCAAAGGCAAAAACCAGCGACACCCGCACCGGCGCGATGATGCGCTGGGCCAGCATCTGAATCACGAACGCCGAGGCGGTCGGCAGCAGGGCCAGGAAGATCACCACCCACATCGCACCGGCCGTCCGCACCGCGAACGGCCGCCCGGTCACCCACCCCGCCGCAATGCTCAGTGCGCCCACCAGGAGAAACTGCTGGCAGCTCATCACCCAAGGATCCAGGCCCTCCTTGAGATACTTGTCGGAATACAGCAGGTGCAGGGCGTAGGTCATGGCCGAAATGAGGGTGAGCATGTCGCCGACATTGACCTGGCGCAATCCCCCGGTGAGAATCCACAGCCCGACCAGCGAGACCGCCGAAGCGATAACCTCCATGATCGTCGGCCGGCGGCGAAAGAGCAGTCTCAGAAGGATCGGGACAAAAGCGATGAATAGACCGGTGATGAAGCCGGAGTTGGAGGCCGTGGTGTACTGCAGGCCGACCGTCTGCGAGATGTAGAGGGTCCAGAGAATCACGGCGAGGATGGCGGACCGTCCGAGATGGGCCGTGAGGTTCCGTCCGAGGATGATCACAACCGCCAGCAGGAGCCCGCCGGCGATGAGGAAGCGGTACCCGACCAGGATGAGGGGATCGACGGCGGCGAGCGCCCCTTTGACGACGAAAAAGGTCGCCCCCCAGATAGCGGCGGCGTAGAAGAGGCCGAGGTGGCCGAGGACGGTAGGGGCTTTCGGCGCCGGTGTCGGCATAGGGCTCACCCGGGAGTGGGCGGCGCGGACGTCGCGCTTAAGAGAGTGCCGGGCCTAGCGCCGCACCACCCGGAGGGCATCGGCAATCAGCCGGTAGGGGGTTTTTTCGGAATTGGCGCGGATCGCCGTGTAGCAGTCGCCGCACTCATTCGTGCGGCTGAACCGCTCGCGGATCTGCGCCGGATCATCGTAGTGGTCGCGGCACATGCCGCACGGGGTCAGCTTCCCCCACGGGTTGACGATCATGAACCGTTCCCCGGCGCGGCAGCGGGGGTGGCCGCCGGTACGGAAAAAGTCGATCATTTGCCGCATCGTCCATTCGGAGGTCATGATCGGGTAGCCCTCCCGCTGCATCGCCGCCAGCCGGTCGACAATCGTCTCCAGCTCGGCGAGATCCTGCGGCGACGTGATCAGGTAGTACTTCTTCCCGGTGCGCAGAGCGTTGTAGGTGCTGAAATTCACCCCCACCCCCCATTCCCGCGCGAGCTCGGCGATTTTCGGAAGGTCGCGGAAGTTGTCCGACTGCACGACGCAGGCGAGCACGATGTCCTTGTGGCCGTGGGCCGCCAGCGTCGGGACCAACTCGCTCATCTTGCGAAAGTTGTCCTTGAGGTGGCGGAAGGCGCTGTGGCGGTCGTCGGGATAGTCCAGCGAGAAGGAGAACTCGTCCATGCCGGCCTCCCGGAGCTGGAGGTATTTCTTCTCGGTCATGATCTGGACATTGGTGGTGATGACGAAGACGGGGACCGGGTCGCGCTCGCGCATGGCGCGCACGATGTCGACGAGGTCCTTGCGCAGCAGCGGTTCTCCCCCGGAGATCTGGGCGACTGCCGGTTTGAGGCGGGTCAGCCAGTCGGCGAACACCTCCGGGCCGAGCCGGGGTTCCTTGACATAGTCGCCGAGGTCGCAGTGTTCGCACCGGGCGTTGCAGTTGTAGGTGATTTCGAACGAAACATTGATGGGCCGGCGGCGGGCCATGTTTGCGAGCGTCCGTGCAGCGATCCGCGCCATGCGGCTGCGACTTAAGGTCGGCATTTCGCCTCCTTGCTGGTGGATGCCGATCGGACCGGGCGGCCGGGCCGCCGCGATCCGCTGTCAATGGGTCAAAGGTACGCGGGCGCGGCCCCGATCACAAGGTCATTTTGGGAAACCGCACGCGCGGCCCCGCGCGGGACTGCCGGGGGCGAACCGCCGCCCCCGGGGCGTCCTGCGCCGCACCTTAGCGCTGGTAGACCGTGCGGCCGCCGAGAATGGTCCGGGCGACCTGGCCCGTCAGCTTCCACCCGATATAGGGCGAGTTCTTCGATTTCGACCGGAACTTGTCGGCCCGCACCGTCCACTTCTTCTCCGGGTCGATGATCGTGATGTCGGCGGAGGAACCGACCGCCAGCGTCCCGCCGGGGAGTTTCAGGATGTGGGCCGGGTTGACGGTCATTTTGCGGATCACGTCGGCCCAGTTCATCAGACCCTTCTCGATGAGGAACGTGTTGATGAGTGCGAGGGAAGTCTCCAGCCCGATCATACCGGGGGGAGCCAGGTCGAACTCGCAGTCTTTCTCCTCCTCGGAGTGGGGTGCGTGATCGGAGGCGATGCAGTCGATCGTGCCGTCCACGAGGCCTTCGATGAGCGCCTGCCGGTCGCTCTCCGAGCGGAGGGGCGGGTTGACCCGGAGGTTGGTATTGAACGCTTTCGCGATTTCCGCGTCGTTGAGGACGAGGTGGTGCGGGGCGGCCTCGGCGGTGACGCGGATCCCTTCCTTCTTGGCCTGCCGGATGGCCTCGATCGCCCGCTTGGTCGTGATATGCTGGAAGTGCACCCGTCCGCCGGTCGAGCGGGCGAGGGCGATGTCGCGGAGCACGGCGATCTCCTCGGCCTCGGGCGGCGCCCCTTTCAGGCCGAGCTTGGTCGACTCGAACGATTCGTTCATGACGGCGCCCTCGCACAGCTGCTGGTCCTCGGCGTGCTGGAGGACCGGGATGTTGAACATGCGGCTGTACTGGAGGGCGCGGCGCATGATCTCGGCGTTCTGCAGGTAGGCGCCGTCGTCGGAGACCGCCACCGCGCCGACCTTCACGAGATCCCCGATTTCGGAGAGCTCGGCCCCTTTGCGTCCCTTGGTGATGGCGCCGACCACGTACACGCGGGCGTCGGCCGACTGGGCGCGGTCCTGGACGAACTTGACGGTTTCCTGGTTGTCGATGGCCGGGGCGGTATTGGGCATGCAGCAGAGCGAGGTGAAGCCGCCGGCGGCGGCCGCCCGGCAGCCGGTCTCGACCGTTTCCTCATCCTCGCGCCCCGGCTCGCGCAGGTGGACGTGCACGTCGATCAGGCCGGGGGTGACGATCATCCCCGCCGCATCAATGACTTTCTCCTCGGGCATGCCTTTCAGGTCGCGCGACCCCTCGGAGGTCTTTTCCATCTTGACGATCTTGCCGTCTTTGATGAAAATGCTCGCTTCGCGGCCGAAGCCGAGCGCGGGGTCGATGACGCGGCCGCCGCGAATGACCAGATCGTATGATTTTTTCGGCATTACTCGACCTCCCCCTCGTCCTTGCCGCGCAGGAGATAGAGGACGGCCATGCGGACCGCCTGCCCGTTGGTGACCTGGTCGAGGATCACCGACCGGTCGCCGTCGGCCACGTCGCTGGTGATCTCCACGCCGCGGTTGATCGGACCCGGGTGCATAATCGTGTAGTTCTTGTTGAGCCGTTTGAGGCGCTCACGGTTGATGCCCCAGAGGTTGGTGTACTCCCGCTGGGACGGGAAAAGGCCGGCCTGCTGGCGTTCGAGCTGGATGCGCATGACATTGACGACGTCCGCGCCGTCGAGCGCCTCATCGAGATCGGTGTAGCTGTCGCAACCGAACTGCTCGATCTCGCGCGGCAGGAGGGTGGATGGTCCGCAGAGGGCGACCGAGGCGCCCATGGTCTTGAGCCCCCAGATGTTCGAGCGGATCACGCGCGAGTGCCGCACGTCCCCGACCAGCACCACCCGAAGACCGTCGAGCCGGCCGTACTTCTTGCGGATCGTGTACATGTCCAGAAGCGCCTGGGTGGGGTGTTCGTGCGACCCGTCGCCGGCGTTGATGATGTTGGCGTCGACGCACTGGGTCAGGAAGTAGGGCGCGCCGGCCGAGCTGTGCCGCACCACGACCATGTCGATCTTCATGGCCTCGATATTCTGCACCGTGTCGCGGAGGGACTCCCCTTTCGACACCGAGGTGCCGGCCTTGGTAAAGGCGATGGTGTCGGCCGAGAGCCGCTTCTCCGCCAGCTCGAAGGAAATCCGGGTGCGCGTGGACGGCTCGTAGAAGAGGTTGAGAACGGTGAGGCCGCGCAGGGTCGGCACCTTCTTGATCGTCCGTTCCAGCACCTCGCGGAAGGTGTCGGCCGTATCCAGGATCAGTTCGATGTCGGCGCGCGGGACCCCTTCGAGTCCCAGCAGGTGGTTGGAACTCAGTCGGCTCATTTGGCGCTCCCCTTCCCTTTCGGTTTTTTCCCGGCCGCGCGTGCGGTCTTCTTCGCCGGCGCTGTCCCGGGAGCCGCCGGCCGGCTCTTCAGGCCCCCGGCGCGGATCACGTACACCCGGTCCTGACCTTCCTTCTCCTTCACTTCCAGAACCACCCGGTCGTCGCGGGCGGTGGGGATATTCACGCCCACGTAGTCGGGGCGGAAAGGCAGTTCGCGGTGGCCGCGGTCGACGAGCACGGCCAGCTGGATCGAGCGCGGCCGGCCGAAATCGATGATCTGATCGAGCGCGGCGCGCACCGTGCGCCCCGTGAAGAGCACGTCGTCGATGAGGATGACGTTGCGGTCGACGACGGCGAAGAGGATCTGGGTCTGCTGGACGATGGGCTGGTCGAGTTTCGAGTGCACGTCGTCCCGGTAGAGGCTGATATCCATGAGCCCGACCGGGACTTTGACGCCTTCCAGTTCCTCGATGTGCCGGGCGATGCGGCGGGCGAGAAAGGCGCCGCGGGTGAGCACACCGATGATGACGAGCGATTCGGCCCCGGCGTTGCGCTCGACAATTTCGTGCGCGATCCGCTGCAGGGCGCGGGCGATTTTCTTCTCATCGAGAATTAGATCCGTCTGTGCAGGCAATGAAACCTCCATGTCGGCAACAGTGGATAGGGTTGGCGCATGCTCCGTGGTGCGCGGCGCGGGCGGCGCGGGGAATCGGCCGGCGGCGCGTATCCTTGTTCGGCGTTCAACTCCGTCAATCCTTTGGTGACCTCACCGGATCACCTTAAAAGGTTCGGTCGGGCGACCGGGCGCAGGCGCGCGGGCGGCCTGCGGTCATTTCCGGGGCGCAAAATACGCTCTGCCGCCCGGCCGTCAAGCTCCCCGCGCGAAAAAAAAGCAGCTTTTTTCGGGGCCTCCGCTCAGCCCGGCGCGAGGCGTCAGAAGAGCCGGTCCAGCGGAGCGACCAGCCCGAGCGCGGCCGAGAAGTAGCGGGCGGTCTGCGCCGCCGGGCGGCCGCCCCCGGCATCGTCGGTTGGAACCACCCGGTCCACCCCGAACAGGCGGTCAAAGGTGAAATCGAGCGCAATTCCCCACTTCTCGGCGAAGAACACGTCGATCCCGCCGTTGCCGCGGAGACCGAATTCGAAACTGGTCTCGTCATCGGACAGGAACGGGTCGTCCTCGCGGTCGACGCGGTAGGCGATGTCGCTGTTGAACATCCACAGGCCCGCCCCCAACGCGACTCTCGGGCGGATCGGGCTGCGGGCGGCGGGCGGATTGAGCTGGACGCCCAGGTGGAGGGCGAACGCAGTCTCGGTGGTCGAGCGGGTGGCCGGCATGTACCCGCCGTCGGTCGGCACACTCACGACCTCCTCCTCGCTGTTGAAAAGGTTGCCGCTGAGATTGGACCAGAGGGCGAAGATGCTCATCGGTTTCGGGCGCAAAGTGACCCGGCCGAGCACGCTGAAGGCGCGGAGACCGTAGCGGGACACATCCCCCTCGGCCCACGTGATGCCGGCGCTGAGAGCCGCCTCTCCGGGGCGGTCAAGCGGATCGGCGCCGGCCGGGGCGGCCGGCAGCGTCGCCAACAGAACCAACAGGAATGACCTTGCCCTGCGCATAAAACCTCCTCCCGTCCGCGCGGCGCGGGCCGGCTGTACCCAACCTCCCGCGCCGCAGTGACTGTCACTCGCCCGCCGGGAGCAAGTCCGGGTCGCTTCGGTCGATCATCTCGAGATACCCGACCCCCTTGCCGCCGAAATACGCGTGTGGCTTCTGGTAGGCCTCGTCCTGGAGCGCCCGGTCGAGGGAAATGAACTCGTAGCCCATGTCCTTGATCGCCTGGAGCATGACGTCGAGGTACATCGCGTTGAGCTGGTTCGCGCGCAACTGGAGGATCTGGCGGCAGGGCCGGCCGAGTATCTCCTTGGCCAACACCTCCGCGGCTTCGATCTGATCGAGGACATGGTTGACGTATTCGTTCATGAGCTGTTCGTACTCTTTGTCGGTCGGCCGGCCGCCGACTTTCTGCAGCCCGAGGTCGTAGAGGTAGTCATCGACGATGACGCTCGCGTGGGCGACCGCGATGTCGTTGGCGTCGAGGTACCCGGCGACAGCGCGGTACATTTCGAGGGAGGTGCCGTAGTGGAGGAAGGGGTAGCGGAAATAGCGGCGCTGCTGACCGAACCCCTCGAGCATCGGCTCGATCGCCTGCTGCCCGGCGACGATGTCGGCGATGAAAGCTTCGACATTGACCGCGCCGACCTCGTTGAGATCGCTGTAGGAGTACGTGAGATTGCCCAGGCAGTGGCCGTCGTTGAGCCATTGGCCGAGCAGATCGAATGAGGATTCAAGGTTCTGGCCGACGACGAAGCCGGCCGCTTTGACATCGTACTTCTTGAGCGCCTTGAGGATCGGCCGCAAGACCTGGTCGGGCGCGGTGGACGAGAACCCCTGGGCGGCCGGGAGCTCGTCAAAGGTGATGCAGATCTCGTGGTCGCCCTTCGCCTCGGCCGAGGTGAAACTCAGACCGGCAAGCAGCAGGACGACAACGGCGGCCCGCCCGGAGTGCCGGCACAGCCGGCTGCACATGTGCCACATACTTCTCTACCCGGATTCCCTTTCGTCCAGAATGGTCACGATCATCATGAAATTTGTCGGTTTCATTTGGCCGAACGGCGCACCGCCGGTCACTACCACGCGGTCGCCCGGCCGCACGCCGGCGTAGGCGCGGCCGATCGCGCTCACCAGACGCGCGATCTCATCAAACGAAGCCGGCTGCTCCACCAACACCGGATACACCGAGCGGTGGAGCGACAGGGCCGACATCACGCAGCGATTCAAAGTCAAAGCTATAATCGGATACGGCGAAAACAAGTTTGAGATGAGCTGGGCGGTGAAGCCGGAGCTGGTAAAGGCGAATACGACGCGGGCGGTTCCCTGCTCCTGAACGAAGCTGACGGCGTCGGCGATCGCCTGCGGGACGGGATCGGTGACCGTTCGCTCGACCCGGACGGCACTTGCGGCGGGGAGGGCCTCCTCGGTGGCGGTGATCACCTGCGTCATCATGCGGGCCGCCTCCACCGGGAATTTGCCGGTGGCCGTTTCCGCCGAGAGCATGACGGCGTCGACAAAGTCGAGCACCGCCGAGGCTACGTCGTTAACCTCTGCCCGGGTGGGCCGCGGATTGAACCGCATCGACTCGAGCATCTGAGTGGCGACGATCACCGGTTTGTGGAACTTGTTCGCGACCTTGATGATATGCCGCTGCAGGCGGGGCAGGACCTCCGGCGGCAGTTCGACGCCGAGATCCCCCCGCGCGATCATCACCCCGTCGGCCGCCGACATTATCTCGTCGAGCCGGTCGATCGCCTCGCGCTTCTCGAGCTTGGCGATAACCTTCGGGCCACCGCCGGCGGCGGCGATGAGTTCCCGCGCCTGAACGACATCGTCGGCCGAGCGCACAAACGAGAGCGCGATATAGTCGGCGCCGCAGCGCACCGCGGTCTCGATATCTTGGCGGTCCTTGGCGGTGATCGTGGGAATCGGCAGGGGCACGCCGGGAAGGTTAATTCCCTTGCCGCCCAATAACTTTCCGGAGCTGTGCGACCGCACGGTCACGGCCTGTTCAGTCCGTGCGGTCACGTGAAAGAGAAACTGACCGTCATCCATGAACAGCCGGTCGTCGACACGCAGCGAGGCAATCACGGCGGGATGGTTGACCGCGATCAGTCGATGGGCCAGGTCTGTCCGGTCGGCGACCAGGGTGAGCTCGGTCCCCTCGGCAATGTCGAGGCTCCCCTCAAAGCGATCCAGGCGCAATTTGGGCCCGGAAATATCGAACAACAGGCCGATCGGGAAACAAGCCCGGGCGGTGGCCTGGCGGATCGTGGCGGCGGCCCGGCAGAAATCGGCGGACTCGCCATGGGAGCAGTTGACTCGGAACAGGTTGACGCCGGCCGAGACGAGCTCCCGAAGCCGATCGGGATCGTCGATGGCTGGACCGAAGGTGGCCAGTATCTTCGTATGTTTCACGAACTTCTTAGTACGGGATAAGAATCGGGAAATCAACAAAAAGGCGCAGCCGCAGACGGGCGGGGAAGGTCGAGGGCATCACGGATGGCGGAGGGTGCCACCGGCGGCATGTGATCTATCTGGCTGACAACCAGTTACCACTTTTCTACGGCTCCCGGTTTGACTTCGCCCGCCGGATAGTGTATATTGCCCCGGTCAGGGGTTACCGGGGATGGCTCTTCCCTGGGTTAGGGATGAAACCGTAACAATGGATTGACACAGTGAGTAAGAGAGTCATTATCGCTGCCAACAACATGATCTTCACCTCCAAGATCATGACGGCGCTGGATTCTCTCAAGGCCGAGGGGATCAAAGCCATCAGATCGGAGGAAATCTTCAGCAAGGCCCAGGACCTCCAGCCTGATCTCATCATCATCGACCTGAATCTGAACGGGATTGAAGCGCCGGCGCTGATCAACAAGCTCCGCTCGTACGGCGCCACCAAGCAGATCCCGATCGTGTGTTATTCGCCGAACCTGCTGAAGGACCAGATGAAAGCGGCCAAGGTGGCCGGCGCCACCGAGGTGTATCCGAACTCCCAGATGACGTCGCGCATGAACCAGATTCTGGGCAAGTATATCCAGAACTGACGATCGGAGGGGGCCGGTCACACGACCGGCGGGCGGGCAGTCTTCCCCCGTTCGGCAGCGGCGCTGACAGATCGCGGCATCATCCCCGGCCGTCCGACGGGCCGCGGATCTTCCGGGAAAATCATCGCCGCACCGGCACCATTCCGGATTCGATTTTCCCGGCGACATTTTAGCTTTCGCCCGGCGCCGATTTAGCGTATACGTGCATCGTGGACAGGTGTACAAGACAACGGACCGTTATGGGCAGCCTGGTGCTGACAGCGGCGGCAGTTGTCGTCGCGGCCGCGGCCGGAGCGGTCGATGTGGATTCGCTCCTGGTGCAGTCGGTCGGCGGGCCGGAGGCGTACCGCACGCTCGCCGCCATGACCTCCTACCGGACGGAGGGGAAGGCCGATATCAACGGTCTGGAGGGGACTTACACTCAGGTCTATGCCGCCCCGGACCGATTCTATATGGAAATCCGGATCGGCGGGATGACGCTGGTGTCAGCCTTTGACGGCCGGACCGCCTGGCAGCGCGACCACAACGGCCGGGTGTCGGAAGTGGAAGGGATGGAGAAGCGCCAGTTGATTGAACAGGTCTACCTGGCCTCGTATTCATTTATCATCTCCGGTCGTCTGCCCGGCCGCTCCGAGTTTCTGGGGGACACGACGATCGCCGACACCTCGTGGCTTCGGGTCGCCCTCTATCCCCGGCCGGACGACACGGTCGTCATGCTGCTGGACGGGCAGTCGGCCCTGCCGGCGTACGTCGTGCAGCGGCTCGATAACCTCACGGGCGTGACGCGGCTGTCCGATTACCGGACGGTTGCGGGGGTGGCGCTGGCGCACTCCGCGCGGACCGAATTCCCCGAGGCGGCGTTATATACGGAGATGACAACCGAGAGCGTGGCGTTCAACGTCGAGGTCGATCCCGCGCTGTTCGACCTGCCGGGGGCGGAACCGGTCGACTACCGCTTCGCCGCAGGCGCCGATTCCGTGGTGATTCCTTTCACGTACTACCGGGGGCACGTGTGGCTGCCCGCCGCGGTCAACGGCGCGACGGTCGCCTGGTTCATCCTCGATTCCGGGGCCTCGGCCAACCTGCTCAACGATGCGCTGACCGCGCCGCTGGGACTGACATCGGTCGGGTCGGTCCCCGCCAAAGGGGTAGGCGGGTTCGAGGAAGTCCCTCTGGTGCGGACCGACTCCATTACGATCGGCTCGCTCACCCTGGTGGACCAGATTGCCGCGGCGATGGACTGGGACCGGCTGGGGATCGAACCGCCGCCGGGCGCCCAGGCAGGGGGTATCCTGGGCCATGACTTCCTGTCCCGTTTTCCGGTGCTGATTGACTACTCCGATTCGACGCTGACCGCGTACAACCCGGCTGCCTTCACCGCGCCCGCCGGTGGAACGGCGGTCGATTTTCACCTGACCATGCTCGTCCCGACGATTTCGGCGTCGGTCGGCGGCGTCGAAGGAGACTTCATCATCGACCTCGGCAACTCGGTCGGGCTGGTGCTGCACGATCGGTTTTTTCAGGATCACCGTCTCGACACGGTCCTGACCAACCTCGCCTCCGTTGATCGGCCGATCGGCGGGGTGGGGGGAACCGCGCGCACCCGCTCGGCGGTGGTGCCGGCGTTTCGCATCGGCGGCATGGTGCTGTCCGATGTGCCGGTGGTCATTCCCGAATCGACCCAGGGGTTGGCGGGGAGTACGGAGCTGGCGGGCAATATCGGCAATCTGGTGCTGCAGGAGTTTCGGGTGCTGCTGGACTACCGCGCGAGCCGGGTGTACTTTTACCCGCCCGGCGCGCGGGAAGGAGTCGCACGATGACGGTGCACGGCCGACGGGGGCGCGGCGGGATCGCGGCGCTCGTGTTCGCGGTGCTGGCGGCCGCGGCCTGGGGCGGGGCGCGGGCGGCCGGCGAGGAACCGACCACCTCGCAGCTCTTCCTCCAGTCCCACCAGGCGGGCGTGCGGCTGGGCCCGTGGTTCAACCTCGGCGACATGCCGCCGGCCCGCGGGGAGACCAGCGGCGGCGAAGAAGTGTTCAAGACCAATTTTCACGACGCCAGTTTCCTTTTCGAGGGGTTTTACGCCCACCGGCTCACACCCGCGCTCATGGGCGAACTTTCGCTGGCGATCCTCAACCGCGGCTCGGTCACGTTCACCGCCGGCAACCAAACCAACGTGGGCAACGTGCTGGTGTACGCCGGGCTGCTGCAGGCGAAGGTGTATCCGCTGGCGGGGGGCGGCGCCAGCGTGCAGCCGTATCTGACGGCCGGCGGCGGGCTATATGTCGGGCGGCGCTCGGTGCAGTTCACCTCGGTCCCCGAGGGCTACTACTACCCGAATATCGACGAGGAGACGGCCGCGAAGATCAGCTATGCGGTCGGCGGCGGCATCGACTGGCCGATCGCCTCGCAGATCGGCCTGGAAATCAACGCCAAGTATTGTCCCATTCCTTTCGGCAAGCCGCTCATGACGATTGAGGACTATGACGGCCTTGCCGTTTCCATCGGAATCAAATATCTATATAGACCGGCAAAAGACGAAACGGATAGCAGGAGGAGACCATGAGAGTTGCCATCAACGGATTCGGACGTATCGGGCGCCTCGTGTTTCGGGCCGCTCAGGACACCAGCATTGAGTTTGTCGCGATTAACGATATCACCGATGCCGCCACACTCGGACACCTGCTCAAGTACGATTCCGTCCACCGGAGCTACCCCGGCGAGGTGAAGGCCGAGGGGACGAACCTGAAGGTCGACGGGCGGACGATTCCGGTCATGGCGGTGCTCGACCCGGCCCAGTTGCCGTGGAAGGAGCTCAAAGTCGACGTGGTGCTCGAGTGCACGGGGAAGTTCACGAAGAAGGACGACGCGATGAAGCACGTCGCGGCGGGCGCCCACAAGGTGCTCATCTCGGCGCCGGCCAAGGGCCACGACGGCACCTTTATCCCGGGGATCAACTCGGACCTCTACGACCGCGACAAGCACCACGTCATTTCGATCGGATCGTGCACGACCAACTGCCTGGCCCCGGTGGCGAAGGTTCTGCTGGAGAGTTTCGGGATCGTCAACGGGTTCATGACGACGATCCACTCGTACACGGCCGACCAGCGGCTCATGGATGCGCCGCACAAAGATCTGCGGCGGGCGCGCTCGGCGGCCCTGTCGATGGTGCCGACGACCACGGGCGCGGCCAAGGCGATTGCCGAGGTGATCCCGGCGCTCAAGGGGAAAATGGACGGCTGCGCCATCCGCGTCCCCACCCCGAACGCCTCGCTGGTGGATCTCGCAGTGACGCTGGAGCGGGAGGCCACGGTGCAGGAGATCAACGCGGCCATGAAGAAGGCGGCGGAATCGCCGGCTCTGCGGCGCGCGCTGCAGTACATGGAGGACCCGATCGTGTCGGTCGACGTGATCGGTAACCCGCACGGCTCGGTGTTCGACAGCCAGTTGACGATGGTGCACGGGCGGCTGGCGAAAGTGTTCAGCTGGTACGACAATGAGTGGGGCTTCTCCAACCGCATGGTCGACATGATGCTCATGATGCTGTGATTGGGGAAGACGGAAAGGAGCAGCAATGCGAAAAGTCACCGTACACGAAGTCAATTTCCGCTCGCAGAAAGTCCTCGTGCGGGTGGATTTCAACGTCCCCCTCGATAACGGCGGGGTCACCGACGACCGGCGGATCCGGGAGGCGCTCCCGACGATCCGGAAGATCATCGGCGACGGCGGCCGCGCCATCCTCGCCTCCCACCTCGGCCGTCCCAAAGGGCAGCCGGTGGCCGGCATGTCGCTTCGGCCGGTCGCCCGGCGGCTGGCCGAACTGCTCGGCCGGGAGGTGACGTTCGCCGAAGACTGCGTCGGACCCGAGGCCGCCAGCGTCGTCAACAAAATGAAAGACGGCGACGTGGTGCTCCTGGAGAACCTGCGGTTCCACGCCAAGGAGGAGAAGAACGATCCGGAGTTCGCGCAGAAACTCGCTTCGCTGGCCGACACCTTCGTGAACGATGCGTTCGGCAGCGCCCACCGCGCCCACGCCTCGACCGAGGGCGTCACCCGCTATTTCCGCCAGTCGATCGCCGGCCTGCTCATGGAGAAAGAACTGCAGTACCTCGGCCAGGCGCTGGAGAACCCTAAACGGCCGTTTGCGGCCATTCTCGGCGGAGCCAAAATCTCCGGCAAGATCGACGTCATCGAGAACCTCATGGCCAAAGTCGACCTGCTCCTCATCGGCGGCGGCATGACCTTCACCTTCAGCAAGGCGATGGGGTACCCGATCGGCGATTCGCTCTTGGAGGAGGACAAAGTCGCGCTGGCGAAGGAGATCCTTGGGAAGATCAAGAAGTCGCGGGCCGAGCTCGTCTTCCCGGTTGACGCCGTGGTCGCGCAGGAGATCTCGGACACGGCCGAGACCAGGACGGTCCCGATCGACCGGATCCCCGACGGCCTGAAGGGGCTGGATATCGGTCCGCAGACGATCAGGCTCTTCGAGGAGAAGCTCGCGCAGGCGAACACGATCCTGTGGAACGGACCGATGGGCGTGTTCGAACACCGGCCGTTCGCCGAGGGGACATTCGCGGTGGCGCGGATGCTCGCCCGGCGCACCGGTGAAGGCGCGATCACCGTGGTCGGCGGCGGCGACAGCGCCTCGGCGGTCAAGGAGGCCGGGGTCGAAGACGGCCTCACCCACATCTCCACCGGCGGCGGCGCCTCGCTGGAGTTCCTGGAGGGGAAGGAACTGCCGGGGGTGGCGGCGCTCACCAACGCCGGCAAAGCCGAGGCGGTGCGGCGATGAGAAGCCGAAAGCTGCTGGCGGGGAACTGGAAGTGCAACGGCACGATTCCGGAGACGGAGAAACTGCTGGCCGCGTTGTTGACCGGCCGCTGGGATCCCCAGCGGGCGGAGGCGCTCGTCTGCCCTCCCTACACGTCCCTCCACCTGGCAGCTAAACTGTTACACGGCAGTCCGATAAAGGTGGGCGCCCAAGACATGTCGGCGCACGAGAACGGCGCTTTCACGGGCGAAATCTCGGCCGACATGCTCTTGACAGTCGGCGCCACCCACGTTATATTGGGCCATTCTGAGCGGCGGCAGTACCACCGCGAGACCGACCAATCGGTGAATGCCAAACTGAAGTTGGCGCTGCGCAAAGGGTTGATCCCGATCGTATGTGTCGGCGAGGAACTCGAACAGCGACAGAACGGCAGGACCGAGGAAGTGGTCGGCGCTCAGGTGCGCATCGCCTGCGCGGAGATCGAGTCCGGTTCGCTGGAACGAATCGTGATCGCGTACGAGCCGGTCTGGGCGATCGGGACCGGAAAAACGGCCACGCCGGCGATGGCTCAGGAGGTGCATGCTTTTATTCGGGATCGTCTCGCGGCGCAGTACGGCCAACCGAGCGCCGACCGGATCCCGATTTTGTATGGCGGATCGGTGAAAGCGGACAACGCCGCCGACTTGCTGGCCGAGCCGGATATCGACGGCGCCCTGGTCGGGGGCGCGTCGCTGAAGGCGGCCGATTTTCTGGCGATCATTAACGCGGCCCGATAACGGAGGTAGGTTTCTTGTTCTTCATCGCACTGGTAGTCTTTCACGTCCTGGTCTGCGTGGCGCTGATCATCGTCGTGCTCTTGCAGTCCAGTAAGGGCGAAGGGTTGGCGGGGACGGCGTTCGGCGGCGGGCTGGGGGGAGCGGTGTTCGGTGGCCGCGGCGCCGGGTCGTTTCTGAGCAAGGCCACGACCGTGCTGGCGATTCTGTTCATGGTGAACAGCATCGGTCTGGCCTTCATGTCGTCGAGCCGCACCGGCCTGCGCAGCCAGAGCACGACGGCCGGTCCGACTGAGTCGGTCGTCACCCGCGAGGCGCAGCGCGCGCGCGAACAGGCTGTGCAGCAACAGCAGCAGACGCAACAACAGCAGCCCTCGGCCGACTCCCTCCTCAACGTCAACCCCAATCCCGGCACGCAGCCGGGCCAGGGGCAGCAGACGGCGCCGGGCGACGGGCAGTAGCAGGACGCGCCGGCGCGGGCGTTGGCGCTCCGACCGATCTTTGACATCGCGATCGCTTGCGGATGTGGTGAAATTGGTAGACACGCTATCTTGAGGGGGTAGTGGGGCGACCCGTGCCGGTTCGAGTCCGGCCATCCGCACCAAATAGATGCGCCCCTCGGTCACTGACCGAGGGGCGTCGTCATTGGGGTCGGGGCGGGAACGCGGCTATCGGCCGTTCTCGACCCACCACTCGGGGGCGAGCCGGGCCGTGAGGTCGATAATCTCGCGGTCCTGGTCGTTGAGGGCGCCGCGGGCGATCAGCCCTTCGAGGGCCTGCCCCAAGAGCGCCACTTTCTCGCGGATCGGCACGAGCGCCGGGTAGTACTCGTTGTTGAAAAAGATCCGGTAGCGCCGTTCCTCGCGCGGGTCGTCGAGCATCTTGCCGATGGCCGCCTCGAGCGCTTTCCCGCGCAGCCCGGCCAGCCGCTCCTTGGGCGACGCGATCAAAGCCCTGGTGTGGGCGAGCGAGGTACGGCAGGCGAAGTGCATCTCCCACACTTCCATCAGCCCGAGCGAATTGATCACCAGCGTCCACACCGATATCTTCCCCTTGTCCGGATCGAACTGCACCCCCTTCATGAACGGGAGGTAGACGCTGTCGGTGATGGCGCCGAAGGCGCTGATGCCGCCGGCGTGGGGGTTCTCGATGATGTCCTTCACCGAGAAATACGGCTTCTGCTGGAAGCGGGCATCCTGGATCATGATGAGCTCGTCCTCGGTGTAGTGGAAGCGGCTGTTCCAGAGATCTTCCGGCGAGAGGTCGCGGCGGGAGAGGGAGGAGTGGCTGGTGAGCATGCCGAGGGCCTGGCCGCCGCGCCAGACGAGCGGCAGCGCGCCGACCACCCACTCGGCCGACCCGCCGATTTCCCCGATCATCGAATTCATGTGCCGCCCGTTGGGGAAGCGCATCCCCTCCAGTCCGAGCAGCAGGGCCGGGAACAGGTCGCCGTCGGCGTCGTACGGAATGCCGATCCCGGCCGCGCCGAGGGTATCCCACGCCGGGTAGTGGCGGGAGCGGTCGATGAAGAAGGCGCTGAGTTCGCTGAGATCGGCAAAGCCGTAGCTGTCGGCAATCACGCGGGCGGCATCCAGGAGCGTCCCCTCGCGCGGGTTGAACTCGTCGAAGTGCGCCCCGCCCATCCACCGCTGCACGTAGATATCGGGGAGGTGCCGCTTCACCTGCGACTCGATGAGGAACATGCAGGTCATCGACGAATGCAGACCCTTGACCGACTTGGTGGTCCCGTCGATCACGTCGTTGCCCATGGAGAGCAGCGTCACATCCTTGCCCAGGTCGAGGCCGTAGCGGGCGCGGTGCTCCTTTTTGCCGAAGAGGGCGCCGACGGCGATGGTCGGGTTGCCGCCGACTTCTTTACCCGGTTTGGCGCGGACACCTTCGGTAATGGTCGACTCGATGAGGACTTCCTCGCCGATCGAGAGGGTTTCGGTGGTCGTCTGGAGGACCTCGGCCATGACCTGGGCCGAGGTGCGGTCGTTGGCGCGCTTGAGCTCGTTGGCGACCTCTTTGGTCTGCTTGTCTTTGGGCAGGGCCGCGAGGCTCCCGCGTCCGTGCAGACTGACGGCCACGGCCGAGAGGGCCGCCGAGGCCACGGCCGCTTCGCGCAGTTTGCGATTGCGCAGCGCCCCGAGATTGGAGCGCTCGTTGAGGCGGTCGGCCAGGCAAATCGCCGTCCCGCCGACCAGCTCGAGATCGTACATCTCCAGAACGTGCTGGTGGTGCAGGTTGATTTCGACCACCCGGTCGCGACTGAACGGATAGACTTTCTGCATGCCGCAGTAGCGGATCGGATTGGCGCCGACATCAAAGCGCAGTTCGCTGTTGGTCACCGTCTTAGCCATACTGAACTCGTTTCCCTTACCGGTCCCGTGCCCGGCCGCCCCGCCGCGGCCGACCGGAGACCACAATGCCGGCGCAACGCCCGCGAAGGGCCGGGAGAGGCCATTTTTCGCTTCGTGCTTCTCCCCGCCGCCTGATCGCCCGCGCCCGCGATCCGTCGGCGGGCATCCTCCTGCCCGCTCCCGCGAGGGCGCCGCGCTCACCGCGGCTTCTCTTCGTGAGATACACTACCGGAGGAGATATGGCAAGCAATTTCGGCCGCCCCTGCTGCCGTCCGACCGGCCAAAAAAGAAGCCGCCTCCCCAGGGGGAGGCGGCTGATCGTATTCGGCAGGTTCGTACCCGCAACGACCGCCTTACGGACAGGTCGCGGGCGCCGGACCGAACCGGAAGAGGAAGGCGACCAGGTAGGTCAGGTCGGCCACCTTCGTATTGCCGTCGCCGTCAATGTCCGCCTCGTTCGGGCAGGGCGGCACCGGGCCGAAGCGGAAGAGGAACTCAACCAGGTAGGTGAGGTCCCCCACCTTGATGAGATCGTCGGGATCGCCGTCGACGTTGCCGCGGTTGTCGAGGCAGCAGCAGGCGTCGCCGATACCGTCGCCGTTGGTATCCTGCTGGCCCGGGTTCGCCACGTTCGGGCAGTTATCCAGCGCGCAGGTGTTGGCCGGATAACCGGGGTTGCCGTAGCCGTCGTTGTCGGTGTCCGTGCAGGCGTCGCACACGTCGCCGATGCCGTCGAGATCGGCGTCCTCCTGGAGCGGGTTGGCGATCGCCGGGCAGTTGTCGTCTTCATCCGGAACGCCGTCACCGTCGGCATCCTGCACGACGCCGGTCTCGGCCCAGTGCAGCATGATGGTGGTGTCGGCGGGATGGTTCGGCTGGTACTCCCAGATGATCTTCTTCCCGAAGTCGGCGATGTCGGCCGCGCGGTATTCGTTGACCACGTGGTCGGCGCCGCTGATCACGCTGGGCGTGCTCCAGGTCGTGCCGCCGTCCTCAGTGACCGTCATGTACAACTGGTTGTTCGCGATGTAGGAGACGATGAAGGTATTGCCGGTCACGTGCTGGATCTCCGGATACCGCTCGTCGTCTGCCGTCGCGACCACCACGCCCGAGAGCATGTTGTCGTAGGCGCCGTCGGCCGCCCCGGAATAGAAGAAGATGATGTCATGGTCGGCCGGGGTGGCTTCGGTGTAGAACTCGCAGGCTACGAGCACCGTGCCGTTGTTGGCCGCGACCGCCGGGTAGCCGATGTGCTCGCCCGGGTCGAGGCTGTACGTCACGCCGCCGCTGAAGAGGGTGTCGTCGGGGTTGCCGAAAACGTCGCCGCGAATGAACAGCGCCCACTGGTCGGGCGTCTTGCTCGTATCGAGCCAGTCGTAGACGGCGTAGGAGTACTTGGTCACGCGGTCGATGTCACAGGTGGTCGAACGGCAGCCGTTGAGGTTGTTGTACCAGCTGATCGTCGCGTAGTTGGAGGAATCGGTCTGGTAGAAGAGGTGCGGAGCATCGGTGCCGACTACAACGCCGCCGCTGGAGTACGTGCTGCTGTGCACCATTGCGATGACGCCGAAGCGGTGATCGCCGGGGTTCGGGCTGAAAATGAAGCCGTCATCGCAGGCGATGTCGGCCATCCGCATGTTCCGCCAGCCGTACGAAGTCCAGTTCCAGTAGCTCAGACTCCACCCGGCCGAATTGGCGATGTTGTAAAAGCGGTGGAGATAAGTCGAACCGCCGTTGTTGTTCAGCGGGCTGGGGACAAACGTCCCGTAGGCGATCGAATCCTGCCCCCAGTAGTCGACCGAGGCGTACTTCTGCCAGCCGGGGTTGGTCCAATAGCCGGCCGGTTCGAAAGTCAGCCCGTCATCGAGCGACTCCTGCCAGAACATCTGCGAGTCCACCCCGTTGTTGTTGGAGTAACCGAGCAGGAGCAGGCCGTTGTCGTTGTCGGCCAGGGCGGGCCAGCGGTCGACCGAGTCGGGGACGAGAGTCGCCGAGCACTCAATGATGTACTGGCCCTCGTTCGGAGTGACCTGGTGGTCGCCGTCGACCACGATGTAGTAAGTGAACCCGGGCAGCATCTGGACATCCATGAGCGCCGAGCGCGGGTTGGGAGAGCAAACGGCCGGGGTATTGAACCGGTTGCAGGCGATCATGTTGGTCTCGTCGGTCTGATACACCCACAGCCGCGTGTAGTAGTCGGACTTGCACAGCTTGATGTCGACCAGCTGCTTGACCGGCGGGGCGTAGGCGAAGACGACGTCGCCCACGTGGCTGTAGTTCACGCCGTCGCAGGCCTCGGAGTAGTCATCGGCGTACCCGACGGTGGTCCCGGTGTCGGTGAAGGGCATACCGGGGATGACAAAGGCGGTGGCGATGTTTTCGCCCCCCTGCCGCTTGTCCGTCAGGGTGTACACAAAATCCGGATCCTGCTCGGGAGCGGGCTCCGGCGCGGTGAAGGTCATTTGCTCGCCCGCGATGCTCAGCGTCTGCGGGCCGCCGAAATGGACAGTCCGAACCTGGCCGATTGCCAGGCCCTTGGTGTTGAGCGCAGCTGAGGGCGGGGCCGTTTCGGCCTGCACCAGCCCGACCAACGCCAGCAGGCAGACGCCCACCGCGAGGCAAAGAACGTTGCGCGCTTTCATGATTTCTCTCTCCGTTAACGGTTGATCATGTATGGCCACAAGTTTACGTTAGCGTGTACAGATACTGCGAGTGGTGAGGAGGTCTTCTCCCGGGGCGTGGGTACACGATGCCCCATTGCCACTCCTTTCCAGCTAGCACCCCACGGCGGTTCGGCGGATCATCGGGGGTACAGGTTCAATATATCATATTCGACACCCAAGTCAACATCGATTACGGATAGGCCGGCGACCGACCGGCCAAAAGCGGGCCGGCGGCGGCAGGATTCTCCGCTGATGCCCCCCGGCCCGCCGGCTGTCCGGGGTGCGCGAAACCGTCCTCCATGACCAGAGACCTACCGCTTGAGACGAGGGGCAGGGGCTTTTGTTGCGGGGGGCGGCCCGAACGCAGATTCGGCGTCCCAAAACCCGGGGCGATCCTTCTCCCCCGCCCCCGGAATGACAGGTTTTGCTTGCTTTTTCGGCGCGATTGCCTTACTTGAGACGAGAGCAGAAAGCGCCCGTCGGCCGCCGCTGCTCGGCAGGGTCGTTCATACCGGATAGTCGCCGACGTCAAGACGTACGCAAGAAGATACGCACCTCGTCATAAGGGTTACAGGCATGTACAAACGCGTCCTCCTCGCAGCCGTCGGCCTCGTGCTGATGGGGGCGGTGTCCGCCTCGGCCGCCGGCGAGCGAATCGACTGGCAGGTCATCGCCGCGGGCGGCGGCAACGGCTCGTCGACGAATTACCGGCTGAGCGGGACGGTCGGCCAGACGGCCGCCGGCGCCGGATCGTCGGCCAATTACCGGGTGAACCAGGGTTTCTGGCAGGACTTCGGGTCGGGCGGCTGCTGCGTGCTGCGGGGGGATTTCAACGAGGACGGCGCGGTGAAGGTGTCGGATCTCACCGGTCTGATCAACTACCTCTTCCGCGGCGGGGTCGCGCCGATTTGTCTCCCGCACGGCGACACCAACGCCGACGGCGCCATCAAGGTGTCGGACCTGACCCTGCTGATCAACTACCTCTTCCGCGGCGGGCCGGCTCCGGCGGCCTGCTGACCGCGCGGCACAAACACGAAGCCGGCGGCGGCCTTGCCCGCCACCGGCTTTTTCATTTCCCGCCGCGCCGTCCCCCCACGATCACGACTCGATGTTAAGGCGCTTGATCATCTTGCGCAGGTTGGCCGGATCGATCTTGAGCTCCTCACCGGCCGCGATCACGTTCCCGCGCGCCCGGTCGAGCGCCTGCACGATCTTCATCCGCTTGAATTCCCATACCTGTTCGGCCAGGCCGGAGTTTCCGTTGGGGGCGGCGCTGCTCTCGTACCCGAGGTGGTTGGCCACGTCGTGGTAGGTGATGTAGTAACCGGGCGAAAGTTGAATGAGCGACTCCACCGTGTCGGAGAGCTGCCGGACATTGCCGGGCCAGTCGAATTCGACGAGGAGGGCGCGGGCCGACGGCTCGAACACTTTCAGGCCGACCCCGTTGATCCGGCAGGTCCGCTCGATGAAGTAGTCGAGGAGCTCGGGAATGTCCTCCCGGCGTTCCCGGAGCGCGGGCAGGCGGATCGTCACGCCTTTGAGGCGGTAGTAGAGATCCATCCGGAAAGCGCCGCTGCGCACCTGTTCCTCGAGGTCGAGGTGGGTGGCGCAGATGACGCGGACGTCGACACTGCGCTTCACGCAGGTGCCCACCGGGGTGACCTCGCCATACTCGATAGCGCGGAGGATTTTCGCCTGGGTGGCGGGATCGAGTTCGCCGATCTCATCGAGGAACAGCGTGCTCCCGTCGGCGGCTTCGAAATACCCGACGCGGTTGGCCACCGCCCCGGTGAACGACCCCTCGGTGTGGCCGAAGAGTTCGGACTCGACCATGGTCGGGTCTTTCTGGCTGCAGTTGACGACCATCATCTCCCGGTCGGCGCGGCGGCTCCGGGCATGGAGGGCGCGGGCGACCAGCTCTTTGCCGCTCCCGGTGGGGCCGAGGATCATGACTTTCGACGTGGTCGGGCCGATCTGCTCGATCCGCTGGTAGATCTGGCGCATGTCGCGCGACTTCCCCACCATACCGTAGCGCTCTCGCGCCGCATCGATCAAGTCGCTTCCCGTGTTGCCCAGACGGTGGTACTGCACGGCGTTCTTGACCGCCCGCCGGAGACGCGAGGGTGGTTCGTTCTTGCCGATGAAGTCGAAGGGGTGGTAGTCGCGGTCGATATCCTCCTCCGAGTAATTTCCCGCAAACCCGGTGTGGAAGATGATCGGGATTTCGGGGGCGATGTCCTTGATGAGGTTGGCGGCTTTCAGGCCGTCCATGCGGGCCATGCGGATGTCGAGGATGATGGTGTCGATCTCGGGGTGCTCTTTGATCCGCTCGAGCGCCTCCTGGCCGGAGAGCGCGGTGAGGACAGCGTAATCATCGGTGAACGATTCCAGCATGGCCTCGAGAACCATGCGGTCGTCGTCGACGATGAGAATCTGTCCGCTCTTAGACACTGGTAGACAACTGCTTACAAGTGACTGCCACCTGGGAGCAATATAATGAATGTGGTTCCTCTGTCAAGCGCGGATTCAAGACCGATCTGACCATCATACAGCTCCACGATCCGTTTGGCGACCGCCAGCCCCAGGCCGGTCCCACGGTCGAGCTTGGTGGTGAAGAACGGCTCGAAGGCCCGCTGCTGGATCTCGAACGGAATCCCCGGTCCGGTGTCGCGGACGACAATGCGCACCCGGCCGTCGTCCGGCCGGGCGGCGATCGACACCGCCCGTTCCGTTACTTCGGCGACCGCGTCGAGGGCATTGATCACGAGGTTGTTGAACAGGCTGTAGAGGTGCGATTTGCCGACCGTGACAAAGAGATCGGCGGGGATGTCGGCGGTGATGGTCGCCGCCAGTTCCTCGGCGGCGTGGCGGTTCTGCTCGACGATCTCCTGAATGACGCCGGCGAGCCGGACCCGCTCCACCCGGCGCTGGGACTCCAGCCGGGCGTACTGGGTGACGGTTTCTGTCAGGGAAATGGCGCGGCGGACGGCGCGATCGGCCAACTGCATGAGACGCTCGGTGCGGGCGAGATCGGTCGTGTCGGAAGCGGCCAGCAGCCCCCGCAATTTCTCGAGGGTGGCGATCGCCGGATAGAGAGAGTTGTAGATTTCGTGGGAGACGCCGCCGGCGATTTCGCGCATCTGCTGGTAGCGGAGAAGGTTCGCCCGCCGGACCTCTTCCTCGGCCCGCTTGCGTTCGGTGATATCGACCACCACACCGCGCAGTCCCGCCGGCAGCCCGTCGCGCACGATGCGCGAAGAGTAGATGAGTACGGGAAAAGTGGAACCGTCCTTGCGCAGGTGCGTGTACTCGTAGCGCTGGGGGTTCTCCCCTGCCAGACGTTTGGCGAAGTTGGCGCGGACTTCGGCGCGGTCGCTTTCAAGGAAGAGCTGGTCGACGGTCAGGCCGGCCTCCAGGTCGGCCGATGTGTACCCGGTGGACTCAAAGCCGTGGCGGTTGGAGTAGGTCAGGCGGCCGACGACGTCGGTTTCGAAGACGGTCTGCGGCAAGAGATCGGCCAGCTCGCGGAAGCGCTCCTCGCTCTCGCGCAGCGCCTCTTCCGCCCGCTTCGCCATCGTGATGTCGTGAGCAATGACCAGGGCGGCCACCGTGCGCCCCCGGAGGTCGCGGTAGGGCTGCACGTTGTTGTAGAACCACCGCCACTCGCCCCTGAGGTAGACCGGCGCCTCGCTGATGAACTCCTTGTCCTCGGCGATCACCCGCCGGACGTTGGACATCTGCCGGTCGGCCAGATCTTCGGGGAAGATATCCCACTCGGTCCGGCCGATGAGTTCCTCCGGACGGCGGCCGACTGCCTGGGCGGCATTCTGGTTGACGAACAGGAAGTAGCCCTCGGCATCGACGAGAATGATCGAGGCCCGGACGTTCTCGACGAGGAGACGGTACTTCTCTTCCTGCTGCCGCACGGACTCCTCGGCGGCTTTGCGCTCGGAGATATCGCGGGAGACGATGCACAGGACCTTGTGGCCGCCGTAGACGATCTCGTTGACGCCGACTTCGACCGGGATGCGCCGCCCGTCGCGGGTGCGGTAGTACCGCTCGCGGAGGAAGGGCAGTCCCCCGGCGAGAACCTTCCGGAAGCCTTCCCGAACCTCGCCGGAATCGTGGTCGACGAAGTCAAAGAGCGAGATTCCGCACATTTCTTCGACTGAATAGCCGAGCATCTCGCGAAGCGAGCGGTTGGCCTCGATGATGCGCCCCGAGTCGGCCTGGGCGAGGTAGATGAAGTCGGCGCTCTGCTCCATGACGGCGCGGTATTTTTCCTCGCTCTCGCGCACGGCTGTTTCCATGTGCTTGCGGTCGGTGATGTCATGGCCGATGGCGATGGCGGTGACCGCGCCGGTGTGCGGGTCCTCGAGCATCGAGTTCGACCACAGGATGATGCGCTCCTCGCCGGTGCGGGTCAGGAGCGCCCGCTCGTAGCGGTCGGCGGGGTGGTCGCGGACCCACTGGCCGAAACGGACGAGGCCGGGGTGGTGAAAGTGCTCCGGCAGAAAGAGTTCGTGCCAGGACCGCCCGAGCACCTCCTCGCGCCGGTAGCCCGTGACCCGTTCGAGCTCGTCGTTGAACACCGTGATGCACCCCCGCTCGTCCAGGCAGCAGATCAGGCTGTTGGCGGTCTGCAGGACCATCCGCGTGAAATCCCGCTCGGCCGCCAGTTCCCGGTTGGCCTCGATCATCTCCAGGTACGACCCGACCATCGCGGCCGCCGCCCGCAGCAGCCGGACGTCTTCCTCGCTCCATCGCCGGGCCGAGCGGGTGTAGTCGAAACCGATAAAGCCGTACCACTGGCCGCGGACAAAGACGGGCAGGGTGAGGACGGAGAGGACGCCGCAGGGGGCGTTGACGGAGCGCACGGGCTCGCTCATCTCGGCCACTACGCCGCCGACCGGGCGACCGGCAGCCAGCCGGTCCCGCATGGACGCAAACTGCGGCGCGTAGGGGCGGCGCTGAAGCTCCGGCCGGCCGAGCGTCGGTCTCACACCCGGCCGGCACACTTCGTAGACCTCCCGCGCGCACAGGCCGAGCTCGGGATCCGTGAAGTTCTGGTAGACGTACACGCGGCAGGAGTCGAGCGCCGTCAGCAGGTGGTAGAGCGCATCGTTCAGCGCCCCCGCCGATACGGGCGTCTGAAGCAGCGTCAGCGAACACCCCACCAGGCCTTCCTCGTAGCGCAGGCGGGTCGCCAGCTGCTGCCGGGAGCGCACCCGATCGGTGACATCTTCGGTGTGCACCATCACGAGGTCGGGCGGCACGTAGACGTAGTGGACGATGAGCGAAACGGTGCGGTCGAGGGACTGAAAGGTGTAGTCCATTTCTCGCCGAATGGTCGTCTGTTCGTCGAAGCATCGGGCGATGTCGGCGCGCAGGTCCGGCCGGTCGGCGTACAGCAGGGAGAGCCGGATGCCGGCTTTCAAGGCGATCGTGCCGCCCGTGATCGCGACCGCCGCGTCGTTGTAGTCGGCCAGCACGAAGTCGTCGCCCGCCCGCTGCCAGGTGTACGTGGGCACGGGAATGCCCTTGTACTGCGCCCGCATCTTCTCTTCGCTCTCGTGGAGGGCGTCGATAGCGGCCCGCTGCTCGGTGATGTCGTAGATCGCGCCGTCGAGAAAGGCGACCGTTCCATCGGGGCCGGCGACGGCCTGGCCCCGCTCGTGGACCCAGCGCACCTCGCCGTCGGCGCGGACAATGCGGTATTCCGCGGAGAACGGCCGGCGGCCGGCGACCGCGGCGGCGATCACCTCGCTCACGCGCGACCGGTCGTCCCGATGCACGATGCTCGCGTAGGGGGTGCCGCCGCCCGGCTCAAAAACCGCGCTCTCGTAACCGGTGACGGTGGTGATCTCGTTGCTGACAAATTCCATCAGCCGCGCCTCGCCGGGGAGGCAGCGGTAGATTGCGGCCGGGATGTTGGCGACGAGCGCCGCCAGGCGGTCTTCGCTGCGGCGAAGGGCCGCCTCAGTCGCCAAGCGCTCGCTGACATCGCGCAACGTCGTGTGCAGAACCGAGCGGCCGCCGATCTCAATCAGGGTGTGGCTTATTTCGACGGGGCAGCGCCGGCCGTCTTCGCCGCAGACGACTCCGTTGATCCACTTGCCGGTGCTCGCGATTTCCAGGTGCCGTTTGTAGCGCTCCCCGAAATTGGCGCGGATATCCGGCGGCGCCATCTCCGAGACATGGCGGCCGATCAGGCGGTCGCGGGGCCGGCCAATCAGCGCCTCCGCGCGGGCGTTGAGATCGATGACCTTCCCGGTCTCGGCGTCCGCAATGACATAGGCGTCGCGCGATCCGTGGAACAACATGCGGAAGCGCTCCTCGGATTCGCGCAACTCGTTTTCCGCCCGCGCCCGGTCGGTCCAGTCCCGGATCACAGTGAGCACCTGGCAGTCATCGACCGGGGCCATGCGCAGTTCCCAGTGCCGGCGCTCGCCGCCCTGGTCCAGGTCGTACTCGAGGCTCTCCATGGCGCCCGTGTCGAGGGCGCGCCCGATCGCCTCCATGGCCGGACCCGCTACCGCCGGCGGCAGGGATTCGGAGAGCGGGCGGTTGAGGAAAACCTCGGGCGGCAACAGCAGATCGGCGTGCTCGCGGGCATGAAAATCAGTGATGACGCCGTCCCGATTGATCCGGAACACGAGATCCGGCGACGCCTGGCAGAAAGCGAGAAAGTCGGCCTCGCGCTGGCGCAGCAGCCGCTGCACCTGGAGTCGCCGCCGATTGACAATCACCAGCGTGACCAGCAGGGCGATGGCGACCGCCGAGAGGTGCAAGTGGTAGCGCCAGAGGAAATTGCTCGCCACCGACCAGAGCGGGCGATGGTCAAATTCGGCGATCAGGGCGCCGCCCCCGCCGGAGAAGACATAGGATGCGCGCTCGGCCTCCGGATCGAACGCGATGAGGGCGCGGTACTCGCCGACCGCCGGGAGCACCGCGAGAGGCTTCAGGTCGGCGGTCATGACGACCGCGCCGAGTTCCGACCCGAACAGCCAGGCCGGTTCGCTCCGCCCCGGCAAGTCGATGGTTCCCTGGAAGGAACGCAGGTGCGAAGGCGCGGAGCGGGCCATCAGGCGGAGGCGGCGATCGAAACGGCTGACCGTGCCGTCCTGGGTCAAAACCCACACGCCCGAGTCGCCGGCGCCGGGCGGGACCCACAAAGCCCGCACGGGAGCAGAGAGGGGCGGCGAAGAATCGAGCACGGCGCCGTCGGTCGAGATGCGCGACACCCGGCGGACCGGCTGCAAGAAGGCGAGCGTATCCGCGGGCTCTGTGAGGGGGGTCGAGTGCCCGAGATAGTACTCGCCCGGCTGTTCGGCCGGGATAATTGCGATGCCGCCGTGCTCGGCCGCAATCACCCGGTTGAACCGCACGCGGCCGGTCCGATCAACCGCCGTCACATAGGCCCAACTGTCGCTGAAGAGGCTGTCGGAAACCCCCTGCTTCGAATTGTAGGAGACGAAAATCAACCCCGGATCGGCGGGGTTCCCCCACAGATGGACCTGCCCGGCCATGACTCCGGTCGCCACCGGCAGCGTCCACTCCACCGCGAACGTTTCCACCTCGATGCACACGAGGACACGCGGAACCAGATCGCGCACAGCGTTGAGGTAGAAGAGGATCTCGTGCCGCGCGTCGTAGTCGTAATCGGCGAGACCGACGCAGGTGATCGACGGCTGCCAGTGGCCGTCGCCCGTATGGTCCTCGCCCGCGGCCAGAAACAGCCAGGCCACCGAATCCTCCGCCGGTCCGAATTTCACCGCGAATGCGGAATCGCGGCGGAACCCGGCCCCCACAACCACCGTGTCGCCGCGCGCGGCGTCCGGGCAGAGACGGAAGTCGGCGATCGTCAGGCGCACCGGGTTGTCGTTGATGACGTGGCCGGTCGTGAGATCCTGGTAGGAGAACATGGCGGGATTGTCGGTGGTGACGGAGGGATTGTAGGCAAACACGACCAGGATGCTGTCGCCGGGCCGCGGTCCTCCGCGGTGAATCTGAAAGGGAGTGACGACCTGCGGCGCCGAGGGATCCGGCGCCATCTTCCGCCTGACCTCCACCTCGTACGGCAGCAGGCTCGAATCGGGCCGCGCGGGAATCTCCAGACTCGCCGGCGGCACCGGCGATGAGCGCGATTCGCGGCCGGCCGCCAAGGCGAGCACGAGAAGCAGAAGGCATGCGCACGCGCGCTTCATACCATCAAGATATGCAGAACGGTCAAAAAGCCAAATTGAAAGCCGGACCCCCGATCGCGCCGGAAACGGGAAGACCCTTCGGATTATCCCGAAGGGTCTTCACATAAAGGAGGAAACCCTGCCTGTTGGGCTTGAGCACACGGGAGGGGGGACAGGCAGGGTTTCTAGGGGGCTTTTCTATTGCCTCTGCATTATAAGCTTTTTCACGCCCTTGTCAACAACTGATTAACAGAAAGTTCATCCCTTTGTCAAGAAAAAATCTGCGCTACTTCACTGCTCACCTGCTATAACGGCCGGTCGCAGTCAAAAGTTCCTCACGCCGTTGTCGGAGTTCTCTTTGACCGAAAAACACTCAGGGCGCGCCGCCTGTCATCGCATGACATGAACGATCGGAATCCCGCACGCCGCCTTCGAGTTACATCGCACAAGCGGTACATCCGCGCTCGCCGGCCCCGAAGGCCTCTTGGAGAGTCCCTCCCAACCGGCGGGTCCTCGACCCGGTTGCGTCTTGGGCCTCGGCCGGTGCGCGCCGCTGCGGGGGCGCAGATTTCGCGCCCCCCGCTCGCATTGCTCCCGGTCATGGTTCTTTCCGCCGCACAGGCAGAGCCCCGGAGTCTCGTTCTCCCCAGGCGCGCGTCTGACGTCACTGACCAAGGATCAGGTAGGGGCTGTTTTCTTTGCGGTAGTCCTCGGGGATGTCGTAGACCCCGGCCGGGGCCGGCTTGTTTTCCTCGAACGCGAGCAGTCGCTGGACCGACTTCATCTCCATACCCATCATGGCGGTCGAGACGTTCACGAGGACGGCGATGCCCTCGATCTTCATGCCTTCTTTGTACATGTCGCCGGCATTGGGGAGGAAGGCCATGGCCTGGAGCATGAGGGCGCGGTACATGCTCCAGTCAATCTTGGCGTCGGTCGTGGCCCAGGCTTCGCTCGTGACCGTTGCCCCCATCCCGAGGGTCATCGTGATGATGAACTTGCGGGTATTCCACTGGTCGATTTTCCTGGTCGAATCGGTGCGCTGGACGGTGTAGGTCATGTTGCCCATGAGACCGCCGAGTTTCTGGCGCAGGGAGTCGGCGGCCGGGTCGGCGGCGGCGGCGGCCGCCGCCGTGCTGTCGAGCATTTTGCCGAGCGCGCCGGCCGGGATTTCCGCATACACCTTCTGGTCGGCGCGGACAAAGCAAAGGGTCTGCTTTTTCGCATCGACAATGAACTTCTGGCCGCCCCCCATGACCATGGCGGCCCGGGACGGCGACACCCAGATTTCGGTCGTGTCCGAGGATGCCGGACGGGTCTGCCCGCCCAGTTGCATGGCCTCGGTTTCGGTGACGTTCTTGATGTACGCGTCGGCCCGCGCCATCCCGCCGGCCAGGCACACGACCGCCCCGGCCACCATCAGCATCCGCATTGTCCGCATGTTACTCCTTTGCTTGAACCGCCCTTCGGCGTCCTGTCGCAGCCCGCCGGAGGCTCCGATCACTTTACGATTTGTATGACCTGTTTGAATTGATCCCCCTGCGCGACCACGAGCATTTCGAAGAGGGCCATTTCTACGCTCGTGATGCGCCCGCCGGCCTCCCGGATCGCCTCGATCCCGACGGCCCGGTTGGCCGCGGTGCGCGAGGAGACCGCGTCGCTCACCAGGTAGACCTCGTAACCGCCCGCCAGCAGATCCATCGCCGTCTGGTACACGCACACGTGCGTCTCCATACCGGTGAGGAGCACCTGCCGACGGCCGGTCGCTTTGAGGCGGGCCAGGAAGTTCTCGTCGCCGCAGCACGAAAAGGTCCGCTTGACCAGCCGGGCCTCGCCGGCCAGATGCTCGGCGATCTGCGGGAGAGTGTCGCCGAGTTTGTCGGGGAGCTGCTCGGTCCAGAGGATCGGCAGCCCGAGCACCTTCGCTCCTTTGATCATTCGCGCGACGTTTTCGTAAAACGTCTCCTTGTCATGCATGAGGGTCGCCAGTCTCCCCTGCACGTCCACCACCGCGAGCACCGCGTCGTCTCTCCTGAGCATACTTCTCTTCACACACCACCCGTTGATTCAATGGTTCTGCGGCCGCTTTCGGCTGACCGCGACCCCGCAAGATAGGCGCCGCCGGCGGTCGGGCAAGCACCTTCTGCGCCGAGGTTTCACGCGCCGCCGGCCGGGCGCACGGTCAGTCCAAAAAGGACCATTCAAATCCCAAATAGAAGTACCGTCCCGGAAAAACCAGGTAGTCCCGCTGGCTGTACGCACGCGAGAGGACATTCTCGAAGACAAAATGCATGCGGTAGTCGTCGTTGAGCATGAACGAGAGCTTCCCGTTGAAAACCGGATCTTCGCCCAGGTTCTGCTCCACGTACCCCTGATAGGGCCCGGTGTAGACGACCTCCCCGTAGGCGTAGAGGTTGAGCCTCCGCTGCGGCCAAGCCACGTGGAGTTCCAGCCCGGAGAAGGCCTGGTATTCGGGTGCGTACGCCCGGTCCTCGATCTTCTCGTAGTCCAGCCAGTGGTAGGACACGCCGCCGCGAAAGGCGGCGAACTCACCCAGGCTGAGGCGCGGGGTGACTGTCGCGGTGACGAAATCGAGGGTCGTGTTGACCGGCCGGAAAACGAGCGCGGCGGCGGCCGGTTCGGGCGCCCACTCGATGCCGTCGAAGATGCGACCGCCGGTCACCGCGAAATTGACGTTATTGCGGACGGTGCCGAGCTCGAGCACCAACGAACCCACGAGCTGCCGCTCCCGCTTCAAACGCTCGTCCCCCTCCTCCGCGTAGAGATCAGACCCGCCGTAGAGGGGCGACTGCCGGGCCGGAAGATGCAGCTCGTTCAGGCTGGGCGCGCGGCCGGCGAACCCGACCGCCAGCAGCACCATCCCGTGAGGACCGTCCCGGAACACCGTCGCCGTTCCCCCCGGCAGAAGCGGGTAATTTTCGACGACGCCGATCTCGGCGGTGAGAGCATACCGCCACCCGGGCGAGAGATCGGCCAGGCGGAGAGCGAAGGAACCGCTCAGCCGCTCGATGTTCTCGCCGCCGGAGTCGTACTCGAGAAAGGAACCATCGAGCGAAACCGAGACGAGATGGCGGCCGGCCAGCCAGTCGCCGTGCAGGAACCCGCCGTGGCCGGTCCAGTTGAGGCGGTGCTTGAGCGGGGCCGCCGTCCGGCCGGTGTTGGCCAGACCGTGGCGCTCGTGCCGATACCCGAACTCATACCGCCGGGTACCGGCCTCGTTGTCGTTGGTGAACATCGCCTCCGCGGTCCGGTTGAACCGATCCCGTTCGAGCGATGCTCCGCCGACATCGGGGCGCACCGCCAGCGGACCCTCGGTGTCGTAGAGCCACCCCCAGGTGCGCAGGCCGGTGCGACCGAGGAGCGGGAAATAGAAATCGCCGTAGTAGCTGTACTGGTCCGATTCGCGCCCGGGCGACACGCCGTCGGCGTTGCGGTACTCGACCGCCGCATCGACCGTCCGGCCGTCGCTGAACAGCTTGCTCAGGCGTCCGCGCACGTGGGCGTACCCGAACCCGCCCTGGTTGACCAGGAAAGCGCTGTGGTACTTCCGGTCCGCCGGCCGGTAGGGCCGGGTGACCAGCGAGGCGATCGCGCCCGCACCGCCGAACAGCTTCCCGACCGGTCCGGCCAACAGGAAGATGTCGTTGTCGAGCGCCGTGGGGACGGCGTTCATGTCGACCATGCCGTCCGGCTCGGCAATGTGCTCATACGGGCCGAGACGGTGGCCATAGGCGATGAGATTGAGCCGGTCATTCATGAGGCCGAACGGCGCCACGGTCGAGCGCATCGGAACAACCTGGTGGCTGAGCACGAAGAAGGACGGATCCAGGCGGAAGTAGTCGCCGGCATCATGGTACCAGGAGCGGTCCACCGCCTTGCGCATGTTCATCCGCGGGCTGGTGAAATAGTCGACAAGCGAGTCGAAGGGAGAGAAAGACGGCGGGCGCTGCGCCCGCATCGATTCTTCCTGGTGCTGGCGGTAGCGCTCCTCGAACGACTGCCGGGCCCGCTCGGCGGCGGAGAGGGAATCGGCCGGCGGCGCGAGCGCGGAGTCGGCGGGGCGGGCGGCGGCGGTATCGAGAACCTGGGCGGTGTCACGGGGGGCGACCCCGGCGGTATCGCCGGGAGCCTCCTGCCCGACACAGGCGCCGGCGCAGAGCACCAGAATGGCCAGGAGAGCGCGGCGTGTCACTGAACGGCCCATCCTCGGTCATATAAGTAGCGGGCGGCCGGGAAAAGCAACGGGAAAATCACGGCGTTGGCGGCCAGCGAGATGCCCGCCCACAGGGCGCCGCCGACGAAACGCGGCCAGAAGGGCTGGAAGACCCAGGCGTCGGCGAGGTTGACCGGCAGGTAGAAAAGAACCGTGCAGAGCGCCGACGCGGCCAGCAGCCCGCCGGTCGTCCGCCACGACGGGCCGCCCCGCCCGACTGACCGCCGGAAGAGCGCTCCCACCACTCCCGAGCCGGCCGCTCCGACCACCTGGGCCACGGCTACCGGCGCCGCGGCCGGACCGTACGGATTGAACATCGTCCACAAGCCCATGCCCACTGCGCCCACGAGAATTCCCGGAACCGCCCCCCAGAGCAGCCCGGCGGAGAAGACAATGAAGAACACGAGGTTGACATTCGGGAGGTAGGAGGTCCCCCACGACAGCACGTACACGAGCGCCGCACTCACGGCCACCCGCGCGATCACCAGCGGCCGCGAAATCATCGGATAACGGCAACCTTTGTCGTGCTCTCCGCCAGCACCCTCTTGCGCGCACTCGATTCGTAAAGGCGCGCGACCGCGACGTAGGCGCCGGAGACGACGTCCCGGCCGGCGTCGTTGCGCAGATCCCAGTGCACCTCGTACATGCCGGCGGTCTCCCCGACCGGCTCCGCTCCCGACAGCGTCCGCACCCTCTCCCCGGCGACCGTGAACAGGTCCACCACGATTTCGGGGTCGGTCGTCTCCGGTTCGCCGTACTCGCCGAACGGCACGGTGAAGCGGAAGGCGACGTTGGTGTGATTCGGCAGAGCGGGGTTGACCGGGTTGGGATACGGGTAGAACCACACCGCCGGTTTGACCGGCACCGGCTCCGGCGGGACGAGATTAGCGGCGGCCAGGTAGCCCACGCGCATGGCGATGCTCGGATAGGTGCGATAGTGCCGTTCGTCCTGCGAGTAGGTCGCCGGCGAGAGGGCGACCAGAATGCGGCTGTAGCGGTCGGGGTTGGGAAACAACAGGCGCGTCACACTGCCGTCCAGAAGCGTGAACCGATCAATTTCCACTGAATCCGGGTAGTCCACGAAGTAGTACATGATGGCGATGCCCCACGGCTGCGGCAGCGGCGGCGACGCCGAACCGAGCGAGAGGTCGAGACGGAGCGTGCTGTCGATCGTGATCCAGTCGTACCCCGACTGCCCGTCGACCTGAACCGAATCGTCGCACCGCGTGTCGACCCAGAGCGTGCACTTGTAGTAGCGCGGCAGCAGCTCGACGTAACTGGTGTCGATTCCGTTCACAATCGTCGAACACTTTACGATCGAGAAGTCCCAATCCTGGGAAACGCTCCGGCGCACGCGCCCGCCGCACACCGAATCGGACCAGGAGTTGCAGACCCAGTAGGTCGTGTCGCGGGAGACGCAGCCGATGCGGAAGAAATCCCAGTCGGCCGTCTGCGGCACTTCGGTGGAATCGGTGCAGGCAGAATCGAGCACGCTGGTGCAGTTCCAGTAGGTCGTATCGGGCGGCACGAACTTGGTGCTGTCAAGGAGAATATACGCCGCGCCGTTGTGCAGCGGGTTGAGCGGGTTGTCATTCGCGGGCACCGTGTCCGGATAGGTGGCGGTGCGCATGAGCCTGGCCGGATTCAGCTCGGGGTAGGCCTGCCGTTCCTCGTAGCCGACATACTGGGGAACCGGGTCCGCGTGCGTTCCGGTGAACCAGTTCCAGATGCGGAACTCGCGCATCGCCTGCGGCCACTGCTGGGCGCCGGCCGTGAACGTGTCGATCTCGGCGTTGGCCGCCGTCAGAAAATCTGGGCCCGGCCCCAGCTCCTCGCACCCTTTCCAGATCGCGTAGATCAACGTGTCGTCGTAATACTGCTCGAGGAAAATCGGGCAGATGCCGTTCGCATACGGCTGCAGATCGTAGTACGAGTTGAACTGCTGCAGCGACAGCCGGGGGTCGGCGAAGAAGTAGGGCAGGTAGTTGTAGTAGTCGTTGATGTCGTCGTAGAGCTTCTCCTCCATCCACACCGACGACATCTCCATCCAGTACCGCGCCACGACCGTGTCGGTCGGCTGAAGGTAGACAGTCCCCTCAAAATAATCGAGAGCGAACTGCACGGCGTGGAAATACTCGTGTGCGGCCGTGACCCGGATCGCATCGAGGGGCCGCCCGGCGTAGTCGGGGAGGCCGTCATAGTTGCGATCCAGCGCCATGAACGAGGTCGCCCACATGGACTCGGGACCGGTCAACTCCTCGGGCTGCGTGTATCCGTAGGCGCCCGCCCCGATGTCGAGCAGGTAGACGTCGTAGAGCGAGTCCCCGCCGCCGGCGTAGAAGTCGTCCCGCGGCGGCGCCGGGTAGCCCAGGACGCCGACGATGTTGTGGTGGACGCTGTCGAGAATGACGGCCGTGGCCTCGACATAGTCCGGAATGGAGTTGCCGTTGTTGTCGGTCAGGATGACCGCCGAGTCCCCGACCCGGGTGTAGTGGACTTTGAACCGCTGATCGGGGCTGACGAGCGTCTCCTCGAGCCGGAGGACGGGGCGCAGCGACTGGTCGATGCCGGCCGCCTGCAGGAGTTCCTTGTCGATCCGGCTGCGGTTGTTGAGCAAATCGGCGGCGACCGCCATCCCGCACTTCACGATCGGCGCGCCGTCCGGGGTCAACTGCACCCCCTCGCCGAGCGCCTGGGCCGGAGCGGGCGCCCGCCCGGTGATATAGAGGTAGGCGTCGATGATTTCCTCCTGGCGCGCGCGCGACATCGGCTCGGCGGCCGCCAGGCCGGCCAGGAGGACCGGCGCCAGGACCAGGGCTATGCTGTGTCTCACAGGGTATCCTTTCGTGCCTGCGCCCGCTGCCGGAGCGCATCGAGATACTCGGCCGGCACGCGCTGCGATCCGATCGCCCCGTAGCGCCCTTCGCGCCCGTGGAAATCGGAGCCGCCGGTGACGAGCAGACGGTGGCGTTCGGCCAGGTGGCGGAACTGCTCGGTGTGCCGCTGCTGGTGCGACGGGTGGTGCATTTCGATGCCGTCCAGGCCGAGCCCGGCCAGCAGCTCGAGGTGCCGGTAGGTTTCATCAATTTGCGGGTGGGCCAGAACGACGACGCCGCCGGCCGCGTGAACGGCGCGGATCGCCTCCGCCGGCGTGAAGTTCTGCTTCGGGACATAAGCGGGTTTGCCGCCGCCGATGTACTTGTCGAAAGCGCTCTGGTAGGCCGTCACCAGCCCCCGCTCGTGCATCGTCTGGGCGATATGCGGACGGCCCACTGCCGCCTTTCCGGCCGTTGCGGCCACTTGCTCGTAGCTCAGGGAGATCCCCAGTTCGTTCAGCCTTTCTACGATCTGCCTCGCCCGCCGGTTCCGGCGCTCGCGGAACGCGGCGAGCGCCTCGCCGAGCGCGGCGTCCTCCGGGTCGAACAGGTACGCCAGAAGGTGCAACTCCCCCCCCGCGCTCTCGACTGACAGCTCCAGCCCCGGGATCAGTTCCGGGTCGCCGGGCCGGAGGAGTTTGCGCGCCTCGCGGTACCCCTCCAGGGTGTCGTGGTCGGTGAGGGCGAAGGCCGCGAGCTCGGCCTCTCGCACCATGCGCACCACCTCGGAGGGCGCGTAGAGGCCGTCCGAGCAGTCGGTGTGCAGGTGGAGGTCGATGAACCGGCGCACCATCTACAGCTTCGCCTCGACCAGGTTCCGGATCTCCCCGGCGATCGCTCTGCCCTCGGCGGCGATGGCGGCCGTTTGTTCGCGCAGGCGGCGGGCAAAATCCTGGTCGCGGAGATTGGTCAGGTTGATCCGGACGTTGTACCCGGCCCCTTCGATGGCCGACATCCCCATCAGCCCGGCCACCCCGGCGTCGGTGATCGAATTCTGGTTCCCCTTGGCGGCGACTGTCCGGGCCAGCCGGAGCACCTCGAGTGATTTCTGCATCACGGTCAGCGGCACCTCGGCGGCATGCTTGGTTGCCGCCTCGACCGCCGCCTCCCGCTGCGCCTGCTCCTCGTCGGTCCCCTTCGGCAGCTTGAACGCGGCCATCACGGCGCCGAACGCCTGCTCGTCCTCGACTATGAGCTGCTCGAGTTCGGCGCGGAGGGCGTCGGCCCGGTCGCGCACCCCGGCGAGCTCGTCCTTGACGTCGGCGTAGGCCTTCTTGCCGACCGTGAGGCGGGACACCATGGCCGCCAGCGCGGCCGCCAGCGCGCCCGCCGCGGCCGAGACCGAACCGCCGCCCGGGGCCGGGGCCGACGAGGCCACCTGGTCGAAGAAGCTCTCCCGGACCTCGGCGGCGTTCCCGCCGCCGCCCGCCATCTTGAGCTTCTCCTCGAGGATCTGGTTCTTGGAGAAATTCTCCAGGCGGAGGTAGAAGTCGGCGACCGCGAGGATGGCGTCGTTGGGCACCAGGCCGATGATCTCCGACGACGTGACCGGTACGCCGTAGCGGTCGGCCTCCGACTTGATTGTCTCGAACACCCGGAAAATGGGGGTTTTCGTGTAGTTCACCAGGTTCATCGAGATCTGGACCTGGTTGCGCGCCTTGATGTCGAAACCGAGGGCTTTGACGAAGCGATAGCCGCCGGTGAGCGAGCGCACGGCATCGGCAATCCGGTCGGCCACGGTCTTGTTGTTGGTGCCGAGATAAACGTTGAACGCGACCAGCGGGAAACGGACGCCGATGGCGGTGGCGCCGGCGCGGAGATTCATCTGCGCCGGGCCGTAGTCGGGCTGCCGTTCCGGGTCGGTGGCGATAGTGTCGCGGATGCCTTCGTATTCCCCCTGGCGGACGTTGGCGAGATTCTTGCGGCTCGGCCGGGTGCGGGCGTCCTCGTAGAGGTACACCGGGATCTGCAGTTCCTCGCCGACCCGTTTGCCAAGCTTGTGGGCCAGCTCGACGGCCTCCTCGATTTCCATCTCGGAGATCGGGATGAAGGGGCAGACGTCGCAGGCGCCCATGCGGGGGTGTTCCCCCTGGTGGGTGCGCATGTCGATCAGCTCGGCCGCTATCCTGTATCCCTCGAAGGCCGCATCGACCGCCCTGGAGGGGTGGCAGACGAAGGTCACCACGGCACGGTTGTGGTCCTTGTCCATTTCCTTGTCGAGAAGCACGACCCCGTCAACCGAGGTGATGGCGGCGCAGATCGCATCGATGACTTCGGGCCGCCGCCCTTCGGAGAAATTCGGAACGCATTCCACCAGCTTGGCCATTACCAACTCCGTCGTCGTTACTGTTCGCAGGCTCGGCGGAGGCCCCACGCCAACAGGGGGATCATCACTTCATGGTGTCCGACGAAGTTGAACCCTTTGCCCGCGAGCGCGGTCGGCCGGTTCACCACGTTTACCGCCGGACGGTAGTGCGCGATCATGTCGAAGTTGGCGGTCACGAGCCTCCCGGCGCCGCCGCGGAGGTTGCGGGCCACGGTCAGCGCCTTGAGAAAAACTTCCGGCAATATAACCGCTGACCCGATATTTGCAATAGCCCCGCCGGAGTCAATTTCGCCGCAGACAGTGCAGAGGATGCGGAAGTCCAGATGGGAGGCCGCCCCGACCGCCGCGCCGTCGAAATTGGGGTGCTGGGCGACGATGTCGGTGCCGATGCCGACGTGGACGGTGGCCGGCCGGCCCAGCCGGTAGGCCTCGGCAAACAGAGACAGGGCGCGGTGCGGCGCCTGCCGCTCGGTGATGAACCGCCCCACCGCGGCGCCCAGCCCGACCCGGTTCGCCGCCGCCAGCGCCACCGCCCCGGCGAAGAGGTCCCCCGTCTCGGCGACCATGCCGAAACTGCCGTCGGCCAGCCCCGCCTGCACATCCTCGGAGGTCCCGCCGAAGAACGCCAGCTCAAGATCATGGATGACGCCCGCCCCGCTGAACGACAAACCGGTGACGATGTCCCGGCGCATCAGGTCGATGAGGATCGGCGAGAGGCCGACTTTGATCAGGTGGGCGCCCAGAAGCAGGTGGAAAGGCCGGCCTTCCCGGCGGGCCTCGGCGACGAGGGCGATGAATTCTTTGAGATCGGCCGCCTTGAGGAACCCGGGCAGGGACTCGAAGAAATCGGCGCCGTCGGTCTCGGCCATCGGCCGTCCCAGCGCCTCGATGGTCGTCTTGTTGGCCCGGCGGGCATAGGGAATGCGCGCGACGCGCGTCAGATCGGCCGGGGCGGGCTGTGGCTTCTTGGCGGCCATGATCAGAATTCGTCGATGTCGCCGAGCGCGAAGTCGGTCAGTTCGGCGCTGATGGACCCGACGATCACTTTGGATTTCATGAGCACGGGCATCTTCACGCGGTCGTCGGTCAGCCACACTTTCAGCCGCCCCTCATGCTTGAACACGCCCGAGGCCTGGAGGATCGGTTCGACGACCACGCAGTCGAAAGTGCCGGCTTTCACCGTGACCCGCTCCTTCTCCAGAACCCGCACCTCGAGCGGATAGAGCTTCCCATCGGTGAAATTGTCGATATACAGCGACTTGCCCACCTCGAGCGGCTGCGTCCGCACGTAGTAGAGAACCGACAGCGGATCCTGGCAGAAGCGCGGGACGGCGACGGTGTCTTTGCCGTAGTAGACGGCGCCCTCGCGGTGGTTGAACGTGTACTGGCGGTTCGCCCGGTAGCTCCCCTCGCGGAGATCCTTCTCGAAGCGCCAGGGGTACAGGCCGATGGCGTCGGTGATCGATTCCACCCGGTCCTCGACGCGGAAGAAGGTCGAGAAGAAGCTGTTCGACTCCGCCCGCGTCTGGATCTGGTAGCAGGGGCGGCCCTCGTATTCAATGAGGCGGGCCACTTCCATGGAGGCGGATCCGGCGTTGATGAAACCGTAACCGACATCAAACTGAAGGCGTTCGCCGACGCCGAAAGCGACGTTGTCGATCGGCCGGTCGAGGGAATCGGCGGATTCGGCCGCGACGTAGGCGGAGTCGCCGGCCGCGGCCCCTTCAATCTGGGCGGCGGTGAAATAGATCAGCGGGGCGAGCCCCGCGAGGATGAGCATTCCCACGACAGTCACCTGGATTTTAGTCTTTCGCGGCATTGGCCTTCTCGTCGATCCTTTTTACTATTTCCGGCAGGTGTTTGCCCAAATACTCGCCGATTTCGAGGAAGGTTTCATTGTAGCGGTCGAGCGCCTGACCGATGGGATCTTCGACTTCCTCCCCGGTCGGGCCGGGGTCGGGGAAGTTTTTCAGCAGGAAGGTTTTGTCCTTCGCCGCCGGGCGCATCCGGACCACTTCCTGGACATGGCGGGCGGACATGCCGAAGATGAGGTGTGCGCGGTCGATCAGGTCGGCGGTCAGGGGTCGCGATTTGTGTCCGGAGAGGTCGCAGTTCCAGATTTTCGCCGCTTCAATCGCGTACATCGTTGCGGGGTAGCCAGTTGCCGCCGACGCGCCGGCCGAGATCACCTCAAATGCGCCCGGCCGCTGCTTCTGCAGCAATGTGCGCAACGCCGCTTCCGCCATCGGTGAGCGACAGGTGTTGCCCGTACAGACAAACAGAACGGTAAATGGTTCGTGCATGCTCATCCCCTTACTACGCGGTCGATCTCCGCCGGGTCGATCGCCCCTTCCCGGAGCACTGCCGGCGGCACAATGGTGCAGTCGATTACGGTCGAGGGCATCCCGGTCAGCGGACCGCCGTCCAGGTATAAATCGACTTCATCGCCAAAGATTTCCACAATCTGCTCGACCGTCTCGTTCTCTTCGTCGCCGGAGATGTTGGCCGAGGTCGCCGTGACCGGATACTCGACCCGTTCCATGATCGCCTGGATGACCGGCGAGGCGGAGACGCGCACGCCGATCTTGCCGACCGGGGCGATGACGGGGTGCCAGGATCCCACGGCCGGGAGCACGAGGGTGAGCGGACCCGGAAGAAAGATGCGCGCGAGGCGCAGGGCGGTCGGCCGCAGTTCGGCATAGTGGGTGATCATCTCGATAGTTCCGACAAAGATCGAAATCGGTTTCTCGGAGGCGCGGCGCTTGGCGCGGGCCAGTCGGTCGGCGGGGATCTTGCGGTCGGCGCGCGCCAGCAGACCGTAGCGCGTTTCGGTCGGCGCCACCACCAGCCCGCCCCCGTCCAGCACCGTCACCGCCTCGTTGATCAATTCCCGCGCCGGCGCCTGCGGGTCGATCTCTTCCACCCGCGGCCTAGTCGCCATCCGGCGACCCCCCGCCGGCCGGCAGCGTATCGGCGCCGGTCGAGTCGCCAAGCGCGGGCAGCCGGCTGGTTTCATCGTAGAGCGGCGCGGCCCGGCGCACCGCCGCGGCCGCCGCCACCACCCAGGCATCCGGGTAACCCGCGGTGCGGGCGCGCTGGGCGTAGCTCTCCGCCTGGTACCGGTCCGGGAACGCGCCGACCCGCACCTTGAAATACGGCACTTCGTAGTCCATGGTGACGGGGCGGTCGAAAATTTCCTCGGCCACCCGCCGCGCCTGGCGGGCCTCGGCGAACAGCTTGCTCGTGAACAACTGCACCTTGAACACCTGGCCGCCGAGCGCCGCGGTGCTGTCGGCGGCGCGAAGGGCGGCGCTGTCGGCGGCGTCGACGGCGCCGGCATCCGGCCCAACCACCACCGTTTCGCTGCGCCGGTTGGCGGCCGCCGGCGGGTGCGCGGCCGGCACAATCTCCCGGTCCTGCGGAAGGTCAAGCGGGTCGAAACGCAGGGTGTCGCCCGGCGCCGCCGCCTCCGCGGCCCCCGCCCCGAACGTCCGCTGCTGCCAGCGGCAGCCGGAGCCGAGCAGCAAGGCCAGCGCCAGCAGGCTACAGATACTTCCGGTACTCTTCCGACTCATTAATCTTCGCCAGCAGCTGCTTGATGTCCTGCGACCGCGTCCGGTGCGCGACCAGAGTGATGTGGTTCGCCTTCACGATGATGAGGTCGGACACGCCGAGCGTGGCCACGAGACCGTCACCGTCGTTGTAGATCGTCGTTTCGAAAGACTCGTGGGTGACCGCGTCGCCGACGATGACACAGTTGTCGCGATCTTTCTGTTTGTACCGCTCGAGCGCCCGCCAGTCGCCGACATCGTCCCAGATAATGTCGGCCTTGATTGTCAGGACGTTGTCGGCTTTCTCGAGCACGGCGAAATCGATCGAGATGCCGTTGGCCTCGGCGTAGAGCCCGCGGCACGCCTCGGTCTGCCCGGGCGTCCCGATATGGCGGGAGTAGTCGTCGAGGAGCCGGCCGAGATCCGGCTGGCACTTGCGCATCGCCTCGAGAATCGCCCGCGCCGACCAAATGAACATGCCGCTATTCCAGAGGTACTTGTTGCTGTAGTAGTAGTCGAGCGCCACGGCCGCCCGCGGCTTCTCCGTGAAACCGGAGACGTAGTGGACGGGGATGCTGTCCTGGAGCTTGTAGAGGTCGCCGAGTTTGATGTAGCCGTAACCGGTCTCCGGCCGGGTGGGGACGATGCCGATCGTGATCAGGCTGTCCTCCTGGGCGGCGATGGCGGTTCCGGCCTGGAGGATTTTCAGCAGTTTCTCGGCGGGGCGGATGAGGTGATCGGCCGACAGCACGACCATGACCGCCTCGGGATCCTCCTTGGCGAGGTGGGCCGCCGCCAGCCCGATCGCGGGCGCCGTGTTGCGTCCGACCGGTTCGGCCAGAATGTGCTCGTCCGAGATGGCGGCGCAGTTTTGCAGGATGTACGGCCGCATCTCTTCGCCGGTGACGATGCGGATGCGGTCGCGCGGAATAAGCGGGAGCACCCGGTCAATGGTTTCCTCGAGCATCATCTTATTCGAGGTCAGCCGGAGAAACTGTTTCGGCCGTTCGATGCGCGAGAGCGGCCAGAATCGTTCGCCGCGGCCGCCCGCGAGAATAACCCCATACACCACGGTCGGACCCTTTCCCTTTCGAGCTAATTGGTTGATGATATCAGGGTTAAACGGACTAGTCAAGGAAAGATTCCGCCGCCGGTCGCCCCCCGTCGCGCGGCCCGACCGCGCCCTGTTTTCTCTTTCCTTGGCCGCCCCTCCGACCTATTCTTGGGCGAAACGTCCGACTCACAAACACCTGTTGGAGGAAAACGATATGCCCGCACGACGGCTGATTGGGATCGGCGCGTGTCTGCTGGTTGCGGGGGCGATGGTCGCTCCCGGCGCCCCGCCCGCGATGGCCCAGGATCAGAACTTCCAGGCCGGCCTCCATTTCCTGGCCGGGCTGCCGACCGGCCAGTTCGACGACCTCGTCGGCGACAACGCCTACGGGATCGGCGGCCACTTCCTCTGGTCGCCGCCGCGGTCCCCCCTCGGTCTCGGGCTGTCGCTGGGATTTCTCAATTTCGGCAGCGAGTCGCGGCGCGAACCGTTCTCCCGAACTATCCCCGACGTCAGGGTCAAAGTCACGACGAGCAACAACATGTTCCAGGGGCTCCTGTTCCTGCGCACGCAGTACCGGAAAGGGGACTTCCGCCCCTACGCCGATGCGCTCGCCGGATTCGATTATTTCTGGATGGAGACCAGCGTCAAGGACGAAGACGAGTCGGAGGATATCGCGAGCTCGACCGACCACGATGATGCGGCGTTCACTTACGGCGTCGGCGGGGGCGTTATGATTCGCCTGCATTCGGGCCAGTCCGGCGGCAAGCCGTTCGCCCTCCTGCTCGACCTCGGCGCGCGCTACCTGCGCGGCGGCGAAGTCGAGTACGCGCGGCACAAGGACATCATCGAAGAACAGGTGACCTACGACATCGTCACCACCGAGAGCGACCTGGTGGTGATCGCACTCGGGGTCACCGGCACATTCTGACGCGGCCGGCCCGCGCCGACCGGAAAGGACTCACGATGCGCACGGCTGTGATGTGCGGACTGCTCGGACTCGTCCTCGCGGGGTGCGGCGGCGCGCCGTCGCCCGAGGCCCTCCACCGCCGGGCGCTGGTGGCGGACCTCCATTCCGACACGCCGCTGCGGATGCGCGACGGATTCGACATCGGCGCGCCCCACGAGCGCGGCGACGGCGACATGGATCTCGCCCGGCTCGCCGAGGGCGGCGTCGACCTCCAGGTGTTCGCCTGCTGGCTGCCGACCGAACTTCCGACCGACAGTTGCGTCGCCGCGGCCGACCTGCTCATCGACTCGCTCCTGGCCCAGATCGCCCGGCACCGGGACCGGGTGGGGCTGTGCCGGACCGCCGCCGAGGCCGAGGAGATCATCGCCTCCGGGCGGCTGGCCGCGCTGGTGAGCATCGAGAACGGCGTGGCGATCGCCAACGACCTGGCCAACCTCGGCCGTTTCGCCGACCGCGGCGTGCGCTGCCTGGCGCTCACGCACACGGCCTCCAACGCCTGGTGCATCTCGTCGGCCGACACCGCACCGGCCTTCGTGGGACTGACCGATTTCGGGCGGGAGGTGGTGCGGGAGATGAACCGGCTGGGGATGATCATCGACATCTCCCACGCCCACCCGGAGGCGGTCGCGGAGGTGCTTCGAATCAGCGCCGATCCGGTGATCGCCTCGCACTCGTGCGTACGGGCGCTGTGCGACCACGACCGCAACCTGACCGACGACCAGATCCGCGCCATTGCGGCCGCCGGCGGACTGATCGGCGTCAACTTCTACAACGGCTACCTGTCCGACGAGTGGAACCGAGTCTCCGATTCCCTGTGGCGGATTTACAGACCGACGCTCGACTCGCTGGCGGCCCTCTCCCGCGCCGAGGGCGCGGACAGCCAGGCCGACAGTCTGCGGCGCGCCGAGCGGCGCCGCATCTACCGGGAGGTGGCCGCCCGCGTGGACTCCCTGGCGCCGGTTGATGTGGCCGCCGTGTGCGATCACATCGATTACATCGTCAGGCTGGTCGGCGCCGATTATGCGGGGTTCGGCTCCGATTTCGACGGCGTGCCGTCGATGCCCCGGGGGCTCGAGGACTGCTCCGGGCTTCCGCGCATCACGGCCGAGCTCGCCGCCCGGGGCTACTCGGAGAGCGACATCAGGAAAATCCTCGGCGGCAATTTCCTGCGCGTCTTCCGGCGCGTGTGCGACCGGTCGCCGGCCGCGTCCGGCTGATCCCCCCTCCCCGGCGTTTTCGCTTGCCCCGGCCCGCCCCGGCCCTGTTTCTTCCGGATATGAGACGCCTGAGCCTGCTCTTTCTCGCAGCGGCGGTGCCGGCAGCGGCCGCGGCGGCGAGCGTGGTCCGCTTCGATCCGCTGCAGGGGCTGGTCGAGGTGGAGGCGGTGATCGACGGCCATGCGAAAGGCCGGTTCGGCATCGATACGGGGGCCGATCATTTCTACATCGACAGCGCCTTCGCCGCCGCGCACGGTCTCAACCTGGCCTCCGGCCGCCCCAGCCGCGCGGTAGTGGGGATCGACGGCCACAGCACGGCGATCGCCGGCCAGGTGCGCTCGCTGGAGATCGGCGACGAACGCCTGTACAACCTCGATGCGATCGTGATGGACATCGGGGCGCTGGTCAAGGATGACCGGGCCGATCCTCCTGACGGCCTCATCGGGTACAGCCTGCTGCGCCGCTTCTACGTCACGGTCGATTACCCGAACCGCCGCCTCATTCTCCAGCAGACCGAGCCGGATTTTCTCCAGTCCGGCGGACTTCCCTCGGTGCCGTTCGAGACCAAGGGGCACCTCGTGGTGGTCCAGGCGACGTTCGACGATTCGGCGACGGCGCCGATGGCGCTGGATTACTGCGCCTCGTACGTGGCCGTCTCCCCCGCGCTCGCCGAACGGCTCGGGGTGCCCGCTGCGGCCGAGCGGACGATTCTCGGCCGCCTGTCGCTCGGCGGCCTCATCACCACCGACAGCGTCGCTGTCGGCATCGCCGATATCTCCCCGATCAAAGCCCGCCTGCGCGACGCCGCTTTTGAGGGCCTCATCGGGGCGTCCTTTCTCTACCGCCACAAGATCACAATCGATTACCGGCGCGGCCGCATCTACGTGCACCGGTAGGCCAACCTCTCCGCTTTCCGCTTGACAGCCGCCCCTCCCGTCGCTACGATAGTCGCGTCAACGTTGCGGTGCCGTCCAGAGGGACGGGTAATAGGGAAGACGGTGCGAGTCCGTCGCAGCCCCGCTACTGTAACGGCTACTTCCCGGGCACCAGGCCACTCGCGGATTCGCGGGGAAGGCGCCCGGCGAGGGTTGGATGCCGAAGCCAGGAAACCTGCCGCGACCACATCTCAGGCGGTTGCTGTCAGCGCGGGCTGACGAGATCGAGGCACTGCGCGGCCGCAACCGGTGGAGGTTGCCATGCGGCGCAGTTTTTGTTTAGCCTGCGCGTTTCTGGCCGCCGGCGCGATGGGAGCCGGGGCCGACAATTTTCAGGGATCATTCGATTCCCCCTACACCCTGCCCGATTCGGTGGTCGTGACCGCCAACCGGTTCGGTTCCTCGGACACGCGGTCGGCCTGGCCGACCGAGGTGATCACCGTTGATCCGGCCGCGGCGCCCCTTTCGCTGGCTTCGGGACTCGACGGCGCCGCCGGGCTGGATGTGCGCACCCAGGGGGGGTTCGGGGCGCTCGCGACCGTCTCCAACTGGGGCGCTTTCAACCGCCACCTGCTGCTGCTGTACAACGGCCGGCCGGTCAAAGACTACTCGCTCGGAGGGTTCAACCTCGCCGAGTTCAGCCCGAGCGAGCTCTCCCGCATCGAAATTGTCAAAGGCCCGCAGTCGGCGTTCTACGGTTCCGATGCCGTCGGCGGCGTGGTCAACCTGATCGCGCCGACCGCGCTCGCCGACCGCCTCGAGGCGCACACGACCGTCGGGTCGTTCGGCGCCCGCGGCGTTGCGGCCCGTGCCGCGCGGCGGCTGGGCGCGCTCGGGATCGGCGCCTGGACCGACTACACCGCCGCCGACAACCGCCGCCCCAACTCCGGCGTCGAACGGCTCATCGCCGGTGCGCGCGCCGACTTACTCTCCGGAGCGCACCGCCTGGCCCTCGCGGCACGCTACTTCCGCGACTCCCTCGGCGCCCCCGGCCCCGTCCCGGACCCGTCATTCATCCCCGTCTATGGCGATCCCGAATCCTCCAGCCTCACCGACCGGCAGGAGGACGAGCACTATTCGGTGGATCTGCAGTACAGCCTCGTCGACGAGCGGGCCGGCGAAACGCAGATCGGGCTGTTTTGGGAGAAAAAGAAGCTCACCTACCGGTCACTCTACAACTACCTGTTGTTCTCTGCGACCACCGATTCGGTGGACGTGCGGACCGAAACCGTCTACGACAAGCGCTCGGCCGGGGCGAATCTCCGGCACCGGCACAATTTCGGCCCGCTCGCGGCGGCCGGAGGGGTCGACTGGCTGAGCGGTTCGCTGCAGTACGCCAACGCCGAGCGCAGCGAGGCCGCGGCTATCGACGGCCCGGGGGCTCCCGCGGTCTCCAGCTACGACACGTTCGCCTCGTACGACGCCGGCCAGGACCAGGTGGATCTGTGGGGGAACGCGCAGATGGGCCGGGCCGGGCGCGTCCATGTCGACCTCGGCGGCCGGCTCCAATTGGTAGCGGGGCGGCGGCCGCAGCCCTCGTACAACCTCGGGCTGGTGGCCGAGCCGGGTGACGCGCTGCGGCTCAAGCTCGCTTACGCGTATGCTTTCCGCCTCCCCTCGCTGGCCGAGCAGTTCGCCGATGACCTCTACACGGCCGGGAATGCCGATCTGAGCCCGGAGACGGCCCGCACGCTGGCCGCGACGATGGCGCTCGAGCCCGCCGCTCTCCCCGTTCGCCTCTCTCTGACCTGGTTTCGCCAGGAGATCGACTCCCTCATCCAGTACGTGTGGGATCCGGCGAGCTACCGCTCGGTTCCGCAGAATTTCCTCCGGTTCATATCGCAGGGACTCGATGCGACCTGCACGATCGCGCTCCGACGCGGTCTGTCGTGGCGCGGCTCGGCCGTGTACCAGGCGGCCGAGCAGACGGCTGCCGACGGCCGGACCATGCGCGAGGCGCCGTATGTCCCCGAATGGAAATGGCGGGTTGGGATGACCTGGCGCAGCGGACGTTTCGACGCGGCGGCGCGCCTCGACGGCACCTCGGAACGGGTGCTGTACCTCTATGGCGGCGCCCCGAAGACGATTGATCCGGTGGTTGAGGCGGCCGCGGAACTCGGGGTTCGCCTGAGTGCGATGCTGCGGATGCATATCTCCGGAGAGGATCTGACCGACCGGCGCCGCCCCGACCAGTTTGGGTTCACCGCGGGGGACGGCGACTACCCCGGACTCGGACGGCGTTTTTTTGTTGAACTGGCGCTGGCAATGAGGTAAACTGAGACCAACTCGGTTCTCTCAGCAGCACTGATTTGTTGAGAACTTTCAGGGGCCCTTGAGGAGGCGACCAAACGTCGGGCGGAACCCTATCCGGCGGCGCGGCGTTTAAGATGCGAGCGAGTATCACCCGTCCCGGCTCCGGGCGCGGCACGGCAGTATCCGAAATCGCAGAGAGTGTGGCTCCAAAAAGGAAGGGATCCGGTTTACCATGAGCGGGTGGAGTTTCGAATACGATATCGAGGTCGACGAGGCCAATCGCATCGTCTACGAAAAAATCTTCGGGGTCTGGCGCATCAAGACCGCCGAATCCTACCGGGCGGATTTTGAGGAAGAAGTCAAACCGATTATTGACCGCCCCTGGGCCAAACTGATCGACCTCTCCAACTGGAAAACCAGCTACCCCGAGGTGATCGACATTGTCGGCAAACACCTCGCCTGGTGCCGGCGCCACAACATGCAGTGGTCGGTGAACGTCATCAATAACACCATCACCTACAACCAGCTCCAGCGCATGTTCGATAAGGGGGCGACCAAGGAAATCTCCCGCACCTTCCGCAACTACGCCGAGGCCGTGCAGTTCCTCCAAGAGCAGGGGTACACCGTCCGCCCCACCCCGCCGAGCCGCACGTAGATCCGCCGGAGAGGCGCGCCGAGAGGGACAGCCCGGCGAACACCGAGAAGCAGCCGGAGCGAGCGGCGCCTGACTTTCGTCACTCCCCCAGCGGGATCAGTTCTGTTTTCGCGTGAATGGAACAGCCGGCCGGTCTCCGGTCTCGGCGCCGGGACCCTTCGCCGCGCTCTCGGCAGCGAGCGCGGTCTGACGGCGGCGCCGCAGCCACGCTGCCAGCGTTCCCAGCAGAATGAGAGTCGTCCCGATCCAGACCAGATTGATCAGCGGCTTTTTCGAAACATCGAGCAGCAGTTCATCGCCCGCTCCCGGCGCCAGGAGCCCGGGGATGGCGACCGCGACGGCCCCCGCGTCGGCGTGGATGCGCGTGATCGACATCGTGAAAGTCGAGTCCCCGGAGCCGAACGCAGCCGGGAGATCCTGCAGCGCGGTGCTGCCGTCGTCGGCCGTGGCCATGGTCACGGCCGGGCGGAGCGTGTCGACACGGCCATCGCGGGCGGCGGCGATCAGCGCGGTCACGGTCATCTCACCGCCCCCGCTGTGGTCGCCCATGTCAAAACCGAGAAACGAGAATTCGTATCCGCCGGCCGAGGCTTTCTCCGCTTTGCCGATCAACAGCCCGTCCTGCCCCTCCTGCTGCTTGATGTCCTGCGGCGAGAAGTACAGGTCGTACAGGAGTCCGCGCCGGATGTACGGCCGTTTCATGTACCCGTTCATGCGCTCGGAGAAGTAGAGCTCCGGCCGCCCCTCGTCGACCCGGCCGTCGTCCACCACCTTCAGAATCAGCTCGTTGTGCGGCCACTTGATGTCGTTCTGCATCCCTTCGTAGCTGACCTGGAGATGGTAGGCCGGCCTCGGCTGTCCCTGCGGGAGCGTGACCCGCTCGCCGGTCGAGAAGGCCGAGGAGGCGAGCACGCCCAGGAGCATGAGGCCGAAACCGAAGTGGGTGAGGTGGGCGCCGGCTTTCAGCCACTCGCCGGGCAGCCGGCGCGCCACGGCGGCGGCGTTCGACCCGACCGCGGCCGCCGCGGTGGCGAAGAACAGCAGGTAGAGGCCGTCGCGCACGCCCAGCGCCAGCGCGGTCGCCAGCGCAAGCACGAACAGCGCCGCCGCGGGAATCAGACTCCCGCGCAGGTCGCGTTGGCCGAACGCGACGGTGAGGCCGGTGGCCACGAGCGTGCCTGCGACCACGAAAGCGACCCCGGACCCCTCGTGCAGGACGAAGAGCATCAGGGCGACCGCGAGCGAGACCAACCCGCCCGCAGTGAGGTGAATCCGCCACTTTGCCGGCGCCTGTGGCCGGTGGCTCGAGAGCGGCGAGAGGATCAGCAAGAGGGCATAAAGCACCGCGATCGGAAGGGCGAAAGCGTTATAGGTGGCGATGTCGGCCGCGCGCGGCTGCGCGCCGAAAATCTTCGTCAGGATCGGCAGCGATGACCAGAACAGGACGATCAGCGAAAAGGCGAACAGCAGCAGCATCGCCCCGACGAGCGAGAACTCGCGGCCGAAAAAGTTGAAATTGATCGGCACGTAGCCGGTGCTGCGCATCCCGCGCAGGAACACCCCGAGCGTGACCCCCGCATACAACAGGAGGAAGACAATGAGCCACTCGTTCTGACCGAGGTCCACGAAGCTGTGGACGGAGAAGTCCGACAGGACGCCCGAGCGGGTCATGAAGGTGCCGCAGACGACGAGCCAGAACGTGAAGGCCGCGAGCAGGAGGTTGGTGCGGCGCAACGCGCCGGTGCGGCGCTCCAGCGCCAGGCCGTGCAGGAGCGCCAGCGCCACGAACCAGGGGATGAGGGAGGAATTCTCGACCGGGTCCCAGGCCCAGTAGCCGCCCCACCCGAGCGTCTTGTAGGCCCAGTAGCCGCCCAGGATATTGCCGGCCGCGAGGAACAGCACGGTGAGGACGACCCATGGCGCGGCGCGGCGCACCCACTCGCTGAAATCGCGCCGCACCAGCGCCGCCAGCGCCAGCGCAAAGGGCGCCCCGGTGAGAGCATACCCGACAAACATCACCGGCGGATGCACCACCATCCACGGGTCCTGCAGCAGCGGATTGAGCCCCGCCCCGTCGGCCGCAGAGAAATCCAGCAGGGCGAAGGGGGATACTTTCAGCATCATGCCGGTGAAGAACAGGTTCACCAGCGCATAGAACACCATCGCCCACGAGGCGTAGCGCCCCGCTGTCCGCCGCACGGCGAACCCGATCGCCACGCTGAACAGCAGCCACAGCAGGTAGGTCCCCTCCTGCCCGCCCCAGAACGACGAGACCAGGTAGAAGAAGGGGAGCCGGCTGTCCGAGTACTCGAAGACATATTTGAAGGCGAAATTGTGAGTGAAGAAGAGGTAGTACAGGAGGGCGGAGGCGAGCACGGTGGCGGCGGCCAGCACGAGATACGCGCGCCGTCCGAGCTGCTCATAGGACGTCCGTCCTCGCGCAGCCATGAAATAGCCGTACCCCGCCACCAGGTTGGCGGCGAACGCCCAGAGAATCAGCAAGTGCCCGGACAAGTACAGCGTCATCCGCTAGACCCCGGAATTCTCGACCGCCTGGTTGTGCTTCTGAATATCCTGGTACTCGTCGCCCCCTTCCCCCTGGTACTTCGAGGGGCACTTGACCAGCATCTGGTTGGCGACGAAATGGCCGTTCTCGCTCTTGCCCTTGAGGACGACCTGGGTGGCCTGATCGAAATTCCCCGGCACCACTCCGTAGTACACGACATTCATGCGCGCGGCCGCGTGCGGATCGGCCGCCTCGGCGTCGTACACGGCGAACTCGAGGCGGGAGTCCGCGGCGTTGTATTTCACGGCCTCGAAATCGATCTTCCCCAGCACCTGGACGGTGCGGTCGGCCGCCTTGGCCTCCTCGATCGACACGTACTGAATGGTGGTCTTGAAGAAGGCCGAGGCCCCCCAGACCATAAAGATCACGACGATGACTCCGCCGATCAGGTACTTGGCGTTCATTTCGATTTCTCCTCCAGCTTGCGGACCCTCTTGTCGACCCGCATGAGATAAACGAACAGCCCTACCCAGACCGCCAGGGCCACCGCGAGCGCAATGTAATTGCCGTCCATCAGCGTCTAATCCTCGTACTCCAGTTGCCTTCGCCGCAGGTGCGCCACCCGCCGCCCGAGGCTGAACAGCCAGAAAAACACGGCCGTGAACAACCCGAGCGAGCCGAAGAAGATCATCCGCACCGCCGGCCCCATCGTGAACTTCATGTTCTCATTCACGATCGAGTCGGTCGGATGCAGCGAGGGCACCATCCGCGGCACCACGAACACCAGAAACGGAACCGTCAGGAAAGCGAATATGCTGTACACCGCCGCCAGCGCCGCCCGCCGCTCTTCAATTTCGAGCGCGCCGCGCAGCGCAAAATAGGCTCCGTAGATTAACAGCAGGATGAAGATCGAAGTTTCCCGCGGATCCCAGTTCCAGAACGATCCCCAGGTGACTTTGGCGAAAATCGACCCGGTCACGGTCGCCAGGATGCAGAAGATGAATCCCAGCCGGGCGGCCTCGAGCGCCCGGTCGTCGTCCTCGAGCCGCCGCGTCCGGAGATAGCGGATCGAGTAGAGCATCGATACCGCAAACGCCAGCACGCACACCCAGGCCTGGGGGATATGGAAATAGAATATCCGCGAGGACTCCCCGATCTGCTGCTGGGGGGCGGGGGTGGTGAAAGCGGCGATGATCATCCCCGACATCGCCGCAAATATGACCAGTTTCCACCACATGAGGTATCTTCAATCCTATCAACCTGTTTGTACGGCCTAAGATACGCGCGGGCCGACAATAATCAATAAAATTCAGCCCTTTAGTCAACGATTGCCCGGCCCGCGCCAGGCCGGGGGCTTTTCCCGCACGGCGACCGGTCCCCCTCCATTTACTCCTGCCACACGAATTTGAACAGGAGGGCGGATCCGACGATCATCACCACGGCAAACGCCAGCAAAAACTGCAGTTCGGTCAGAATCTCCGCCGCCGCATAACCGTCGAAAACCTTCTGCGTCGCCCGCACCACCGTGAGCAAGAGCGGCACCAGCACCGGAAATGACAGCACCGCAAAGAGTGCCCCCTTCACCGCCGCCTTGGCAATGATCGCCGCCACCAGCGTTGTCGCCCCGCACAAACCGAGCACGCCGAGCACGAGCACTAAGAGGAACGATGGCAGACCATCGGTCGGGGCATCGGTAAAAATGAAGAACAGGGGGGTGATGATCACCGTCATCACCGCCAGTAACATGAAGTTGAACAGCAACTTGCCGACAAACACCGGATCGGAGGGAGCAGCCAGTCGCAGCGCCAGGGCGGTCCCCGACTCCTCCTCCCGGATAAAGACCTGCGCCAGCCCCGACACGGCCGAGAAGAACATCACAATCCAATACAGGGCCGCAAGCAGCTGAGGGGGCAGATTGGACTGCCCCAGCGAGAAAGACACCACCGCCAGCGTCGTGATCCCGAACATGAGAATCGCGTTGAGCGCGTACCGGCTGCGCAACTCCAGCCGGATGTCTTTGGCAAAGACCGCGAGCGACTTACTAGCCAACCCGGCACTGGACCTCGGCAAGGGCGTACTCCTCCGGTTCGTTGGTGGCGATCACGATAATGGTCTGTGCGCGGCACCCGTCCACGATGTCGGCCACGATCTGCTTCCCCGCCTCGTCGAGGTTAGAGGTCGGCTCGTCGAGGAAGAGGAAATCCGGCCGGCCGAGGAGAGCCACGGCGTACTTGAGACGCTGGGCCATGCCCGAGGAGTATTCGGAGAGGAGGTCCTCCCCGCGCCCTTCGAGGCCCACCCGCGCCAGGAGGGCGTTGATCTGCTTGCCGGTGAGCGGGAGCCCGCGCATCGCGGCAAAGAACCTGATATTCTCCTCTCCGGACAACTGGCCGTAGAGATTGAGGTAGGGCGACACGAAGGCGGCCCGCGCCCGGAATTCCTCCTCGCCCAGCCGGCGGCCGGCCCCCTCCCCGTCCCCGGTCTCGTAGTACGCCACCGATCCCTTGCTCGGGCGGTGGAGCCCGAGCAGGCAGCGCACAAGGGTCGATTTGCCCGAGCCGTTGGGGCCGATCACCGCCAGCGATTGGCCGGTGGCCAGCTCGATCGAGATGTCCTGGAACACCTTTCGGGACCCGAACCGTTTGGCCAGGTTGTCAATGGACAGCCGGTACATGGGGGCAATTTGGGGAATCCGATCCGGGATGCAAGCGGAAAGGTGCGGCGGCGGGTGTCCGGCGGCGCGGCGATGGTCCGGGCGGACCCGCATGAGTCCGCCGCCGCGGCACGAAAAAGCCGAAGCCTCCGGGGCTTCGGCCGGCGCCGATTCTGTCCCGGCCGCCTCACCGGTCGTTCTTCTTGCGCTCCTCGAGAATCTCCTCGGCCAGCGAGAGAGCCACCCCGGAGAGCATCACGGCCACGCCGAGCTGCGTGAAATCGGAGGAAATGAGGTCGCGGTTGATCGCCGCGTACTGCGAGCAGGCGGCGCCGCGCTCGACGACCAGCCCGGAGAGGCGCTCGGACGTTTCGGCCACGAACGTGACCTCGCCGAGATCCTCGGATACCACGTACCCGGTGCAGTTGTGCAACTGCAGGTGGGAGTTGCCGGCGTACACGACCACGAGCATCCCGCGCTGTTTGCCGAGCGACGTTTCCGGATAGACTTCGAGGACGAGGGAGCGCCGCTCCTCGGGGTTGTCGAGTTTGAAGCGGTAGTGGTCGGTCTCGAATCCGACCGACTTGGCCGCCACCACCTTCGCAATCCTCTCGGCATCCGCCTGTGTGAACGATGTCTTGCTCATGGCTGTTACCGCTTTCTCCGCTCGGCCCGGGCTAGCGCCGGCGGTCTGGGGGGTCGTCGGGGCGGTCGTCCCGCTCGCGGTCGCCCTGTTCGCGGGTGTCGCGCGCGCGATCGTCCCGCTCGCGGTCGTCGCGGCGGGCCTCGCGGTCGGCGCTGCCCGGAATGGCGCGCTTGTAATCCCGCGTACCCTCGGTGTCCAGCGAACCCCTGACCTCGTCGGTCGTGTCTTTCATGGCCCGCTTGAATTCGCGGATGCCTTTGCCCAGGCCCTGGGCGATCTCCGGCAACCGCCTCGCCCCGAACAGGAGCAGGACGATCGCGAAGATGACCAGCAGTTCCGCCCAACCGATTCCAAACGGCATGTTAACCGCTCACTTTCCAGAGTTCCGGTGGCCGTGTCTAGAGATACCACCACCTAAAGTATATGATGACGAGCAGAAGCACAAGCACGGACATGAAATTGACTTTGAGCATCAGGCCGAACGTAAAGGCGATGGCGTAGAAGTCGACCTGGATCGTCTTGACCCCGATCTCGATTGATTTGCCGAATACTTTCGCGACTTCCGAGTCCTCCGGCAGGAAACCGGCGACGATGTCGCCGAGGAGGCCGCCGACGACGGCGCCGAGGATGAGCGCCACCAGGATAAAGGTAACCTCGCGTTTCTTCATCAGGTCCGCACCGTTGTTCCGATCGTTGCTCGGATCGATTCGAATATTCTCAGTCCGTCGGACGAGCCGAGGATCGGCTCCACCGCCCGCTCCGGGTGCGGCATCAGCCCGAGGACGTTCCCTTCCTCGTTGGCGATGCCGGCGATGTTGTTGCGTGAGCCGTTAGGATTGGCCGCCGGCGTCGTGTTTCCCTCCCGGTCGCAGTAGCGGAACACCACCTGCCCCCGGTCTTCCAGCCGCCCGATCTCGCGGTCGAAATGGTAGTAGTTCCCCTCGCCGTGGGCGATCGGGATCCTGAGCACCTCGCCGCGCAGGCAGGCGCGCGTGTAGGGGCTGCTGGTGTGCTCGACCCGCAGGTACACGTAGCGGCAGGCGAAGCGGAGGTGGGCGTTGCGCAAGAGCGCCCCCGGGAGGAGGCCGCTCTCGGTGAGCACCTGGAACCCGTTGCAGATCCCCAGCACCATCCCGCCCGACCGGGCGAAGGGAATCACCTTCTCCATGATCGGCGAGAACCGGGCGATGGCGCCGGCCCGCAGGTAGTCGCCGTAGGAGAAACCGCCCGGCAGGATGATCACGTCGCTGCCCATCAGGTCATGCGACCGGTGCCACAGGAAGTTGACCTCCTCGCCGAGCACGTGGCGGACCGCCGCGTAGGCATCGTAGTCGCAGTTGGAGCCGGGGAAAGTGACGACGCCGAATTTCATCCCGCTTTCTCCACCGTGAAACTCTCAATGACCGGGTTGGCCAGCAGCGTGGTGCACACTTCGTTGATGGTGCGGTCGAGGTCGGCGGCGTCGGCGCGGAGTTCCAGTTCGAAAAACCGGCCGGTCCGCACCGACAGAACGTCCTGGTACCCCATCTGGTGCAGCGCCTTGTGGATGGTCGTGCCCTGCGGATCGAGCACGCCTTCTTTCAACCGCACGTACACTGTCGCCTTCTTACTGCTCGCCATGTTGATCCATCCTGTCCGTCTTTCGCCGTCCGTACCGGGGCCGCTCGTCGCCCGGCCCGTTCTGCCGGCCGGTCACCCGGCCGACCCCGGCGTGGCCCAAGCGGTAGAGTTCTCGCACCATGCCCTGCAATATATAGAGGGCTAGAAGCGGAAACAACAAGAGTCTCGGGAGGAATATGGTCACCACCGCCGCGGCCACGAGGAGCGCCAGTTTGGCCCGGGCCGCGCGGGTGTCGAAGCGGTCCGGAAGGGCGTCGTACTGCACCTGCGAGACCATGAGGAAGGCGAACAGGATGATCATCGACACCAGCCACTCGCTGTACTCGAGCTGGCCCCAGACGCGGTCGCTGAAAATGATGTAGGCGGCCAGGGTCAGGGCCGCCGCCGGCACCGGCAGACCGAGGAAATCCTTCTTCTCCTCCGACTCGGCCATGAGATTGTAGCGGGCCAGGCGGTAGGCGGCCGCCATGATATAGACGATCGAGATAATCCATCCCCATCGGCCCAGCGTGTTCAGCTTGACCGCGTGGACGAGCACCGCCGGCGCCACCCCGAACGAGAGGAAATCGGCCAGCGAATCGAGCTCGATGCCGAACTGGCTGGTCGTCCCCGAGAGCCGGGCGACCTTGCCGTCGAGAGCGTCGAGAAACCCGGCCAGCACGATGAACCAGCAGGCCCCGATCAGGTGACCCTCGAACGCCGAGAGAATCGACAGGAACCCGGCCACGACGTTCCCCATGGTGAACGTGCCGGGGACCAGACCTCTATAGGCTGTCATGCGCCTCCCTTGGGCTGTCGGCGAACCCGTCCGCGGGAGGCCGGGCGGCCGCCGCGGGCATGAGCGCCATGATCGTCTCCCCGCCCTTCACGTGCTCCCCGCGGCGCACCGTCACCTCCCAGGCGGCGGGAATCGTGAGATCGGTCCGCGACCCGAAACGGATCATGCCGAACGGCGCGCCGGTGCGCACCGTGTCCCCGGCGCGGAGCCGGCAGACGATGCGGCGGGCGATCAGCCCGGCGATCTGCGCCACCGCCAGCCGCGCCCCCCCCGGCGTGGTCAGGCCGACCTCGGTCTGCTCGTTGAGTTCGGATGCTTTGTCGGCAAAGGCCGCGAAAAACCGACCGGGGTTGTACTTCACGTAGTCGACCGCGCCGGCGGTCGGGATACGGTTGATGTGGACGTCGAACACGCTCAGGAAAATCGAGATGCGCGTGGCCGGGCCGCCGAGGGCGGGGTGATCCTCCAGGGGAGTGATGAGCACGACTTTGCCGTCGGCGGGGGCGACCACCGCCCGCGGGTCATCGGGAACAACCCGCGGGGGGTTGCGGAAGAAATAGGCGGTGAACAGGGTAAGCAGAGCGCACAGGCCGGCCGCCGCCAGCAGCCCGAGGCTGCTCCAGCGCACCGCCCCCGCCGCCGTCGCCAGCACGAGCGCCGCTCCGATCACAAGAAACGGCCAACCGTCGCGCACAATCACTTCCCAAACACCCGTTCGAATATGCGGTCCACGTTTTTCGTATAGTACTCCAGGTCGAAACTCCGGTCGATGTCTTTCTCCGAGAGGTACCGGCGGATCTCGATGTCCTGCCTGACCAGGTCTCGGAACGACTCTCCCGTCTCGAGCGCCTTCATCGCGTTGCGCTGCACTATCCGGTAGGCGGTGTCGCGCGAGCCGACCGGCCCCGCGAGCTTGAGGAGGAGCTGCTGCGAGAAGACGACGCCGCCGCGGTAGTAGATGTTCTCGCGCATGCGCCGCGCGTCGATCACGAGACCGTTGAGGATCTCGATGAATTTCTGCAGACCATAGTCGGTGATGATGCAGGCGTCGGGGAGAATCACGCGTTCGACCGAGGAGTGGGCGATGTCGCGTTCGTGCCAGAGGGGGATGTTCTCCATCGCGCTCAGCGCGTATCCGCGCAACAGGCGGGCGATGCCGCAGATGCGCTCGGCCGTGATCGGGTTCTTCTTGTGGGGCATCGCCGATGACCCCTTCTGCTTCCTGCTGAACCCCTCCATCATCTCCCCCGTCTCGGTGCGCTGGAGGAGACGGATCTCGGTGGCAAACTTCTCCAGCGACGAGGCGAGGAGCGCCAGCGCCGTCACCAGCGCGGCGTGGCGGTCGCGCTGCACCACCTGGGTCGAGACCGGCGCCGGTTTCAGGCCGAGCCGCCGGCACACCATCGCTTCGATCTTCGGGTCGAGGTGGGCGAAATTCCCCACCGCCCCGGAGATCTTGCCGACCGCCACCCCGTCGGCCGCCGCGCGCACCCGCTGGCGGGCCCGGTCGAGTTCCGTGTACCAGACCGCAAACTTGAGCCCGACCGAGGTCGGCTCGGCGAATACACCGTGGGTCCGGCCCATGATCGGCGTCGTCTTGTGCTTGAATGCAAGCTTGCGGACCGCCTTGAGCGCCGTATCGATCTTCCGGTCGATCAGCGCGGCCGCCCGTTTGAGTGTCAGCGACAGCGCCGTGTCGAGCATGTCGGAGGAGGTCATGCCGAAGTGCATGTAGCGGGCGTCCTCGCCGACATGCTCGGCCACCGAGGTGAGGAACGCAATCACGTCGTGGTTGACCTCGGCCTCAATTTCGCGGATGCGGGCGGCGTCGAAATTCGCCTTCTCGGCGATCGTCGCAAATGCCTTCGCCGGGATCACCCGGTAGTGGGCCATGGCCCGCGCCGCCTCCACCTCGACCTCCAGCCAGGTGCGAAACCGGGCCTCGTCGGTCCACAGCGCCCCCATCTCCGGAAGAGTGTACCGTTCAATCATGGGCGTTACTTGCCGGCTTTCTTGTAGTCGGCGAGAAATTTCGCCAGTCCGAGGTCGGTGAGCGGGTGGCGGATCAGCTTCTCGATCACGTCGTAGGGCATCGTCACCACCCCGGCCCCGATCAGCGCCGCCTGCACCACGTGCATCGGGTGGCGGACCGAGGCCACCAGCACCTCGGTCTCGAACAGGTAGTTCGCGTAGATGGCTACGATCTGCTCGATCAGTTCCATCCCGTCCTGCGAGATGTCGTCGAGCCGCCCGATGAAGGGCGAGGCGTAGGTCGCCCCCGCCTTGGCCACCAGCAGCGCCTGCGAGGGGGAGAAAATGAGCGTCGCGTTCGTCTTGATCCCCTCCTCCTTCAGGCTCTTGATCGCGCGGAGACCGTCGAGAATGGTCGGGATTTTCACCACGATGTTGTCGGCGATTTTCGCCAGTTCGCGGGCCTCCGCCATCATGCCGTCGTAATCCGTGGCGATCACTTCGGCCGACACCGGCCCGGGCACGATCCGGCAGATCTCCGCGAGAAGCTCACGGTAAGGCGCGGCTTCTTTGGCCGCCAGCGAGGGGTTGGTGGTGACGCCGTCGAGCACGCCCATGGCGTGCGCCTTCTTGATCTGCGCGATATTGGCGGTGTCGATGAAAAACTTCATCTGATCATCCCTTCAGTAGTGTACCGACACGAGGTACAGCCCCCGGGCCGGCGCCGTGAACACGATGCGCTGCTGGTTCGGAGCTTGTATGATATCGGCAAACCGGGTCAAAGTCAAGTTGTCCGGGTGGCGGTCGGGGGACTCGGCGGCGAGGTTCACCATGGCCCCCACAAGACTCCGTACCATATTGTGCAGGAACCGGTTCCCGCGAATCTCAAACACCCGCAGCGGGCCGACCCGGTACCAGTGCGCCCGGTCGATCCGGCACCGGTTATCCTCCTTGCGGGAGGCGGTCACGCAGAACGGGGCGAAATCGTGCTCGCCGACAATGAGCGCCGCCGCCTGCTGCAGGAGATCGAAACGCAACGCGGGCGCCGGAGCGGCCGGGCTGTCCCCCGGCCCGGGGCCGGCAAGACTATCGGCCGGCGGTAAGACGCCCGCCGCTTCAGGAGAGGCCCCGGCCGCCTCTCGCCCCGCGAGTTCCCACCGGTACTCCCGCCACAGCGCCGAGCGTTCCCCCGCGATCACGTAGCGGTACCGCTTGGCCTTGGCGCTCCGGCGGGCGTGGAACGACAGGGGCGCCTCGGCCGCCTCCCGGATGCGGATATCCGCGGGGAGGTAGTAATTGAGGGCGTCCCTGTAGCGGTCCGGCGCCAGGCGGTGGTCGATGCGGAAATTGGCGACCTGGCCGAGCGCGTGCACGCCGGCATCGGTCCGCCCCGCGCCGTGAACGCTCACGTCGCAGCCCGTTGTCTTGCGGATTGCGGCAACTAGTTCCCCCTGCACGGTCGGCTGCCCCGCCTGGATCTGCCACCCCGCGTACGCGGTCCCCTTGTACTCGAGCGTGAGTCTGATGTTGCGTTCAGCCATTCGCTATCCGTCGCCGCACAGAACCGGCTCGAGGCGGCGGGCTCCGGGTCGCGCCCCGCTTCCTGCCGCCCGCCCTCTTGCGCTCATCTCGTCAGCGCCCACAAGATCACCACCGCGCCGCTCGCGCCAAGCGCGAACACCCACTCCGGCGTCTCAAACCGCAACCGTGTATAGATCGTCCTCTTCACTCCGCCCTTGTACCCGCGCGCCTCGATGGCGAGCGCCAGGTCGTCCGCCCGCTGGAGCGCCGCCACAAAGACCGGGATGATGATGCTGACAGTCTTGCGGATGCGGTTTATCATTGAGCCCGTGAACCGCACGCCCCGGATCATCTGGGCGTACTTGATGGCCTGAAATTCGTCATAGAGGACCGGGATGAACCGCATAGCCATGAACAGGATGAGTGCGAGATCCTGCACCGGCACGCGGATCCGTTCGAGAGGCCGGAGCAGCTGCGCGATAGCGTCGGCGAGTTCGGAGGGGGCGGTCGTGAGCGTCAACAGAAACGCAATCGACACAAAAAGCACCAGCCGCAGCGAGAAGAATCCCGCCTGGCGCACCGCTTCCTCCCGGATCCGGATCGGCCCGGCCGCCCACCAGATCTCCGACCGGCCGCCGGAGAAGGCCAGGTGGTAGGCCGCGGTGATCACCACCAGCAGAATGATCGGTTTGAAATTCCGCACCAACTGCCCCGCCCGCACCCCCGAGCCGAGCAGCGCCGCGACCAGCGCCACGAGGATCACGGCGTAGAACATGAATGAGTCGGACAGCAGGCCGAATACGAGGACCACGGTGATCGGGAGCATCTTGGCCCGGGCGTCGAGCTTGTGCAGGTAGGAATCGACCGGACGGTATTGCCCCAAAAGTATCGGCGCCGCGTGAAACATGGGGGGAATATAGGGGGATCGGAAGAACCAGGTCAATCAGTCATTCGAGCGCCTTCCGCTCCGATGGCCGGTTGCCCCGCGTTGCTGACAATCCGGTTTGACGGAAGTCCCGGTTGCCGGAGCGCACGGCCGCGAGGTGCAGCACAGCGCGGCGGCCCTTCACGCTTACCTGGCCCTCGCCCGGAGGGAACACGGGCGCCGGGTCGATTTCCCGCGCCTCCCCGAATCCGTGCGGCGACCGCCCCTCCTGCGCGCGGCTGCTCCGAGGCCTACCTGCCCCGCCCCGCCCGCCGCTCCGCCATCTTCATCAAACCGCATGAGTCGCACGGCGACTTCTTCCGGAACGCCCTCCGCCGGAAATACCACCCGAGGTAGGCCGCCGCCCCCACCAGCGCCGCCCCCACCGCGACATGTTGCCACAGCATATCCATTAGTACCACACCCGGCTAAACACCTGATAGGTCGCCAGCGCCGTCACATACGACAGCGCCGTCATGTAGCCGAACACCGCCAGCGGGTACCGCCACGAAGCGGTTTCCTTGCGGATCGTCACGAGCGTCGCCCCGCACTGGCAGCACAGGGCGAAGAACACCATGATCGACAGCGCCACGGCCGGTGTAAAGAGCGGCCGGCCGGCCTCCGGGCCGTACTCCCATGCCGCCTGCCGCATCTTCTCGATGAGCGAGGACGACTCCTCGTCCACCTCCGCCCCGAGATTAAAAATCGTCCCGAGCGTCGCGATGATCACCTCCCGGGCCGGGAAAGCCGCCAGGGTCGCCATCGTGATCCGCCAATCCCACCCGAGCGGCCGGAACACCGGTTCGACGGCGTGCCCGATGCGGGCGAAGTAGGAATTGCGCAGCTGCGCGCCGGCCCGCTCGTTCGCCAGCGTCTGCGCCTCGGCCGCGGTCGCCGCCGTCTCGATCCTCTCCGCGTAGCTCTCGGCGAGGCGGGAGTCGCGCGGGAAATACGACAGCGCCCAGATCAGGATCGTGATCGCCAGGATCACCGTCCCCGCCCGCACCACGAACGACCTCGCCCGGTGGATTACGCGGATGCCGAGCGAGCGGAGAGTCGGGACTTTGTACGACGGCATCTCCATGAGGAAGGTCCCGCGCTCGGCCCGGAACACGAGCCGCTGGAGGACGAACGAGACCGCGACGGCGACCGCGATCCCGAGCAGGTAGAGCACGGTGAGCACCAGGCCCTGAAGGTTGATCACCCCGAGCCAGGTCTTGTAGGGGATGAAGGCCGCGATCATCACCGCGTACACGGGCAGGCGGGCCGAGCAGGTCATGAGGGGCGCCACCATCATTGTGATGAAGCGGAGTTTGCGGTCCTCGATCGTGCGGGTGGCGAGAATACCGGGCACGGCGCAGGCGAACGAGGAGAGCATGGGGATGAACGACTTGCCCGACAGCCCGCACCAGCGGAACATGCGGTCCACCAGGAAGGCCGCCCGCGCCATGTAGCCGCTGTCCTCAAGCAGAGCGATGAACAGGAAGAGAATGACAATCTGGGGGATGAAAACGAGCACCGAACCGACGCCGCCGATCACGCCGTCGGTGAGCAGCGACTGGAGCGGCCCGGCCGGCAGGGCGCTCTCGACGGCCGCGGCCAGCCGTCCGAAAAGCCCGTCGATCAGGTCCATGAACGGCTCCGCCCAGGAGAAGATCGACTGGAACACGAACATCATCGCCGTCACCAGCACGATCGGTCCGAGGACGGGGTGGAGGAGAAACCGGTCGATCCGCCCCGAGCGCGAGGGCCGAGGGCTGGCGGCGGCCCGCACCGCCTGGCGGTAGAGCTCCGCGGCCGCCTCCGTCAGCGGTGCGGTCTCGGCCGCCGCAAGCGTGCCGGCCCGCTCGCGAATCAGACTGCGCCCGCGCTCGAGCAACGCCCGACCCGCGCCGCCGGCGGCGGCCAGGAATCGCCGCTCCGCCGGTCCGTCGGCATCAAACACGATCCGCAAATACTCGGCGCGCGACCGGTGGCCGTTGCCCGGCGTCGCCTGCAGGCGCTCGATCAGATTCTCCACTTCCGCCCGGTAGCGCCGCCGCGGCGGGAGCGGCGGGGCGTCCGCCGCCTGCGCGGCCAACGCAACCAGCCGCGCGATGCCTTCCCCCCGGCTGCCGACCACCGGCACGACCGGCACGCCGGTCAGCCGCTCCAGCGCGGCGTAGTCGATCGTCAGCCCCCGCTTCGCGGCGATATCCACCATGTTGACCGCCGCCACGGTCGGACGGCCGATCTCCAGCACCTGGAGCAGGAAATAGAGCCCCCGCTCGAGCTGGGTCCCGTCGAGCACGCAGATGATCGCATCGGGCGCCGGCGAGGCATCCAGGCTGCCCGTGAGTGCGGCGCAGGCGATGTATTCATCGGGAGAAAACGCCGAGAGGGAATAGGTGCCCGGGATGTCGGCCAGCACGTACCGCCGGCCGCCATGGGCGAACTGCCCGCGGATCCGCTCGACCGTCACGCCAGGGTAGTTGCCCACCTGCTGGGCGAGACCGGTGATGGCGTTGAAGATCGTCGTCTTGCCGCAATTCGGATTGCCGCAAATGGCGATTTCACGGGTCTTTGTAATCTCGGGCGCCGGCATGCGACCTCCCCGAAGGATGGCCTCTCCCTTGGGAAATGGCGGGGTTACTCCTCCGGCTCCACTGCCACCAGCGAGGCTTCCTGGTGCCGCAGGGTCAGGCAGCTCGAACCGACCTGCACCTGCATGGGATCGGAGAGCGGCGCGTTCCGCAGGTAGGTGATCAGGCGCCCGGGGATAATCCCCAGCTCCAGCAGGCGGCGCGCCAGTGGGCTGTCGTCGACGAATCCTACGATCCGTCCACGCTGGCCGGGACTCATTCTGCTCAAGTACGTCATGGCTGCATCCTCATCCCGTCCCCGAACCCGTCACTTCGGCGGCGCGGCGCCGCCGCCCGAACCGAGCGCCCGCCGGCGCCGTTCGCGGCATTCCTCGCAGTACCCGTGGATCTCGATTTTGAAACTATCGGCGCGGAAGTCGTTCTGCTCGGCCACCCCGGCCAGCACCGCCACGATTTCCTCCACCGGAAACTCGGTCAGCCTGCGGCACTCCTGGCAGTACAGGTGGCCGTGCGGCACGTGCGTCACCCGGTCGTACCGCGTGACGCCGTCGCCGACATTCACTTCCTCCGCCAGCCCCACCCGGCAGATCAGTTTCAGGTTCCGCCAGACGGTGCTGTACCCGATCGAGCGGTCCTGGCGCCTCACTTTCTCGAACAGCTCGTCCACCGTCACGTGGTCCCCGAGTTCAAAGAACGCCCGGAAAACCAGCTCCCGCTGGGGCGTCATTTTGAAACCTTTGGTGCGAAGGAACTCTCGCATGGCGCAACCTTGTGCCGATCATTCCACTCAACTGAAAACGATTTTCAATTTCATCAGCATATATTACTCTCTTTCGGCCTGATGTCAAGGAAAATCGAGCGGCTAAGTGGCATTTTTCACATGAATATATCCTATTCTACTGCAAAAAGATAGCCGCCGGGGTGGGCCGGCGGCTGCTTCTTTTTCGGTAGTGCAACTTTGCTCTACTTAAGGAGAACCATTTTCATTGTTTGGGCCTCGTCACCCCGTTCGAGGCGGTAGAAATAGACTCCGGAGGCCGCCCGATGCCCTCTTCCGTCCGACCCGTCCCAATCGACCGCGTAGGATCCCGGAATCTGGACTTCATCGACCAGCGTTGCCACCCGCTGGCCGAGGGCGTTGTAGACCGCCAGTTTCGTGCGCGGCGTGGACCGGAAATCCGCTCCGGTGCTCCGCAGCGTGTACCGGATCGTGGTGCTCGGGTTGAATGGATTCGGGTAATTCTGCTCGAGGGTAAACGAGGACGGCATGACCGGGAACGGGGAACCGTCGTGGATGGACGTGGCCTGGCCGCCGAAGTAGGCGAGGATGCGGCTGATGAGTGTGTCTTTCGGCATGGTCGTACCGCCCGCGTTGTCGTTGAGCAGCTCGGGGGCGAAGGTGAGCAACACGGTTTTGTAGGTCGGGCCCGCGTAGGCGATGCCGCGTATCTGTCCGCTCGGCCCGCCGGTGAATATGCTCTGGCCGCCGCTGAGCACATTCATATAAGCGTTGGCCGCCGCCGCATTCGGCGCGCCGGTGATCGGCCGGTACTCCGTGCCGTTGCCGATGGCTGTCCCGGGGACGCCGAGATACTGAGGGAAGTAGAGATTGCCGGCATGGCTCGCCTTGAGGTAGTCTGCGACGAAGGCGTTGTCGAGGGCGGCCAGTTTTACCAGCGCGTAGGTCCCCAGGCACAGATGATGGTCGGGGGCGTTCAGGTACCCTTTCATCGCGGCGACATTAGCCGCGCTGAAAGCGCCGGTCGAGGTATCGATGCCCGTGTGCCAGAAGACGATCCGATAGCCGCTCAGAGCCAGCGAGTCGGGCGAGCCCTGGGACTGGACATTCCACACCCGGCTGGGAATCCCCCGGCCCCGCAGCGCATCCACATACTCCTGCTGGTACTCAGCCCCGTTGTCGTCGTCGACCACCAGCACCTGGGTGGCGCCCACCTGTTTGGAGAACTGGAACTCCTTGACAAACTCGCTGCCGAATGTCCCGCCGGGGAGCGAGTCGGTCACGATCGTCACCGTGAACGTGTCAATCGCCGCCGTCAGGCTGTCCTTTACCCGGAAGATGATGGGATCGGTGTTGTACTGGATGTCGACCAGCAGGTTCGTGCCGAAGGAGACGGCCGGGGTCACCCACTCGATCCGGGGCGACCCGCTGGCGAGCGCCGCCCGCACATTGTAGGAGTACCGCATGAAATTGCGGATGTAGCAGTAGAAGTGGATCTCTTCGCCGGCTTCGACGACGCCGTCGCCGTCCCCGCGCGGCGCGTCATCGTTGAAGACGAACCCGCTCGAGGCTTCGACGATCCAGGGCCGCGAGTACTCGATGTCGAGTTCGGCGTACATGACCGAATCGGCGTTGGAGACATCCCACACGCCGATACGCGACACGAGGCCGTAGAGCGGCGAGAGGTCGTCGTTGAGATTCGTGGCCGGCGTGCTGTAGTCGTGGAAGTTGCGGTTGCCGGTGGCGCCGGGGAACGGATCCCCCGCATCGCCGGAGCTCCCGGCGTACTCAAGCTGGAACTGGCCGTCCGCCTGCTCCAGCGCGATGCGGTAGGGCGGGTACCGGTTGCTGCCCGTACCGGCGGCCGTGCCGGCGTCGTAGTGCCAGATGCACAGGCCGGATCCCGGGATGTTCGTGTCAAACCCCGTCTGGCGGCGGTTCTCGATCAGCCAGTATTCCGAACTCCCGGTGGTCGCGTTTCTCAGCCGGTAGACCACCGGGTTGTATTCCACGGCCGGGATAGCCGCCAGCTTGATGTTCTGCGTCACGTCGATGATCGTCACCAGCCCGGCCTGCGCCTTGCACCACCCGTCGAGGTGCGCCGGCCGCTTGGACCCGAACAGGTAGTTCCCGTTCCCCATGAGTGACCAGTGCCCCGCTCCGCTGGAACCCTCGGCGTAGGTGACGTCATAGAGGTCCGGCAGCCCCAGCACGTGGCCGAACTCGTGGCAGAAGACCCCGATGGCGGAGAGGTGGTCCCCCGCTTCCTCCGGGTTCATCGTGTAGTACTTCACCTGCACGCCGTCGCGCGTGGCGTTGATGGACGCCTTGTGCGACCAGATGCCGAAGATTCCTTCCTCGGCGCCGCGGCCCGCGTGGATGACGATAACTGCGTCGACGTCGTTGTCGCCGTTGGTGTACTGGGTGTAATCGATGTCCGGGTCGGCGAGGTTCGTGAGATCATAGACAAGCTCGGCGCTGCGCGAGAGGCCGTCGTCGGAGCCGACGTAGTAGGCGTAGGTATTCGGCGCCGTGTACGGACCGTAGATGTCCCCGGCGAGGTACAGGCCCCCATAGGTGACTTCGCGGTAGTAGTCGGTCATCGATCCGGTCGGGTTGATGATTGCGCCGGCGGTGTCGATGGTGCTGTCCGAAAAGAGGATCGAGTCGAACACGGCGTTGGTGCCGTTGGCGTACCCGCCGCTCATGCGGTTGTCGGTGAATTCCACCAGGAGCACGATCACTTTCACCGTGTCCGGACCGGCCTGGGCGGCCATCGCCCGCGGCTCCTTGCCGGGCTGCCAGATCGGTGTCTCATTGGGAGCGCAGCCGCCGCGCGCCTTGAACGCCTGCCAAGCGTCGACCTTCTCCTTCCACACTCCCTCGGCTTTCCATTTTTCGATCGCCTCCGGGTGCGGGGCCACAGCTGCCGCCGAACCGGCCAGGGCGAGCAGCAACAGGGAAATGAACGTCACACGTGTCATACGGGGAACCTTCGCTGTCCTTATCGCGGTGTATGAATTCTACTTACCCTGTAAACTCCGCCGCACGCCGTTCGTTTCCCGGAAAATCGATATTCCGGGACTATTTTAGAAGCACCATCTTCCGCGTCTGCTGGGTGTCGCCCACGGTCAGGCGGTAGAAGTACACGCCGCTGGCCAGATCCCCCGCCGCTTCCCAGTCGACCGCGTGCCGCCCGGGGGCCAGCGGCCCTTCGTGCAGCACCGTCACTTCCTGTCCCAGCGTGTTGTAGATCTTCAGCGACACCTCGGCGGCCCTCGGCAGATCGAAACGAATCCGCGTGGTCGGGTTGAAGGGGTTCGGGTAGTTCTGGTGCAGTTCGAAGGCTGCCGGCAGACCGTCCGGCCGCTCGTCCGCTGCCGCTGTCGCCTCGTCGTACATCCGGCGGGCCGCTGCCGCCGCGGCTTCGAAATCCGCCTCCGCGAGGCCTGCGACAAAGGCCAGAGCTATGGTGACCGAATCCCTTGGCGGGATCGAAAACGGTCCGGCGCCGACGATCACAAAACGATCGTCACCGGACGCCTCGCCGAGATCCACCCCGGACCGGGATAGTATATCATATAACTCCCCGCCCGAAAAGCCCGTTTTTGCGCCGGCTTGGTTGGCGAAGGCGCTGAACGAAACCGCCCCGTCCAGCCCCATCAGCGCCGCCCGGGAACCATCGGCGCCCGCCGTCACAATCATGTTGAGATTCGCATCGTAGGCCACCGTCTCCGCGCCGCCCAGGTCGTAGTCGGCCAAGAGGCCGAAGCGGAGGTTGGTGAGCGGTTCGATGCTCGTGTTTTTGAGACGAAACTTGACAACCAGCAGGCTGCTGTGGTCCATCCCCGGGTAGCTCACCGTTTCCTGCCGGACCGTGATGGGAATCGAGATCTCCGCCCCGCGGTCGTCGTACTCGGCCGTCCGGTGCCGGCCGCCGTCCAGGTCCACCCACTCCTCGCTGAGCGGCGCGACAGGGAGGAAATCGGAGGCGGCGAACCCGCCGTCGGCGCCCCGCACGCCGGTGGAGAGCTGAAGGGCGTTGCGCCCGATGATCACGCCGGCCTCGTACAGCAGGTTGTCGCTGCCGCCGACTGTGAACCCCTCCCCCCGCACATTATATATCGAGCCGGGCGCCAGCCCGAACATGCCGAAATCCGACACCGTCAAGTCCATCTGCGCTGTCCGGTGGGTGGCGAAGCTGCCCGCCGGCGCCACCCCGACCGGGAGCGTGAAGGTCAGTGTGTCCGTGTGCTCTGCGAGATTGTACTCGTACCGGACGCAGAGAGTGAAGGCCGCCGTCTGGCCATGATAGAGCGTATCGCTGAAGGTCGCTGTCAACGGCGCCCCGTTGACCGCGCTCAGCAGGTCGCCGCCGAACAGGTAGATCACTTCCCCCGACTCGACTGTGACGCCCGAGGCCGCCGGGGCCGCGAGAGTGGCCGTCGCCCGGACAATATTGGCCGCCGGGTTGCGCAGCGTGATCGCCAGGTCGAAGCGCTCGCCCGGCACCGCCAGCCCGTCGCCCGAAACCGCCACCCGGCTGATGGAGAAATCGGGCGCCACCGGATCCGGGATGTACTGGAGCAGCCGCGCGGCATCGACGATCCCGTAGCCGTAGCTGTTGTCCTCTCCGAGCGGCCCCAGGTCGCGGGCGGCCGCGATAAAGGCGCTCTTGATGTCGGCGGCCGACACGTTGGGATTATACTGGCGGACGAGCGCCACCAGTCCGGCCACGAACGGCGCGGCCATCGAGGTGCCCGTGAGCACCTTGTACCCGCCGTCTTTGTACGACGACCGGATACTCACGCCCGGGGCGACCAGCTCCGGCTTCACCGACACCTGGTCGCACGATGCCGGACCCCGGCTGGAGAAGCTCGCGACCGCGTTGTTGGCATCGACGGCGCCGACCGCGAAGGCGCTCAGCGGACTGAGCACCATGTCGGCCGGGTTGCGCAGCGTCATGGCGTTCGGCCCTTCGTTGCCGGCCGCAAACACCGTCACCACGCCGGCCGCCTCCACGTTCTCGATCGCCGCGGCAAACGTCCGGTCGCACGGCGTGAAGAGACCTTTCGGGATCCCCCAGCTGTTCAGGATCACGTCGGGCACATCGTCGGTCGTCATCGTGTCCCCGTCCGGATTGAGCGCCCACTGGAAAGCTTCGAGAATGTCGGCGATGGTGGTCGAGAGCGGCCGTCCCTGGTCGATCACGCCGGCCGTGATCCACTCCGCGTCCGGGGCCACGCCGATCGTGTCCGCCCCGTCGGAGCCGACCATGATGCCCATCGTGTGGGTACCGTGGCCGACCGCGTCCGCCGGCAGACTTGTCGGCGCCACCTTGGAGAACCAGGCCGCGCTCAGCGGAACGTGCGCGCCCCGCCACTTCGGCAGGAGCGCCGCGTGATCGTACTTCACTCCCGTATCGAACGAGCAGATGAGCCGCCCGCGCCCCGTCAACCCCTTCTGCCACAGTGCGGGGACTCCGAGCTGCACAAGCGGCTGCGCAACCGTCGCCGCCAGACCGGCCGTCGGAGCCTTTTCCTCGACCGGCGCAATCAGGCTCACCGGCGCATCTTCGACCACGAGGCTCACGCCGTCGATCGCCGCCAGTTCCGGGAGGACCGCCGCCGGCACCGCTGCCGCGTAGGCCGGTGCAATCCAGTAACGGGCGACGGTCGAGCGGGCGTGCTGCCGGAGCAGCGCGGCCACCGCCCGGTCCCCCCGCCCCCGCGCCTGCTTCAGCGCCGATGTGACCTGCCGGATTTGATCTCCCCGGGCAAGCATCGCGGCCGACGCTTTCGACGCGGCGGCGGTGCGTTCCGTCTCGAGGAAGACGACCACGTGCACGATGCTGTCCGGCGGCGCTCCGCGGTCGATCAGTTCGGCGAGCCCCGGCGCCAGCGACGGCTGGGCGGCGGCCGCCCCGGTGTTCAGCCCCAGCATGATCAGACCCGCGAACAGCGAGAGCGTGTAGGCTGCAAGTTCCTTCATGGGTTCTCCTCCGGCAAAGTCCGGGGACCCTTAGAGCAACGGTTATGCCGCCCCCCGGCTTATGAGGGGGCCGCAACCGGCTGCACCGACTCACCCTCAGGGCGAGCTAATCGCTATTACCGCAACGACTTTCGGGGGAGGCGCTGGGGTCGCGCGAGCGGGGCGAGCGGTTGACCACTTGCACAGGTGAAAGGCCGGTGCAGTCCGATGCACAGGCGGGTGCACACTCGGCAACTTTTTACAGGCTGATTCCAGCGGCGGGTTCTATATTGTCCCGATGGCTCCACACCGGCAACAGGGCGGTTTTCCCGCCTCGCTCGGGCTGATTCTGCTGGTCGCCGCCGGGCTGCGGGTCTGCTACCTGGCCATGTACGCCGGGCTGCCTGAGTGGACCATGCTCACGGTCGACAACTGCTTCCACCACCACTGGGCGCAGGATATCGCGGCCGGGAATATCCTCGGCGCCACCACATACTTCCGCGCCCCGTTCTATGTTTTCGTGTTGGCCGCCCTGTACGCCGTCTTCGGTGTTTCGCTCTGGACGGCCCGCGTGTTCGGTCTGGCCGTGGGCCTGGCATCGGTGGCGCTGACGTACGTGCTCGGTCGGCGGGCGGTGTCGTCGCGCGTCGGTCTCTTGGCGGCCGGTCTCCACGCCGTGTGGCCGACCGCGCTCTACTTCGAGTCCGAACTGCTGCTCGACCCGCTGTTTTTGCTGCTACTGCAGGCTTCGGTATGGCGGCTGCTCGTGTGGCGGGAAACGCACCGGGCGCGGGATGCGTTCTGGCTCGGACTGGCGCTTGGTCTGGCGGCGATCACGCGACCGACCGCGCTGTTGCTCCTGGTCGTGGTCGCGGGGGTCGCCCTGTGCGCCCGGCGCGGCCTGGCGCCGCTCCTGCGCACAGCGCTCGCGGTCGGCCTCGGCCTGGCGATTGCGATCGGACCGATCTTCATCCGCAACCTCGCGGTCGCCGGCGATCCGGTGCTGATCGCCTCGCAGGGAGGCATCAACCTGTACATCGGCAACAACCCTGAGGCCGACGGCGTCTCCGCGGTCCTGCCCGAACCGCTGGGTTTCAACTGGCAGATTCGGGATGTCGTGCATATCGCAGAGCAGGCCGCCGGCCGTCCGCTCGCACCCGGCGAAGTCTCCGACTACTGGGCGCAGCGCGCCCGCACGTGGATCGCCGCCCATCCCCTCTCGTTTCTCCGCCTTTATGCGGAGAAGCTCTACTGGAACATCTCGCACCGGGAGATTTCCAACAACCGCGCGCTCGGGCCGTTCTTCGCGCTCATCCCGCTGCTGCGCTACAATCCGCTGAGTTTCGGTCTGCTCTTTGCGTTGGCTCTGGCCGGTCTGGCCGCGGCGCTGCGGACCAACGCCCGTCTTCGCCTGATCGCGCTTATCCTCCTGCTGTATGTCGCCGCCTCGGCGCTGTTCTTCTTCAACAGCCGCTTCCGCCTGCCGGTGCTGCCGCTGTATTTCATCCTGGCGGCAACCGGTGTGTTCGGGCTGGCCGAGGCTGTTCGGCGGCGGCGGGGGCTGGTGCTGCCGGCCGCGGCTCTGACAGTTGGCGCCGGGCTGTCGTTCCTGCCACTGGTGTCGCTCCCGTCCGGTGTGTCTCCCCAAGCGATCATGAGCGCCGCCAATTACGCCTACGGACAGGGGGACTTCCGCCGCGCGCTCGAACTCTCGGCCGAAGCGGCCGCGGTCGACTCCACCTACCCCGAAGTGAACCTGAATCTGGGCAACGCCTGGCTGCGTTTGGGCGACGCCGCTGCGGCCCGGGCTGCCTGGGAGCGGGAGGCCCGGTTCCACCCTGGCCGACCCAAGGCTCTGACCAACCTCGCCTCGCTGGCCCTGCTCGAGGGGCGTTTCGCCGACGCGCAAGCGGAGGGGCAGCGGGCGCTGGCGCTCCGCCCCTACGACTACGACGCCAATCTCGTTTGGCTGCGGGCCGTGTTCGCGGCGGATACGACAGCGCCTGAGCAGCTTGTCGCCGAGGTTCAGGCCGCTGCGGCGCGCACGGGCGGCGACGTCTACCTGCTCAACGAGGCCGGCATTCTGCTCACGCAGCGCGGGCTGGCCGAGACGGCGCGCGCGACGCTCCTGGCGGCCCTGTCCGCGCCGCCGCCGCCGATCGAGATGGACGATGCCGCTTTCGCTCCCAATTTCCGTCACAGCCGCGAGCGCATGCGCGAGCAGCACGCCCAGGCGGCCTACCAGCTCGGCTATCTCGCCGCTCTCGCTAGCCGCTTCGGGGAGGCTGTCGAATTCTCGCGCCGGGCGGTGGAACTCGACCCCGGCCTGGCTGAGGCCTGGGTGAACCTAGTCGGCGCCTGCGCCGCAGCGGGGCGCATCGACGAGGCGCGAACCACCCTCCGCGAGGCGCTCGCCCGCTTCCCCAACCGCCCGGAACTCCGGGAGCTCGACCGCCGCCTGGCGCCCCGGCAATAAACAAAAAGAGACCGGAGCCGACGGCTCCGGTCTCGGTAACGGTCAAATAACGGCGGCCGGTCAGCGCCGGTGCAGATTGGCCAGCGCGTGGGCGCTGAGATCCAGACCCTTCTCGTACGCTTCCTGGTCGCAGCGCTTCCAGTAGCGATCCCGCTCGACGGAGAGATCCGCCGCCGCCGTCGGGTCCGCATCATGATACCGCAGCTTCGCGACCGGCTGCTGGATATTCGGATCGTAGAGGTAATCCATGACAGCCCTGAAGAGCTGGGCGACCGGACCGGAAGTCGGGTTCGGCCCGCGCTTGAGCGCAAACGGCGTCAGGTTCATGTGAACCGTCCGGTAAAGGCCGGTGCTGTAGCGGTGGCCGCACGGCGCCCCTTCGAAATCGAAGTTGAAGGAGCCGGAGATGCCCTCATACACACCGAGCGGATGGGCAACGCCCCGCGACCGGTAGTACGACTTGTACAGATACATGATCTCCGCCCCGTACCGCGCCTGGCACCAGTTGATCTCCGGCAGATAGGGAAGCTTCTTGTTGTAGTAGTACTGGATCCGGTCCGAGGGATCCGGCGTGGAGGTATCCGGGACCAGCGACCCCCACTCGTAGAGATCGTGCACAAGCGCGGAGTCATACTCGATATCGGGCCATTGCGCCGGCTGCAGGCTGTAGGCGCCGATGCAATCCTGAACATCGAATGCGGGCAGAGCCCATGGCGCATTGGGGCGCGGGTCCCGCAGCCGGTTGGCGTGCTGGAACCACCCGGTGTACAAGCCGCTGTTCACCGCAAAGTACCGCTTGTATGCCATGGCCCACTTGTTGCTGACCTGGTTGAAGATCAACTGCGGGTCGCCTGGGGGCATGTGGCTCTTGTTCCCATCGCCGCCCGCGACCGAGCGGCAAATCGACCAGGCATTCACGCCGGCATCCAGACCCGTGATGACCGGCTTCATGTAGCCCTCTTTCGTGATCGGCGGCGCCACGATGTGATCGTTGTACAACACCACGACCTTGTACTGCAGCAGCTTCACCAGCGGGATTCCATTGGTGTAGTTGGTGTTGTTGTACGACCGGCCCTGATAGATGTAGTCGTACTCGTTGAAATTCAAATCCGGGTTCCAGTTCAGGAGCATGTCGCGCCAGAACAGGTAACTGCGCGGACGGCTCGGGTCGGTGGTGTTGTCCGGTAGGTATCCGTCGGCCTTGCGGACCGCGATCGGCTGGGCGGAAGCCGCCATGTCAAATACCAGCACGTCCCGCTCGAACTTCGGTTCGACCACCGGGAACGCCTTCCAGGCCGGCGTCGGGTCGGGCACCTTGGCGTCGTCGCGGGAGCGGATCCAGAAGAGGAATTGCCGCTCCACCGTCGAGTCGGTCGGAGTGTGGCGGAACACGTTGTAGAGCGTGTCGCGACCCGCCCACTCGCGCGAATTGGACTGGCTGAGTGCGGGCACCCACGTGTCGAGGCACGGGCAGGCCGTCTCATCCAGCGAATCCGGCAGACTCTTCAGACACTCCGGATCGCGGTAGCACGAGCTGTCCACCACCTTGTAGTAGACCGGGTTGTTCACGAAGTCGGCGTCTTCAAAATCGAAGTAATTCTTGAAGGTCCGTCCGAGGCGAACGTCGATCTCATCCGTACCGACCAGGAACGAATCACAATCGATGACCGGGTCGGGATTGCCGGACACGAAGGTCGTGTCGCAGACTTTGAAATACTCGCCCTGGCGGTACACGAAACCGTCCACGCTCTGGAACACGGTCTGCACGAACTGGGCCTCCATCGCGATCATCTCGTCGTTCGTGTACGGTCCGTAGAGGCGCCACTGGAACTCGAAGCGCGGGGGGTCGCTCGGGTAGTCGACGGAGTCGTTAGCCATCCAGTCCAGCGCAATGCCGGTCACGATGCCGCCCGGGCGCGGGGCGTTGACGAACGGAATCTTGGTGCTGATGTCGTTGATCCCGGTGTTCGGCGGATTGTCGTTGCGCGCGAAACGGCGGTAGACGATGTCGGAGCCGAGGCCCTCCATGTCGAACGCCTGGAGGAACACGTACTGGACCACGAACGAGCGCACCGGGTTGGCGCTGTCGGCCGCCAGCGGGATCTGGTGCGTCGTCTGGGGATCCGAGGCCGCCGGGTCGACGTCCACGTGCGTCCACGCGGCATCTGAGACCCGTTGGATGTAGTTCTCGGGGCTGTCGAAACCGACTTCCGCCTCGGTCGCGACGTGGTAGCGGTAGTAGTCGATGAGCCCGTCGGCGTCCGACCCATACCAGTAGACCACGGGGTTCCGCGAGAAGGTCTGGCCCTCCGGCGGGATGTTGGCGAAGTGGACGATGGGCTTCTGATTCGCGAAGCGCTCACCGTCCAGCGTATCCGTGCAGCCGCCCACCAGAAGCGCCGCCCCGCCCCCCACTCCGGCCAGCACCAGCGTTGTCAGGAGTGCACGCATCGTTCGATATCTCATAACTGTCTTCATCTGCTGCCTTGCCTCCCGCTAAAACGCGAAACTCATGGTGAATCGGTGCACTTCGTCCATCACGCCGAAGTCCTGGTAGGCGTAGTCGACGCGGATTTCGGATTCTTCGCCGAACGGCAGGCGCAGCCCGCCGCCGAACGTGAGCCCGTCCACGTCATAGTTGAACCGCCCGCCGGCCCGCAGGATGAACATGTCGCGGATGGTCAGCTCGGCGCCGCTGTTGTACTTCTCGAGGTTGTCCGACGGGTGGCAGCCCTCGGCCGCCACCGACAGCACGTAGTTGTCGGTCTGCAGCGCATCGATCGTCCCGCCGAACCGGAAGTTGATGGGCAACGGGAAGTCGTCCCGGATCATGTTGAGATCGGGGCCGAAGTTGGTGATGGCCATGGCGATCTTGAAATTCCGGAAACCGGTGTTGTACACCGTGCCGACGTCGGCCGCCCACCCGTTGGCCGAGTAGTCGTGAACGAACTCACCGATGTACTTCACGGTGAAACCGACCGAGAACCGGTCCGTCAGGTAGCGGCCATAGCTCACGGCGAGCGAAAAGTCCTTCCACCAGAACGTCCGCCCGGTGGGGATCGCGTAGTAGTCGATCTCGTCGATCTCGCCGGAGTTGAGGTGATAGGCGCTGATTCCCAGCACCCCGCCGATCGATTCGAGCGGCAGACCGATGGCCGCGTAGCCGTAGTTGACGTCGGCGGGCATCCGCACGTACGTCAACTGCCCCTCCGGCCCGTACAGGTAGACCAGGCCGGCGGGGTTGTAGTAGACGGCCGAGACGTCGTTGGCCAGCGCCGTGAACGCCTCCGCCATCCCCATGGCGCGCGCCGAGACGCCGATCTCAAGGAACTGGGCGCCGGTCGTGCCCACTTTCGCCTGGGCCCGTACGTCACCGGGAGAGACCAGCAGCAGGACCGCCGCCAGGACCGCCCCCGAGAGGGCTATCCCCCGGGTCCGGCCAAGCGCGCGTGTATGTTCGTGTCTTAGCATGGCATCCTCTTTATTTGCAGCAACAACTTGCCTCATCCCATGACTTACAGGTTGATCTGAATTCCCATCCGGACCTGCCGGCCGTAGTCCCAGTTGTACGGGTTGGCATCGTACTCGGTGCCGCCGCGGATGATCCCGCTCTGGTTCTGGCGGGTGTCCGCGCGGCCCGTGTTCGTATAAATGCCGTCCTCGGCCACGTTCCGGGTGTCGAAAATATTCTCGATCCACAGAATGTAGCTCAGGTCAACCCCCGCAAACTGGAAGTCCTTGGTGAACCGCACGTCGAAAAGCACCGTCGAGGGCATGCGGAGCGAATTCCGCTGAATGTCCTCGCCGCCCACAGTCGCCACGTTCGGGTAGGAGCGGTCCGGCGTGAAGGGGCGACCGCTCTCAATGATCGACTGGAGATTGAGCGACCAGCCGTTCGGAATCGGCATCCCGAACAGCCGCGGCTTCACCGTGTTGGGCACGGTCACCTGGATGTTCCCCTTGAGCGAGTGCCGGATGTCGTTGTCCAGCGGCGCCTCGTCGAGCGGCTCGCGCGACAGCTCGAAACTCGTCTGGTAGGTTCGGGAGGCCTCCGACGCCTTGCCGTAGGCAAAGCCGTAGGTGTAGGCGATCATCCCGTTGACATAACCGCCGCCCCGCTTCTCCAGCTCGACCTCGAACCCGCGGCTGCGGCCGTAGTCCTTGTTCCGGTACTGCTGGCGGTTGAAGTTGTCGATGACGACGAACGCGCTGTTGATCTTGTCGAACTCGTCTTTGAAGTAGCCGGAGACGTCGATGTTGTAGTACTCGCTCATGGCGTACTTGACGCCGAACGAGTACTGCACGGTCTTCATGTAGTCGAGGTTGTAGTTGCCGATGACCGCGTCCTGCTGGATCGAGGTCGTGTTGCGCGCGTACATCGCGTCGAGGTCGGGCATCTGGTAGAAGTGCCCGTAGTTGAAGTGGACCTTCGCCTTGTCCGAGATCGGGTAGGAGAACCCGATGCGCGGCGAGAGTTTCTGCCGGTCGCCCAGGATGACGCCCGATCCGATGTCGTCGTTCTCGGCCACCGGGATCAGGTCGTCGATGTCCTGGATGAAGAAATCCCAGCGCAGGCCGAGCGACGCGATCATCGAGCCGTACTCCAGCTTGTCGCGCAGGTAGACAGTACCGGCCCAGGGCTGGTAGCTGTACATGTCGCGGAAGGCGCCGCGGTCGGGGAACGGCCCGCTGTCGGGACGGCCGTTGTAGCGGACGTACGGCCGTTTGATATCCTGCAGGGTGAAGTCGTAGCGCCACATCCCGATGCCGCCCTTCAACTCGTGGTTGCCCATCTGGCGGAAGACCTTGACGTCACCCCGGAGTGTGCTGCTCTCGCGGTAGTACCATTCGATGTCGTCGTCGTAGGATCCCGGCGCGAGGAAGCTCGAGGTCCCGCCGGCGTCCCATTTGCCGTTGCCGTTGATGTCCGTAAACGGCTCACCGTAGTCGTACTGGAAATTGGGCCCGTCGTAGATGCCGTTGCCGTTGCGGTCGATATACGGGGTCGGGGGTTCGACGCGCACGGTGTCCCCGTTCGGTCCGAGGATGACGCGCCCGCCGGTGAACTTGTCGTTCGGACCGTCGCGCCGCCCGTTGTGGTTATAGTCCTGGTTGTCCGGGCCGGTGCTCATCACGAATCCGTCGACGCCCTCTTCGTACACGCCGTTGTTGTTATTGTCGTAGTAGGGCTCGCCCAGGATCGAGTCGCCGTCGACATACGGTTCGGCCTGGGCGGCGCCGACGTTGCTCACGCGGTAGTTGTCGAGCACGCCGTTGCCGTTCTTATCGTGCAGGTAGTCGCCCTGGTCCCACACGCCGTTGCCGTTGAGATCGATGAACGGCTCGCCCTCGAGCGTGTCCGCGAAATTGTTGTCGTTGAAAGAAAACCCGGTGCCCCAGTACGTGCTGTTCTGCTGGTCGTACAGCTCAAAGACGTCGTAAAACTGGTTCCGGAAATCAACGCCGTACTCGCCGCCGTTGTAGCGCGGCCCGGTGAATCCCTCGCCGTAGCTGATCGTGTCGGGGTACAGATTGATGATCGGCTCCGGCGGATCGTACTGGCCGTTGCCGTTGTCGTCGTCGTAGTACTCCCACTCGTCATCGGCCGGGAAATCGTCGGGGTCAAGACCCTTGCCGGGGTTCTTCGGGTCGCCCGGCTTCTGCTGCTTGTAGGTCGAGTAGTACGAGAAGACCGCCTCGTACGTCATGTCCTTGGACATCGATCCCGAGATCTCCAGCGAGACCGTGCGCCACTGGTCCTCATACACCGGCGCCGTGTTGGGCGTGTACCGGTAGGCCCAGCTGAAGAGTGTGAGGCGGCGCAGCGACTCCTTGTAGGAGAGGATGAAGCGGAGGTTCTGCTGCGGCCGGAACTTCAGGTTCGCCATGTAGTAGTACCGGTTGTTCAGCCGCTCCGGAATCTGGAACCCGAGGAGGTTGAAATCCCCGTATTGCCGGGCCGTGGTCGGCGAGGTGTAGTCCTCGTACTGGTAGATGCCGTCGTTCTTGTCCATCTCGGCATAGAAGTAGTACGTGAACTCCTGGTCCTCGAGGAAGCGCAGGCCGAGCGCCGGGAGAATCTTGTTCTTGACGAAGGGATCGGGACCGGAGAGCGCCATGCGCAGGTAGTCATTGTTGCGCGAGTACTTGTTGAGGTCCTTGTTCCCGAAATCGTCGGTGATGTACTGGAAGTCGAAATTGGTTTTGTCGCGCGAGCCCGTCTGGGTGGTGAGTTTCACGATGCCCGAGAGCGCATCGCCGTACTCCGGGTCGAACCCGTCTTTGATGACGGTGAACTCCTGGATGGAGCCCGACACGAGCGACATCTGCGCGCCCGAGGCCCCGAGCGGATCGTCCAGCGGCACGCCGTCGACAATGTACGACACCTCGCCGGCGCGGCCGCCGCGGATGAACACCTCACCCTGGCTATTGGTGACCACGCCCGCCACCTGCGTCAGCAGCTCGTCGACCGTCGTCACCGGCTGCGTGCGGATCTCTTCCTTGGTGATGGTGACCTGGTTGGAGACCTCTTTGATTTCCAGCTTGTCTTTCTGGCCGACGACACGCACCGCCTCCACCTCGGTCGCCGTCTGCTCCATCTGAATCGACTGCTCGGTGGTGATGTCGGCCTTGACGGCGACGTCGGTCACCTCGACCGTGCGGTACTCGATGTGGCTGATCCGGAGCGTGTAGGTTCCCGGCTCCACCTGGAAGATCGTGTACTTCCCGTCGAGGTCGGTCTGGGCGCCGCGCGAGGTGCCGACAACGAGGACCGAGGCGCCGATGACGGGCTGCTTGGTCTCCTTGTCCGTGATCGTACCGGCGATCTTGCCCGTGGCGGCACCGAAAGCCTCCCCGCCGAACACGGCGAGCAGAACGAGTCCTGCGATGGTGCATGTGAGGAGACGCCGCCTGTAACTACGAAACATGAGAGTTCCTCCTCGAGCCTATCAACACTAAATCTTTCTTACTACCCAACAGTCTCGGGTCGGCGGGCGGTCGGAAGCGCCGGCGAGTCACAAGGCGATGTGCTGTCGACGTTTGCTGGCCGATACCTGATCGGTGCGGACCCGACTCCTCGGCTCTCAAAAACAGCGTGGGCGCCGGCGATCAGGAGCCTTTCAGGACACCCACTTAAGACCGGAAATTAGCCTTGGCGCGCCAGGGAAGTCAAGCGATTTTTTCCCCGCGCACAGGGCGTCGGTCGCACTAGAGACCGCCCTCAACCGCTTCCTGTTTAATGCAATCGCGCCGCTCCAGAGCTTTTTCGCGGACCGCCTCCGCCCACCCATCCAGCACCCGCTCCTCGTCCTCCGACAGCACCGCTTCATCGCACGCGACGCCGAGACTGCGCCCGAGGCTCGCGAAGAAGATTCCGCTCCAGGTATGAAGATGTTGCGCCCAAACAGGATCAGGGGCGACCGTGCGTTCGGGCGGACATACCGGGCCATCGAGCGCCGGATGATAGGCGACGCCGCCCGGCTTGATCGCGCCGTGCTGCAGAAGTGTATGCCCCATGCGGCGCTGCGCCGACGCCGCCAGCTTGCGGCCGTCGGCCACCACCTCGTGCCGCGCGGCCGAGGCGAAACAGGGGGCCGTGTGAAAGAAGGCGGGATGACTTCCGCCGCCGACCGAAGATCGCAGATATTGCGACCGGATCCCCAGCTCCGCCAGAAAAGCGGTGAGCGCCTCGGCGATGGCGGCCGAAGTGCGGGCGACCGATCCCACCAGCGGTCCCGGCGGAAGACCCTCAGCGTTCACCACCACCGCGTACGTGAGCTCGGTCGGATCATGATAGAGCGCCCGTCCCCCGGTCACCCGGCGAATGAGCGGCGTGCCGCCCAGCGCCTCGTGGACCACCGCGTGGTCGAGCCGCTGGTTGCAGCCGAACGTGATCGCCCCCGTGCGCCACGTGTAGAGCCGCAGGACGACCATCCCCGGCCGCCGCTGCGCCTGTGCGAACAGCCATTCGTCGACCGCCATATTGCGGAAGGGATCGAGGGCCGGGTGGGTATAGCAGAGCGCGCGGATCATGCCGCATGATATGGCGTTGCGACGCGCCAAACAAGCCCTCGCCGGCGCCCTGGGTCCAAAAGACCCCGCGGCGGGACCGTCGCTCCGACCCTCACGGCGATGGGCGGCGCTGCTTCTTGCGGCGCAGGCGAGCCATCTCGACTTCGCCAAGCGGCCGCCGGTGTTTCACCGCCAGGCTTTCCCGCCACTCGCGCGCAAAGTCGGACTGGATGGCGAGATTGATGGCCGCCGTCACCAGCATCGCGATCACCGCCCCGGTGGTCGCCAGCCCCATGTCCTTGTGTGCATCCCACACATCCCCCTGCGTGCCGAGGTACGCCACCCCCAGGTCTCCGCCGAACAGCTCGGCCGCCCACCACTCGAACAGCTCGAACAGCATCGACGTCGACATCGTCACGTCCAGCGGCAGGAAGTACGACCAGAAGCCTTTCGCGGCGGCCACCCGGCAGAAAACTTCCCGGATCGGGTAGGCCAGCAGGAGGCCATAGGAGAAGTGCACGATGCGGTCGAAGTTGTTGCGGTCCCACCCGAGCAGGGCGTTGAGCCCGGCGCCGAATAGACTCCTGAACCACGCGTCGTACGGCACTTCGGCGTAAGTGTAGTGCGCCCCGATTTCATGGATGCAGAGAAATACGAAGAGCAGCGTGTAGGAGACGCGGGAGAGAGGGAAACGCCGGTAGGACAACACGAGCACCGGCGCCACGAGGAGGACGAGCACGTTCTCCAAAGCCCAGTCGTGGCGATCGAGCGGGGCGAATCCCCAGAGCACGACCCAGGCGGCGAAGAGCGCCCCGAGGGTGAAGACATAGCGGGTGTAGGCTCTGGTATTCAGGCGGGCACCTCCGTGGATTGCGGTTCTGCGACACGCCGGCAGGCAGCCGGCGCGCCGCCCGCCATAATACCGAACCTGCGCCGCGCGTGTCAAGGTCTGGGTCGGCGCCCGACAAAAAACCGCCCCACCGGCGACAGTGGGGCGGCCGTCTCTTGTCTTGCCTCCGGCCCGGACGCTAGTTCACGGCGTCCAGGTGCTTCGGATCGATATTGTACTGCTTGATCTTCAGCCGCAGCGTCGACTCGGGAATGTTGAGAATCGCCGCCGCATGCTTCTTGATCCCGCCCTTCTCTTTCAGGGCCCGGATGATGAACTGCTTCTCGTGCTCGGCGAGGTAGTCGTAGAGGGAGTAGGTCTCGGTGAACTCGACATCGGCGCCGGCCTGGAGCGCCGGCAGGGCGCTCTCGACCTGCTCGGCCACGGCGCGGAGTTTGCCCGACACGATGTCCGGGCCGATCACCCGGCGGTCGCCCGCCAGCAGCGCCAGCCGCTTGATCTCGTTCTCGAGTTCGCGCACGTTCCCCGGCCAGTCATACGACAGAAGCATCCGCATGACCTCCGGGTCGACCTCCTTGCCCGTCGCATCGAGGAAATGGGTCACGAGCAGGGGGATGTCCTCGCGCCGTTCGCGCAGCGGCGGGAGGCGGAAACTGAGCGCCGAGAGCCGGTAGTACAGGTCCTGGCGGAACAGCCCGCGGTCCATCTGCTCTTTGAGGTCCTTGTTGGAGGCCGAAATGATGCGGACGTCGACCCCGCGCGGGACCGAATCGCCCAGCCGCACAAGCTCCTTGCACTCGAGCACGCGAAGGATCTTGGCCTGAATCGACAGCGGCATGTCGGCGATCTCGTCCAGGAAAAACGTGCCGCCGTCGGCCTCCTCGAACAGGCCGGGCTTGTCGCGGTCGGCCCCCGTGAACGCCCCGCGCTTGTAGCCGAAAAGCTCCGACTCCAGCAGCGTCTCCGGGAGCGCCGCGCAGTTGACCGAAATGAACCGCCGCGCCCGCCGGTTGGAATTGTAGTGAATGGCCCGCGCCACGAGGTCCTTCCCCGTCCCCGTCTCCCCCTCGATCGCCACCGAGATGTTGGAGTTGATCACCTGGCGCACCTGGGCCAGCACGTCGAGCATCTTGTGGTTGCGGGTGATGATGTTCGGGAAGGCGGCCTGCTCCATCAACTGGCTCTTGAGCCGGCGGTTGTCCTCCAGCAGGCGGTTCTTCTCAATCTCCGCCCACCGGAAGGCGATCAGGTCGCTGAAACCGACGGCGAAATTGAGGTCGCTCTGGCTGAACGGGTTCAGGCTGCTGTCGGAGGTCAGCCGGTCGACGTACAGGAAACTGGTCTGCCCCGCCGACATGCGGAAGGGCACCACGAGAATACTGGCGACCACGGCCGGAATGTCGGCGAGCAGTTCGTTGATAAACGGGTCGCGCCGGCAGTCGAGATTCAGGGTCGGCCGCGTCCGCGAAATCTCCTCTCCCAGCAGGGCCGAGAAATTCTCCGCAAACCGCTTCTTCTGAAACGCCGTCAGCTCCAGCGACGCGTAGACGGTCTCCCCGTCGGCCTCAGGCGCGAAGATCACGGCGCGGTCCCCGCCGGTCTTTTTCAGCAGGATCGTCAGGATGTCCTCGAGCTGGCTGGACTTCAGGTCGGACAGTTCGGAGGGACCGATGAGGTTGCCGAAAATCTTGAACTCGTTTTCCTGGGAAATCGAAAGCGCCACCGCCTGCTCCGAGAGCGACTGGAGGAAGTGGTGGACGGCGCGCACCCGGGCATTCTCCTCAAGCTTCAGATAGAGCTTCTCGGCCCGGTTCAGGCGGCGGAACCCGCCCGAGAGATCTCCCTGCTGGCAAGCGTACACGCCGGTCTTGAACTCGGTCTCGGCGATCCAGTAGTCCAGGCGCAGGCGCTTGAACAGGCGGCCGGCCTCCTCGAAGGCGGCCCGGATCACCCGCGCGTCTTCATCGCCGACCCGGATGAGAATGTCGGCCTGCACCAGGAGGGTGCGGGCGAGTTCGTAGGGATCATCGACCTTGCGCACGAGATCGGTGGCCAGGCGGATGTTGTCGACGGCCTCGGCGAAGTCGCCGCGGGCGGCGAACACCTGGGCAATCACCCGCCGCGCCAGCGCTACTTCGACTTTCTCCCCCAGCGCCATAGCCAGCTCGAGAGCTTTCTGGGCGTGCTTCATGGCGTCGTCGAGGTTGTCCAGAGCCAGCTCGACATCGGCCAGCCGCCGTCCCGCCTGCGACACCAGGGCGGAATCGGGCGAGAGCAGCAGCCCCGACTGGTAGGCGTTGGTCAGCAGCGCCTTGGCCTTGAACGTGTCCCCCTTCTCGAACGCCAGCTCGCCGGCGTACTTGAGGGCGATCACTTTCTCGCGTTTGAGCCCGTGCCGTTCGATAATGTCGAGCGCCTCTTCGAAGCGCCGGCGCGACGACACAAACTGGCGCTGCACCAGCGCCAGGATCCCCATCGACAGCAGGTTGATCGCCTGCTGGATCTCGAACCGGTTGTCGATGTTGACCTGCAGGGCTTTCCGGAGGGCCTCGGCCGCCTTGGCCCACTCACCCACGTGCACCAGCAACATCCCGAGGTTCCCCGTCACCTGGGCGAGCTTGCGCGGATTGTCGTCGATCATGCCGATCGCTTCTTCGAGCGATTCGATCGCCGCGTGGTAGTCGCAACGGATGTAGGAAATGCGGGCGGAGGAGTTGAGGGCGTCGACCTGCCCGAGGACGTCCTCGGCCCGCCGATAGGCGGCCAGCGCGTCCCGCGCCCGGGCGTCGGCATTCTTCAGGTCGCCGACCGCCACGTACGCCTTCGACAAAATCAGCTGGACCTTGCCGTAGCGGCGGTTGAGCGGGAAGCCGGCCAAAAGCCGGGCCGACGCCAGCCCCTGCTCGATCGCCTTGCGGTAATTCCCCTCGTAGTACGAGCCGTCGGCCGCCAGCGACAGGTACAGCCCGTACTCCGGCGGGCTTTCGACGAAAGCCGCCTCGGTGAGCAGCGACAGATCGTGGAGCGCCGCCGAGTACTTGCGCTGGCGGAACTGCTCCTCGATCGCCAGCAGGCGATTATCGAAGGAGATCTCTGGTGAGGATTGCTTCATCAGTCCGAATCTCGCTAATTCGTGTCTGCGTTGCGCCGCCCCGCTGCCCGCAGCAGCGACGCGGCGAGCCTTGCGGCTAGCGGCCGCGGAAAGCCGCCGGGAGCGCCGCGTTCTGCCTCGGAGTCGTCGCCGGCTTCACGATCCAATGATCGAAAGCGTAGTTGAACGACACCCGCAGGATGAAGCCGGTGAACCAATCTCCTCCGACGACACTGGCCGCCCGCGTCGGCGCCGTCACACCGTCGTCTCCCGACGGGTCGCCCGGCTGGGGATGGCCAATTGTGCTCGTCGGGAGCGTCTTGTTGCCGCCGGTAGCGTTGTCGACGTCAAACGGGCCCTCGGCCCGCACGAATTGTACGCCGCACATACAACCGAGCGCGATCAGCAGGACCAGCAAACCGGCTGTTGAACGTGAACTCATCATCGCACTGCCTCCGTGAATCTCAGCTCCTGTCGAGCGCGTAAATTGCGACAGGAGAAAATATTTCCGACCTCTATCGTGCGGTCTTAAAGCGCACAATTTGCCACCAGCATATTAAGATTCGCCTACCATATTGTCAAGCAATATGTTAAAAAGCGCAGTTCCTGCGTCTCGAGGCGGTCAGGAACCGCGCCAAGGACGACTGCCCGGCGACCACCGCCCCCTGCGCACAGACAGCCCGGCAGTGCCAACACCCCACGCAAAGACGCGCCTCCACAGCCGGGAGGCTTTCGCCGGTGCACTGCCGTAACGCCTTGGTAGGACAGCTCTTCACACATTCGCCGCACCCGTCGCAGAGCGCACCGTCAAGCTCGGGTCGGGTCCAGAGCAACGGCTCCGTGAACCCGCCGAACCATCGCATCACACGTTGTCTCACCAAGCGGGGATTACCTGTTTCCGGAACCGCCGGCGGCACCGACGCAGTTCCCACAATCTCTATCCCCTCCCTCCAGCCGACCCCCAGGCCCGAATCGGCCGCCGGTCCGATGTGCGGCCACGCCTCCTCTTCGGCCCCTGTCCGTTGCGCCACCGCTGCATCTACCGCCACCCCGTCGGTCGAGACCAGGATTCCCCAGACCGGGGCATCCTTCGGCTCGAGGTCGAATTGGAGGATGGTGAGGCCGGGTTGGAGAACGGCGCAGAGATCGGCCAGCACCCGCCCGTACCCGCCGTCCGCGCCGGAACGGACGAGGTGGCGGATCTTCTGAAATCCCGGCAGCACGCCGAGAAGGTTGGTCAGGGCCCCGGCCGCCCCGAACCAGGGGTGCGGGCGCAGCCGCGCGAGGTTTACCACCAGGTCGGCCTCGACCAGCACCTCGGGCACGAAGTAGACGGTGTCCTGCACCGCCGCCACCCGTGTCGTCGCCGCCTCCAAATCCACCAGCGTGAAACCCTCCGCGCCAGCCGGGGCCAGCAATCCGGCCTCGGCCCAGCGCCGCCGAACCGGAGTGCCGTCGACAAACGGCGAATCCCCGACGAGCACGCTTGCGCCGGTCTCGGTAAACACCCGCGCGACCGCGGCCACGAGCTGCGGATCGCTCCAGGCGCGCTCGGTTGTCGGCGAAGGATCCCCCAGGTCGGGCTTGAGGAATACGCGGGCTCCGGGCTGGACGAGGTCGGAGACGGCCAGGCCGATGAGGTCGAGGGTCCGGCGGAGCGCCCCGCCGGCCGCTGCCGTTTCATCGGCGGGAATCGCCGCCGCACCAATCACCGACCGGAGGTCAATTATCATACCGACTATGGTACGAGCGATCCATCGCCGCAGTTAGGGGCGTTTTGACGGATCGGCGGCTAGGCCGCGTTTTCGAGCAGGTCGCCGGCGGCCGCGGCCACCAAATCGACCGACAGACCCGTCATGCACTGCATCCGCTCTGCCCCCTTCAGCGGGCACTTGTTTCGTTCGCAGGAGATACACGGCAGGTGCTCTAGATAGAGGAGTTTCTTGCGGGCGGCCAGAGGCGTGGTGGCTTTCGGGTCGTCGGCGCCGGACAGCACCACGACCGGCGCGCCGACGGCGGCGGCGAGGTGGGCCGGGCCGGAATCGTTGCCCACGAACAGCTTGGCCCGCGACAGGACAGCCGCCGCCTCCCGAATCGTGGTCTTTCCCGCCAGGTTGATCACTTCCTTGGTGGAGGTCGCCGCGGCAATGTCGTCCCCCTCCGTCCGGTCGTCGGGCGAACCCACCAGCACCACCCGAAGCCCATGCCGGCTGATCAGGCGCTTGAGGAGCTCGATGTACCGCTCGGCGCCCCAGCGGCGCGATTCGGCCACCGCCCGGAAGGCCACCGCGACGTAGGGATCGTCGGCGCCCAGGCCGAACCCGCCGAGCAGTTCGATCCCGCTCGCCACATCGGCGTCGCTCAGAAACAGCTTGGGCTTCACAAACGGCAGCTCCTTGCCCGCGCCGCGGCGGAGCAGGTCAAAATACAGCTCGCTGCGGTGTTTGGAATTGAGCGGCGCCGGCAGCGCCAGCGGCCGGGTCAGCAGGAGCCGCCGCCCGTCGGCAATGTACCCGATCCGCTCCTTGACGCCGCCCAGCTTGAACCCCGCCGCAGCCCCGAACGAGGGCGGCAGGATGTAGCCCAGGTCGAAGGCGTGGGGAGAGACCAGATCCTTCACCTTCATCACCGCCATCAGACCGTGGACATGCTCGGGCGGGAGCTCAAGGATGCCGTCGATATCGGGGTTCGGCCGGTAGAGGGCCGCCAGGTGGCGCGGCGCCACGAGGGTGACGCCGGCTCCCGGGTAGGCTTCTCTCGTCTGACTGATCATGGGCAGAGCCATGATGCAGTCGCCGAGGTGGTTGGGCGTGCGGATGACGATCTTCTCGGCCATCAGCCCGTAAACTTGCCTTCCAGCGTGTACCTGTCAACGAGATATTTCTGCAGTTCCTCGAGATACTTCTTGCGCGCATCAAGATGCGCCACGTTGCTCTCGATGTATTCCACCTCGGAGATCTCGCCGTTCTCAAAACGCATCCTGGCGATCCCGAGTCGCTCGGCGGTCAGGTCGACCTGCTTCTGCAGGATCGACAGCTTTCGGTGGGAGACGTCGAGGCCCTCAGTGAGGTTGCGGATGTCCGCCCGAACGATTTTCCGCTGGCGCTCGAGCTCGATCTTGGCTTTCTGCGCCTCAAGCTCAGAGGCGCGCGATTCGGCCGATCCCGAGCCGCCGTCCCAGAGCGGGTACGAGAACTCCAGCTTGACCTCCCAGGTATCGAGATTGAGGGTGCTGGTCTCCGTCTGGGGCAAGCCGTCGTACGTGGTTTCGATGTCCCCGGCGTCCTTCTCGTAGCTCGCCGTCAGCGTCCCCCGAATGCCGCTGGAGGCGTTCGAGTAGTCGGCGGCCCGCTTCGCCTTGGCGTAGTCAAACTCGGCCCGCTGAATCGGGACCGACCGGTCCGCGGCCGCCAGCAGCCGCTCCTGTTCCTCCGGGGTCAGCGGCGCCTCGACCGGCGGCGCCGCCAGTTCGAGGTCCTGGTACTCCTCCATGTCGAGCAGCACCGCCAGCGTCTGCATCTGTTTGGCGAGATTGCTCTCGACGTCGTACACCGCCAGCTCGGCATCGAGCCGCGCCGACGAGGTCTCGAGCCACTGCTCCTCAGAGAGAATCCCGTCCTGAAGTTTCACGGAGTCGATGTCCGCCTTGAGCCGGGCCGAGCGGAGTTTCTCCTCGGCGATCTGTTTGTCGATCTGCAGTTGGAGCGCCCCGATGTAGGCCTGGGCCACCTCCTGCTTCAGCGTCGCCGTTTCCTCCTGCCGGCCCAGGCGCGCGAGCGACAACTCATCCTTGCGGTTGTTGAGCGTGAATTTCGCTTCGGACGGCTGCAGGAGCGGCTGCTGGAGGGCAAAGGAGAACCGGCCGGTGCGCTCGGATTCGTTGGCGGTGAAAACCCCCTCGCCCGTTTCCAGCCGGAGGGTCTGGGGAAAATGGCGTTCGTTCCCCTGCAGGTAGGCCCGGATATCAAGCGACCCGCCGGTGATCAGGTTCTGGTTCAGTCCGATAAACGTGTTCATGTCGAGCGACTTCCGCAGCCCCACCTGCTTGGTGCCCCCGAACCCATCGGGGTAGGTGTACTGCTCCGCCGACGAGTACCCCGGGAGCGTCCCGTTGAGGGAGATCTCGGGGAGGAGGAAGTTCACTTTCTCGGCCTGGTACTTCCTCTCCGCCACCTCGAGATTGCCGCGGATGATTTCGACGCGGCTGGAGCGCCGCAGCGCGATCTCCATGGCCGCGTCATAGGTCAGTTCGCGCGCCGGCGTCGCGGCGGCCATCAGCCCGGCCGCGGCCAGGCCCAGTGCGGCGTTGCGCATTCCGTATCTGCTCATATCTGCATCCTGTCTCCTCTGTGGCTGCCGATTGCCGTCCGCCCTCCCCCGGCGGCTATTCGTACCGAAGCGATTCGATCACGTCGAGCTTGGCTGCTTTGCCCGCCGGGTAGAGGCCGAAGATGACGCCGACCGCGGTGGAGACGCCCACCGCGAGCACGATCGCGTAGGGGGAGACGATCGTGGGCCAGTCGGCGTAGAACGAGATGGCGCGGGAGAGCATCAGCCCGAGCGCCACTCCGACCACGCACCCGACGAGGCAGATCGCCACGGCCTCGATGAGGAACTGGCGCATGATGTCGCGGCGGGTCGCCCCCACCGCCCGGCGGACGCCGATCTCGCGCGTCCGCTCGAGCACAGTCGCGAGCATGATGTTCATGATCCCGATGCCGCCGACCAGCAGCGAAATGCCCGCGATCGCGCCCATCACGATGTTGAATATCCGCTGCGTCTTCTCGGTCTGGCGCAGGAGCGACTCGGGCACCACGATCTCGTAGTCCTGGACACCGAAGTGGCGGCGTTCGATGATCCGCTCCACGAGCTTGGTCGCCGCCTCGATGTACTTGAGGTCGGCAACGGTGACGGTGAGCTGGTCGATCTCGGCCGTCTGGTACCACTGGTACTCGGAGGTGGAAGTGATCATCATGCGCCCGCCGCCGCCCTGGATCTCGGTGCCGCCCTCGAGCTCGCGCGGGAGCTTCTTGACCGCCGTGGAGAACGGGATGTACACGTCCTCGTTGAGGTTTTTCAGTTCGAATCCCTCCACCTTCCCCCGCCCGATGTATTTGTCGGCCATCACCCCGACCACGGTGAAATTCAAATCGCCGATCCTCACCGACTGCCCGATCGGGTCCTCGAACGCGAACAGCGCCCGCTTGGCTTTCGCGCCGAGCACGCATACCTGCGCGAACTCCGCCTGGTCAAGGTCGATGATGAACCGCCCCGTCTGCACCTCGACCGACGACGACTTCACGTAGTCGGGGACCGTGGAGACCACCCGCACCGAGGCCTCCGCCGACCCGTGGTAGATCGTGGCGATCGGCTCAAACCGCTGCGGGACGATGTTGGCGACGAGGGCTTTGAACTCGGCGATGTTACGGCCGTCCTCGAGCGTCAGCCCGCGCGACCGCGTGAGACCGATATCGGAGGACAGCCCCTGCTCGGGGACTTTGGCGTTGATGATGATGTTGTTGATCCCGAGGATCGAGATCTGCTGCAGCGCCTCCTGCTTGGCCCCTTCGCCGATCGAGAGCATGGAGATGACCGCGCCGACGCCGAAAATGACGCCGAGCATGGTGAGGAAAGTCCGCAGCTTGTGGGCGGCCAGCGAGTCGAAGGAGATCTGGAAGATGCGGTGGAAGTTCATGATCCGCCGCGCCTCCCGCCGCCCGTCCGGCGCCCTTCGCCCCCGGCCGGCGGGGCCGATGGCGCGGCAGTGCGGTCGCGGTTGAGCTCCGGCTCGGTCGCCCGGTCTCCGGGCAGTCCCTGCTCCTGAACGGTCGGGTCGACCAGGCAGATCTCCTCGCCCCCCCGCAGGCCGTCGCGCACTTCGATGAACATGTCGTTGCGGCGGCCCACCGCCACCGGCCGCTTCTTCTTGTCCTTGAGGAACACCACCGTCGTGTCATCCCGCTCAAACACCGCCTCCAGCGGCACCGAGACGACGTCCTGAAGCCTATCGACCACGATTTTGCAGGCGGCCGACATCCCCGGTTTCAGCCGCGGGTCTTCCTGGGTGATGTCCACCTCGATATCGAACACGTTGATTTTGGAGTTCTGCTCCTTCTTCCGCGCCAGGGTCGATTTTTGCGCCACCCGCCCCTGGAACTGCACCTCCGGGAACGCATCGAGCGTCACGACCACTTCCTGCCCGGTGTCGACCTTGTTCGCATCTACCTCCGAGACCGTGGTTTCGACCATCATGTCGCTGAGGTCGGGAAGGTTGACCAGCCCCTGGCCCGGCCAGGGAGCGTCTCCCTCCTGCACCTTGCCCATCGAGCTGCCTTTCCAGATCTCCAGGTAGACGACCAGTCCGGGGATGGGCGCGGCCACCGTCATCTGGTCCAGTTCGCGCTGCGCCTGGTTGACCTTCTCCTGGGCGCGCTGCACCTCGAGTTCCGCCTTCTGCACGTCCGACCGGAGTTGTTCGAGCTTGGCCTGGAAATTGAGCTCGGCCAGATCGAGCTCCATCTTGGCCTCTTCGGCGATGAGCGGGGCCTCGTGCTTCTTCTCCAGGTGGTTGCGGCGGGCCTTCTCCAGATCGAGGGTGAGCTGCTTTTCCTGGATCGTGTACTCCTTGTTTGCCCGCTCGAGCGCCGTCTGGGCGATCTTCAGGCTCGACTGGTTCTCCTGGAGGTCCGCCAGCTGCTGCGTGGCGTCGAACCGGATCACCGGATCCCCCTCTTTCACGGTCGATCCCTCGGGCGCGAGCCAGGTGATGGTGAGGCTGCGAATGCGCGGCGAGGAGAGGGTCATCGCCCGTTTCGCATTGACCGTCCCGTTCTCGTTGAGCGAGATGACCATGTCGCCGCGCCGGGCGGTCGCCGTCGGGATGTCCACCGCAGGGGTGAAGATCGCGTTGACCGCCAGATAGCCCCCGAGCACGAGGGCGAGGATGATACCGATGTAAATGTACTTCTTCACGCCGACCTCTATGTTAGTCGCTTGCTTGTCATCATCCCCCGGCGCCCTGCGGCGCCGGGCATGCCGCTTATCCGGTTTCTACTGCATATGCTCCCGAAAGGTTGCCGCCTTTTCCTCCCCCTCGGCCGCTTTCCACCGCCGGTGCGTCCACATCCACTGGTCCGGGTACTTGCGAATCTCCGCCTCGTAGAACCGGTGGAGCCGGAGCGTCATCTCGTCCGCATCTTTCTCCTCGTCGCCGCCGCCGGGCGGGTAGATCGGTTCGCCGGCGGTGATGACGTGGCGGTCATAGCTCTCCCGCCGCATCATGTAGGGCAACAGCGGGGCCCCGGCTTTGAGAGCGAACAGCGCCGGCCCGCGCGAGGCGGTCGCCGGGCGGCCGAAAAAAGAGATGCGCAGCCCGGTGTGGCTGTGCTGGTCGCCGGCGATCCCCACTACCTTGTTTTCGCGGAGCGCCCGCAGCACACCGCGCGCCGCCACCCCCGTCTCGATCGTCGTGATCCCCAGCGTCTGCCGGAACCGGTTGAACAGTGCGTGGATCTTCGGGTTGTGCTGCACCCCCACCAAGAGCACCGTCGGGTGCCCCATCAGCGCCGGCCAGTTCCCTAAGAGCTCCCAGTTGCCGTAGTGGGCGGTGATGAAGACGCACCCGCGCCCCTTCGCCCGCGCCTGTTCGATGTGAGCCAGACCGTCGCCGACGATAATCGCCCGCGCCCCGTCCGGCCCGAGTCGCTCGAACCGGGAGACTTCAATAAACGACCGCGCCATATTCTCAAAGACACGCTTAACGGTCGCGCGGATTAATGGCTCGGCCATCCGGGGCCCCAGCGCCTGCCGCAGATTTTCCCGGGCGATCTCCCGGCGCGTCGTCCAAACCGCATGGACGGTATCGCCGAGCGTGACCGCAAACCGGTCGGCCGCCGCCGGCGACAGCCGCTGTGCAAGCCCGGTCCCGGCGGCCGCCAGCAGATATTCGAACTCGTAGCTCAGCTTTTCCATGGCTCGTCGTCATCGACCTCCTCGGGATTGTCCGGATCGCCGTAGTCGAAATCGGTCGACTGCAGCCGCTCCTCCCGCTCCCACTTCCGGTAGTAGCTCCGGCGCTTGCGGTACTTCAGGAAGGCCGCAACCACGACGATGACCGCCAGGGCAAACCACAGCCACATCATGTCGGCCAGCAGGGTGACGAGGTTGAAGCGGCCGCTCCAGTACCTGCGGAACTCCTCCTCGAACCCGGCGTAGTCCGATCCGGTCGCCCGCATGAGGGCCGCGTCATACGAGGCCCCCTCGCGTACCGCGTCGAGGAACACGTTGACCGCCGCCACCCCGTAGGCGTCGAAGAAATAGTTGACCGCCACGAGCGACTGGGCGTAGGCAACGTGGGCCTTGTCCTCGTTGAAGCGGTTCATCAATTCGATCTCGGCCAGCGGGAGATACTGCCCGAACACGGCCGCTTTGCTCATCGCCACGTTGTCCAGCCACGACCACTCGGTCGACACCCGCTGGGCGAGCCCCTCGTCAAACCAGCGCGGCGCCTCGTGGAACCCCGTCCGCTGCGCCATGACGAGGTGGGCATATTCGTGCGTGAGCAACTGCGCGAGCGGTTTGCCGAGATTGAACTTGTCCGGCGATTTCACCGCGATCCGCCCTTTGGACGGGTACGCCACCGCCGCCCCCCAGTCCGGGATACGCCCCCGCACGAGACCCTGGAACTTGTCGGCATTATCGACCAGATAGACATCCGCCCTGTAGGTCAAGGTATCGCGCACCAGCCCGAACAGCTGTCGCCGGGCCCGCTCCAGGGCCGTATCGGCCAGGTCGATGTAGTGCGGCTGATCGAAGTAGTAGGTGAAGTGCGCCCGTTCCACCGGCGCAGCGACCGACCCCGCCGCCTGCGCGCAAGCGCCCCCGCCGGGTGCGAGAATCCCGGCCAGCAGAGCAAACCACAGGGCGGCCGGAAATCGGCACGCGGCGTATCCGCAGTGACATTTCATCGGGCCAAGTATAGGCAAACGGGCGGGTGAGGGCAAGTGGCGCGGAAAGCGCCGCCGGCGCCGTCTATCCGATTGACAGGGCGGCGTCCGGACGCTATCTTTTGACTATAGTGCATTCGGTAAGGGACCGCCGTCATGACAAGGGGATGTCGTATGAAGTGCCTATTGCCTCGCCTCATCGCGGCCGCGGTCGCGCTCATGCTCGCCGCGCCCGGCGGCGCCGGCGCCATCACCGCCGACCACGCCAGTGTGGCCCCGTTTGGCGAAATCCCGGCTACCGTCATCCAGCAGGTGCGCAGCCAGTACCGGATTTTCTACGGCCACACATCGCACGGGAGCCAGATCGTCACCGGAATGCAGATGATCCGGTCCGAAGACACCCTCTATCGGTTCAACGAAGGCGCGGGGACACTCGCTATCACCGAGCTCTGGACTGATCTGGGAGGCACCGGCGACCTGGCCTGGGCCGAGGCGACCCGCAGCCATCTCAATGAACCGGGCAATGCGACGAATGTGGTCGTGTGGTCGTGGTGCGGGGGCGTGTCGACCAACACGCCGGAGGGAATCGACCTCTACCTGAGTGAGATGTCCGCGCTGGAAAGCGAGTACCCGGGCGTCACCTTCGTCTATATGACGGGGCATCTCGACGGCACCGGCCCGACCGGCAACCTCTATCTCCGCAACGATCAGATTCGAAGCTACTGCACGCTGCACGACAAAGCGCTGTTCGACTTTGCCGACATCGAGAGCTACGACCCGGAGGGCGCGTACTATCCCGAGGGCTCCGACGACTGCGCATGGTGCGCCGCCTGGTGCACCGTCAACCCCTGCCCGCCGTGCGACGGCTGCGCCCACTCGCACTGCTACAACTGCTACCGGAAGGGCAAGGCGTTCTGGTGGCTGCTGGCGCGCCTCGCCGGGTGGCAGGACGAGCCGTGCTGCACCCTGCGCGGCGATTTCACCAGCGACGGTTTCATTAAGGTGAGCGATCTCACGGCGCTCAGCACCTACCTGTTCCGCGGGGGGCCGCCCCCGGCCTGCCCGGCCCACGGCGACGCCACCGGAGACGGTGTTATCAGAGTGGCTGACCTGACCATGCTCATCGCGTATCTCTTCCGCTCCGGCCCGCCGCCCTCGGCCTGCCTGCCCGAGTGAGTGTCGTTTCGACGGCGGGTGGCTTTCGACTGCTTCCCCATCCGTGGGCGGCGCCGACGGCAAAAGGCGCGGGGCGGGGCCGATTCTCTTGAACCCCTTGGCTTTCAACAGACGCCGCAGACGCGAGCTGTCATCCCTGGTCGGCCGGCGCGGCGCATGGCAGTTGACTTCCACCCGCGATTTTCGTACCCTCCGGCAGAATTGACCGGGCCTGAAACCCAAAGGAGATGCCAGCGATGCAGGTGACGGACATTTTTGAATACGCCATGAAGATGGAAACCGACGGCCGCGATTTTTACCTTCGCCAGGCCGCCAAGGCCGACCAGAAGCAGTTCAAGCAGATCTGGGAGCAGCTCGCCGACGACGAGCTCAAACATTTCCACATTTTTAAGGCGCTTCGCGACGGCCAGGCGGCGGAGTACAAAGAGGGGAGCGCAACGCCGATTCTCGCCACCGCGCGCAACGTGTTCGAGGACCTGAAAGCCGCGGGCCGCGATTTCACCTTCGCCGGAGACGTCGAGAAAGCCTGGGTCGAAGCCCGCGAGGTGGAGCGGCGGAGCGAGGAGTTCTACCGCGACAAAGCCACGCAGGTCGAGACCGAGGGCAAGCGCACGATCCTCAACCGGATCGCCGATGAAGAGCACAAGCATTTCGTAACCCTCGACAACGTCATCCACTTCCTCCGCCGCCCGAAAGAGTGGCTCGAGGACGCCGAGTGGCGTCACTCCGACGAGTACTAGACTCGTTCCGGTCAACCGATCATTTGGCGGGGCGCCTGTAGGGCGCCCCGTTTTGTCCCCAAGCTCCCGCCCATACCGGCCGATAATGGTGACAGGCGGCGGCGTCCGAAGGGCGGCCGCCGGTGCCAACAGCCGTCTTTGCGCAGCGTACGTATTTTTGGTATGGGCCGACACACAACCACCTATCGGGCCTGGTATGCCGCCGTTCTCGGGGCGTACTGCCTCTACGCGGCGATCTATATCGCCCGCACGAGTTTCGTCATCGACGGCACGCGCTATTTCACGCTGCTCGACGATGCCATGATCTCGATGCGCTACGCCGAAAACCTCATCCGGGGGTACGGCCCGGTGTTCAACGCCGGCGCGGCGCCGGTCGAGGGGTACACCAATCCGCTGTGGATGCTCTACATGGCGCTGGTGCACCTGCTGCCGGTGGGCGCAGCCAAGATCTCTCTTGTCATCCAGATCTCCGGCCTCTTTTTGGGGCTGGCGACGCTGGTCGCGGTGAAGCGGCTGGCCGAGGCGCTGCGTCCGCACCATCCCCTGGTCCCGCTCGCCGCCGTCGCCCTGACCGCATTCTATCTGCCCCTCAACACCTACAACCTGCAGGGAATGGAGGTGGGCCTGCTGGCGTTCGGGGTCACGCTCGCGATGTGGCTGGCGGCGCGGGCCCTGCAGGGGGGCGGCGCTCTCTGGCCGCTCTTCGCGCTGCTCGGCGGGTTGACGCTCGTGCGCATTGACGCAGCCATTCCCGCGGCCGTCCTCACCGCCGGCGTGTTTTGGGCGCTCCCGGCGCGCCGGGGAGAGGTGGTGCGGTGGAGCGCGCTCTGCGTCGGCGGCCTGCTCGCCGCGCAGACGGCGCTGCGCTACTGGTACTACGGCGACCTCCTCCCGAATACGTACTATCTGAAAATGACCGGCTACCCGGCCCGGTTGCGGATCGCGCACGGGTGGGAGGTGCTGGTCGGGTTCCTCAACCGGCAATACTGGCTGCCGTTTGCGGCGCCCCTGCTGGCCGTGCGGTGGCTGCGCCACCGCGCCTATCTTCTGCTGCTCGCCGTTATCCTCGCCCAGGCGGCCTACAGCGTCTATGTCGGCGGCGATGTCTGGGACTGGTGGGGCGGCGCGAACCGGTTCATCAGCATAGCCATGCCGCTCCTCTTCGTCGCCCTGAGCCTGGCCCTCGCGACGGTCGCGGCGCGCCTGCGGCCCGAGCGGAAAGGCAACGGCGGGTCGCTCAGCAGGCCGGCGCGGAGACTGTTTGTCGCGGCCGCCGCCGTCTGTCTGGTGCTGCTCAACATGCTCCGCGGTCCCGCCTCCCTGTCCGAGTGGGCGCTGACCAGCCGCCCCCTGCACTGGACGGACAACGCCAACATGGTGCGCCGGGCGAATCTGGTCAGAGAGCTGACGAGCGAAAACGCCACCATCGCCGTGACCTGGGCCGGAGCGATCCCGTACTTCTCCGGCCGCCCGACCGTTGACCTCCTCGGGAAGACCGACCGCCGGCTGGCGCACGGCTCGGCCGCCGAACGTCCCCCGTTTCGCCGCTGGGGCGAGTTTCTCCCCGGCCACATGAAGTGGGACTATGCCTACTCGATCGGCGTTCTGCAGCCCGATGTCATCGTGCAATTGTGGGGTTCAGCAACCGCGGCCGCGCCCTGGCTGCGCGATCAGTACGACGTCGTGCCGCTCGGACCGTTCGTCTTCTCCTTCCGCAGAGAGGCCCCGACGGTGCACTGGCAGCGGCTGGCCGAACTCAGCGGCCGGACGTTCTCCGATGGCCGCGGCAGCATCCCCCCGTCCCCCTCCGACCTGTAGAACCGGCCGCACGGGCGGTCTGCCGCCCGGCGGGCGGGACGGACCATCGGGAGTATCGGGGGGGCTATTTCAGGCCGACCAGGCTTTTGAGGCGCTCGATCTCCGCGGCCGTGAGGTGCCGCCATCTGCCGCGCGCCAACCCCTTGGCCGTGATCCCGGCAAACTCCACGCGCTCGAGGTAGACGACCGGGTGCCCGACCGCGGCGCATAACTGCTTGACCTCCCGTTTGCGTCCCTCGGTGAGCGTCAGGCGGACGCGGGTGGTGCGGCGCGCATATTCCAGCACCGTGACCGCGGCCCGGCCGATGGCCCCGTCCTCGAGCGCGACCCCACGCGCGATCGCCTCGCTGTCGACGCGCTGGAATTTCCCCTCCACTTTCGCCTCGTACACTTTCGGCACGTCGTATTTCGGGTGGGTGAGCCGGTAGGCGAGATCCCCGTCGTTGGTGAGCAGGAGCACGCCCTCGACGTCGAAATCGAGCCGCCCCACCGGATAGACCCGGCAGGGAACACCCTTGAGGAAGCGGGCGACTGTGCGGCGGCGGAACGGGTCGCGCAGCGTGGTCATCACCTCGGCGGGTTTGTTCAGAACGATGTAGACCTGCTGCTCGACAGGGGCGACGACCTCGCCGTCGACCCGCACCTCATCGGTCGCCTCCTCGATGACGGCTCCGACCTCGGTGAGCGGCCGGCCGTTGACGGCGACGCGGCCCTCCTTGATGAGCGCCTCGGCGCCCCGCCGCGAGGTGACCCCGCATTGCGAGAGGTATTTGTTGATCCTGATCACTGATGCAGCCCTCCGGCGGCCGCCCGGGTTGTCAGGGATGCCGGCCCGCGTCGCTGTCGGACTCATCCTGCTCGGCGGCCTCTTCGAGCGCGGTGTCGCCGAGCTCGTCTTCGGCGTCGGCATCGTCCGCCCCGGGAGGCTCCGCGCCGAGGTTGTCCGGCGCGCCGGGCGGGGGCGCCGGCCGGTCATCGTCCTGCGGGTCGGCCTCCCGCGTCTGCGGGTCGAAGGTGCCGTCGGCCACGTTGAGTTTCCGCGCCATTGCCACGTCGAGCACCGAGGTCTCGAAACTGAGCTGGTCGCCGTTGTCCGGTTCGGCGGCCCGGATCAATTCCTCGATTTCTTTCATCTTAGGCAGATCGTCAAGGCCGGCCAGCCCGAAGAATTTGAGGAATTCGTCGGTGGTGCCGTACTGGAGCGGTTTCCCGACGGTGGCGGCGCGACCGCGAATCGCGACCATGTTTTTTTCCAGCAGGTTCTGCAGCACGCCGTCGGAGGCGACGCCGCGGATGTGTTCGATCTCGGCTTTGGTGACCGGCTGGCGGTAGGCGACGATCGCGAGGGTTTCGAGGGCGGCGCGGGTGAGGCGCATTTTGCGGCGGCGCGTGAACATCTCTTCGACGTAGCCGGTGAATTCGGGGAGGATGTAGAACTGGAAGCCGCCGGCGATTTCGCGGATCCGGAAGGAGGCCCCGGCCTGGAAGTAGCGGTCGTTGAGTGCGGCGACCGCCCGGCCGACCTGCGCCGGCGTCAGGTCTTCGAGCTGCTCGGCGATTTTGCGGGCCGGCAGCGGTTCGGGAGAGGCCAGGATCAGCGCTTCGACCACCGCGGCGTTAAAGACGTCCTCGCTCATAGGTCGCTATCCCGCCGCCTGCACCTCGAGCCGGCTGAAGTCGACGATGTCGATCTCCCGCTGCGGCGCATCGAACTGCTCGCCCCGGTACACGCGGAGCTCGCGGAACGGTTCCGACTGGTCGATGGCGATCCGGCGCGTGCGCACGAGCTCGAGGAGGGCGATGAAGGTGACGACGGCGACGATGCGGCGGGGCAGATCGGCGAACAACTCGCGGAACGCCACTGCCTCGCGCCCGCGCAGGATGCGCATGACGTGGCCGATGCGGTCCTCGATCGACACCTCGAAAGTGTCGACCCGGTGGACCTGTTCATCGGAGCGGTTAGCGAGCACCTCCCGGAAGGCCGTGAGGAGGTCGAAGAGGGTGGTGCCCGGGGAGAGATCCACCTTGAGGTCCGGCCGCCCGACCGGCAGCTCGGGGACGAAGTAGCGCTCCTCCATGATCGCTTTCTCGCGGAGGATTTCGCTCGCCTCGCGGTACTTCTTGTACTCGAGGAGGGCCATGATCAGTTCTTCGCGCGGGTCGTCCTCCTCGGCCTGGTCCGGGTCACGCGGGAGCAGGAGGCGGACCTTGATGTGAATGAGGGTCGCCGCCATGACCACGAACTCGCCCGCCACCTCGAGATTGAGCTCCTTCATCAGCTCCATGTACTTCAGGTACTGCTGGGTGATGCGGGCGATCGGGATATCGTAGATGTCGACCTCTTCCTTTTTGATCAGGTAGAGCAGCAGGTCGAGCGGACCGTTGAAGACGGGGAGGTCGACGCGGTAGTTTTCGGCGGGTGCGGCAAATGGTGCGTTCATGCCTCAGCCTTGTTTTCGGTAGTTCAATTTCATGGCGGTATGGATCTTCTCCATGACCTCGGCGGCCCGCTCGCGGGCGCGCCGCGCGCCGTCGGCCAGGACATCCCACACGTCGCCGGGGCGCCGCAGCAGTTCCTGGCGGCGGGCGCGGATCGGCCGCAGGGCGGCATTCAGATTATCGGCCAGCCGCTTCTTGCACTCGACACAGCCCAGCGCCCCGCTCCGGCAGGGCGCGGCCACCGACTCCTCGGCCCCCGGCGTGTAGATGCGGTGGAGCAGGTAGATCGGGCACTGCTCCGGCCGTCCCGGATCGCCCAGGCGGATTTTCTGCGAGTCCGTGTAGAATGTCCGAAGCCGCTTGGCCGTCTCTTCTTCCGTGAAATCCAGCGGGATGTGGTTGTCGTACGACTTCGACATCTTCCGATTGTCCGAACCGAGGATGAGCGGAATCTCGCGATACAGCCCCTCCGGCTCGTTCAGCGTCGGACCGTAGTAGTGGTTGAACCGCTTGGCCAGATCGTTCGCCAGCCAGACGTGCTTGGCCTGGTCCTTGCCGACAGGGACCTTGTGCGCGTTGTAGACGCAGATGTCGGCCGCCTGCAGCACCGGATAGCCGAGGAAACCGTAGGAATCAAGGTGCTCCGCTTTCTCCTGGTAAGTCGGCAGGCGCATCAGAGTCGGCACCGAGATGAGCATCGAGAACAGCAGATGGAGTTCGGCGTGCTCTTTGACTTCCGACTGAATGAAGATGGCGCACTTTTCCGGGTCGAGGCCGGAGGCGAGGTAATCGACCGCCATCATGAAGATGTTGTCGCGCAGCACTTCCGGGTGTTCCCAGACGGCAGTAAGGGCGTGCCAGTCGACGATGCAGCAGTACATGGTGTACTGGTCCTGCAGCTCGATCCAGTTGCGCAGCGCCCCCTCGAGGTTGCCGATGTGGAGCGAGCCGGTCGGCTGCATCCCCGACAGGATGACTTCCTTCTCCGCGCCCGGTTTGGCCTTCTTAGCGGGCCTGGGCTTGGTCACCGGTTCCTTTTCGGCGTGCACCGTCTCCCGGACTGCCTGGTCCGACTCCGGCGACACCGCTTTGCGGGTCGTGTCCGACTTGTTCTTGGAGGCCGGGCGGGTCGTGGTTTTGCTTTTCACGTTCACCATGTTAATAACCGACGCACGGACGTTATACGCCGGTGCCGGAGCTTACGCGCGGGCCGAGGGGAAATCAAATAAAACTTTGGCTAAATTCTGTCGCGGGATAACCGATCGGTCCGCAACATCTTACGACGGAGGAAAAACCGGTTTCGCCGTTGCCGCGGCCGGGGTATCTTCCGTCCATGTCGAGCGCCCCGACCACCCGCCACGTCGTGCACTTTCGCCCGGCGACTGCCCTGGCTGATCTGCCCGAGGAGGGGACCGCGCTGGTCGTAACCTCCCCCCCATACCCCATGATCGAGATGTGGGACAACAGCTTCGGCGATCAGGACGAGAGGATTGGGGATGCTCTCCGGCAGGAACAAGGGGAGGCGGCCTTTGCCCTCATGCACCAACTGCTGGACCGCGTCTGGGGGGAAGTCGCCCGCGTGCTCGCGCCGGGGGGAATCGCGTGCGTCAATATCGGCGATGCCGCCCGCAGTATCGGGTCCGGGTTCCGCCTCTTTCCCAACCATGCCCGGGTGATCGATGCCTTCCTCCGGCTCGGGCTGCACAACCTCCCCAACATTATCTGGCGCAAGCCGACCAATGCACCGAACAAATTCATGGGCTCGGGGATGCTCCCGCCGGGAGCCTACGTGACGCTCGAGCACGAGTACATCCTCATATTCCGCAAGGGGGACAAGCGGGTGTTCCGCAGTCCTGACGAGCAGAGACGGCGGGCGGAGAGCGCCATTTTCTGGGAGGAGCGCAACCGGTGGTATTCCGACGTCTGGTCGGATCTCACCGGGGCGCCGCAGAAACTGGCCTCGGCGGCGCGCTCGCGCAGCGGCGCCTTTCCGTTCGAACTCGCCTGGCGGCTGGTCAACATGTTCTCGATCAAGGGGGATGTCGTGCTCGACCCGTTCGTCGGGACCGGGACAACCCTCCTGGCCGCCGCGGCGAACGAACGCCACAGCATCGGCTACGAAATCGAGTTCGGTCTGCGCCCGGCGCTGCTGCGCCAGCTCGGGGAAACGCCGGGGGTCTCGCGACAGGTGTTGAGAGAACGGATCGAGCGCCACCTGGCCCTGGTCGGCCGGCGGACGGCCGAGGGCAAGCCCCCGACGTTCACAGTGAGCCGCCACGGGTGGCCGTGCGTGAGCCGCCAGGAGACGGGGATGGTGCTCCGGCCGGCGGCGAGCGTGCGGCAGTTCAGCGAGGAGACGACCGCGCTCTCCGTGCAGTGGGAGGTAAGCTACGGCGAGATCGGACCGGGGGAGCAGGTGGAGATGCCGCTCGCCTAGGCCGACGGCGCGGCGTCGGGCGCCTCGACCGACGGGCGGCCCGCCACTTTGCGTGAGCGGGCCGATATCACCGGCGGATGGTCCCTACCTATCCTGCTCCGATGTGCGGTCGCCGGTGTCAGCGCAAGCCGCACACTCTTCTTCGTCGGTGTCGTCGGCAGGCGTCTTTCCCGCGCGCTTTTCGCCGCGCACGCGCATGCGGATGAGTTTGCCGAGACGTTCGACGCCCAGTTCGATCTGCTCTTCGGTCGGGTAGGAGTAGTTGAGCCGCATCTCGTTGCGGCCGGAGCCGTCGGTGTAGAACGCTGTGCCGACCACGTAGGCGACTTTCAGGTTGATCGCATCGTGGATCATTTCCATGGTGTCCATGTGATTCGGCATGCGCAGCCAGAGGAACATGCCGCCGGTCGGTTTGGACCACCAGAGCCCGGGGATTTTGGGCATCTCGCGCTCCATCGCCGCCAGCATCACGTCGGCCTTGCGGGCGTAGAGATCGCGGCAGCGCTCAACCTGTCGCTCGATCGCCCCGTCTTCGAACAAGTAGCCGGTGATGATCGAGACATAGGCCGAGGTGCACAGGTCGGCGCCCTGTTTGACCATGATGAGCTTGTCGAGCACGTCGGGCGGAGCGACAATCCAGCCGAGGCGGAATCCCGGCGTGTAAATCTTCGACAGCGTCTTCATGAGGATCACCCGCCGCTCGGTATCCAGGGAGTACATCGACGGGATCAGCTCGCCGGAGAACCGGAGTTCGCGGTAGGGGCTGTCTTCGATAATCGGCAGATCGTAACGCGAGGCAATCGCGAGCACCTCGTGGCGGCGTTCCAGCGAGAGGTTGATTCCGGAGGGGTTCTGGAAGTCGGGGATGACGTAGATGAATTTGGGCGGGCGGCCGCCATCGACCAGCTCCCGGATCTTGGCGTCAAGTTTCTCCGGGATGATTCCGTCGTCATCCATGTCGACTCCCTGGAAGTCGGCGTCGAGGGCCCGCCAGGCCTGGATCGAGCCCACATAGGTGGGCCGTTCGATAAGGACCGGGTCGCCCGGGTCGATGAAGATTCGGCCGAGCAGGTCGAGCGCCTGCTGTGAGGACGAGACAACCAACATGTCCTCGGGGCGGGCGATTTCGTCGTGGCGCTGCATGTACGCCGCGAGCTGCTCCTTGAGGAACGGTTCCCCTTCCGTCGGACTGTACTGGAGTGCGAGATCGCCGCGTTCCCGGATAGCCCGCTTGGATGCCGCTTCGACCGCCTCCCGGGGAAACACCACCGGGTCGGGCAGGCCGCCGCCGAACGAGATCGTTCCGGGGGTCCGCGTGAGTTTCAGAAGTTCGCGGATCTCGCTGCGACGCAGTCGCGTCGTCATCGTGGAAAATCGCATTTTCGCCATATTGGACCTCACCTACATTCGTCAGTAACGAGAAGCCATAGTTCCGCCGTAAGATAACGAATTTCGCGGAAGAGTGTTACGAAAATCGACCGGCGAAGGTGTCAAACGAGGACAATTTTGGTGACGATCGATGCGGAAATGTTAAGAGGCAACGAGGCAGTCTGTTAACATTTTCCGGAGAGCCGCCCTGGGCTCGTGCGTGGATTCAATGCGTGTAATGTGTGCGACTGCGTTTCCGAGGAGCCCTGCTGTCTCGCCGGCTTCGTGGGGAAGTCGCGTTCGGCCGCCGCGGCGTCACACTGTGTGTGCCGACCACGAGGTTTGCGCGGCGGCGATGAATTGCTCCGCCTGGCGCACCGACTCGGCCAGTCGGGCGCAAAGATCTTGGCGGTCCCGGGTCATTGTCACTGTCGAAGGGAGCGCCGGCAGTGCGGAACGGCGGCGGGCCGACCGGTCGAGGTCGGCGTGGAAGGAAAAGGCGAGCAGGTCGCGATCGCCGGCGAGGCCGAAACCGACCGGGGCGCCTTTCAGCAGGTCCGCCCAGTGGCGCAGCGCGAATGATTCGAACGCGGCCGGGGTCTCCGCGAAGGCAAGGAACTGCTCGGCGAGATCGGGCCGGGAAGCGAACGCCACCGGCTGCAGGTCTCCCCCCATCAGCTTCGTGACCAGCCCCACCACCCAGGTGCCGAGTCTGCCGTTTATCGGCGGACGGCGCATCAGGCGGAAGCGGGGAAGGGCCAGGTCGGGAACCCGTCCGATGAGCACTCCCGCGGCAGAAGTGTCGCCGTGCGGCAGGAAAGTGTACATCTCCCCCGCGCCGGAGGTGCGGCGCAGGACGGTGCCGATCGGGGCTTTCTTGCCGCCGCCGCTGATCAGCGGCACAAAACGCGCCACGAGGGTTTGGTCGGGGTCCTTCCATTCGAAGAAGCCGATCTGCTGGAGGCGCGCGATCCGGGCGCGCCGCTGCGCGCGCGCCGCCCGGATGACGGCGACAAAGACGACGGCAAAGCCGCCGAAGACGAGAAGGGCGATCAGGCTCTCCGGCATAGAGACCTCACTGCCGATAAGAGTTCGGATCCGACGGGCCCGGCCCCGGTTCCACAGGTCAGCGCGGCCAGGCCGACGGAGGCAGCGGGGCCGGCTGCTGGCTGAAAGCGCGGTGCTGGCGGCGGTCGATGTCGCGGACCACCATGATGGCGAGTACGCCCGCCAAAATGAACAGCACGGTGGCGCCGATGTCCAGCAGGTTGCCGCGGACATACTGCTCCGCGGTCGGCTGGTTGTTGCCGCCCAGTCCGTAGAACGCCCCCGACAAAAACCCGGAGAGGTTGGTGGCGAACGAGGCCGCCAGCCAGGTCAGCCACCAGGCGCCGACGATCCACGAGGATTCTCTCGACTGGGCGGTGCTCACGACGAACCCGGCCGGGGCCGGCGTCGGACCGGCTCCCCAGGGCGCTCCGCCAGCCGGCGGCCGCTCGCTCCGCACGAAGATCTCTTTGGTCACCTCGAACGGCTTCACCAGGTTGGCTATCGGGATGAACCACCAGCCGACCGCCCACCCGGCGGTCGCTTTCAGGCCGGCGACCTTATTCACTTCGAGCACCCGGTAGGCGCGGTGGATCCACATGAGAAAGAGGACGACCGTGGTGACGGTCGCGGCGATCAGGAACAGGGCGTTGCCGAAAGTCACGAGCCCCCAGGCGCCGAATTCCCCCTCCGCAATGCCGCCGTCCCAGATCGCCATGCCGTAGCGCTGGACCAGGCTGTTCTCCCAGAGCAGGAGCGGGATCGAGATCAGGTGGAACAGGAGAGTGACGCCGAGGGCGTAGACGGTCGCGACGGCTCGCCCGCGGGCCGAGAGCGGCTGGGCGTAGCCGGGCGGCGGCGGGGCGGCGTAGGTGTGGCAGCTCCCGGCCGCGTCGCCGTATCCGGCGGTGTAGGCCTGGGTCGGGTAAGGGGGGGGGCCTTGCGGGTGCGTCATACCTCTATCCTCAATCGTGAAAAGGAATGCTGTTTTCCCGAATTATCGGACGGTCGGCGCGGCGATTTTGGCGGGGTCCGGGCGAATGTGCAGAAAGAGGGCAGCGGGGAGCTAGGAGAGATGAAGAACCTTCTGGATCCGCGGACGGCCGTAGTCGGCCGCTCCCGTAAACACCGTGAGATTCGGAAGCACCTCCGCCTTCCCGCCGCCGTGAGTGTGCCCGCAGAGCACGGTCGCGAACCGGGAGGGGTTGGCCCGCAGGTGCGCCTCCAGAACCTCGCCGACAACTTGCGAAGAGAAGTGCGGCAGATGATCGCCATCCGCGATGCGTCCGGCGTACCGGCAGGCCTCGCGGAAAGGCGGCACATGGGTCAACACGAGCAGACGAGAGTACCGGGCGAGGGCTCCCGGCAGAACCTCGGACAGGTGCGCGGCCGCCTCCGCGAGCTCGGCGAGGTGCCCCTCGACGGTATCCGCCTCCCCGATGTCGCCCGTGACCACCACGCCGTCGGCGCAGCTCTCCCCAATCCGGCGGAAGAACCGCCGTCGGCCGTCGGTATCAAGGAAGTCGAGATGGATGTCGGTGAGCCAGAGAAGATCAGGCACTGCGCCACCTCTGCCCTGCCGGTCCCCCTACGTTGTGTATGTCGTTCCGTTGTTGTAGTCGAGGAACAGGTAAGGCCGCCACTGGTCGGCGACCCCGTAGTTGCGCTGGATGAACGTGATGTAACTCGGGCGGGTCGGTCTTCGCAGCAGCCCCATCCCGGCTTGCTCCGGCGTCCGATTGCCTTTCAGGTTGTTGCACCGCTCACAGGCGCACACAAGGTTGGACCAGGAGTCGCTGCCCCCCTCGGTCCGGGGAATGACGTGGTCGACCGTCATCGGCCCCTTGTTGGCGCCGCAGTACTGGCACCGGCCGTCGTCGCGGAGAATGATGTTTTTCCGCGTGAGCATGATCCGTTTGAGGGGGACTTTGCGGAAGTTCCAGAGGCGAACCACGCTGGGCAGGGAGTAGGAGGTCCGCACGGTGCGCAGCTTGAGACCGTCGGCCGACTCGATCATCTCGGCTTTACCCTCGATGACCAGGACGATCGCCCGCTTGGCCGAACACACCGAGAGCGGTTCGTAGTTCTGGTTCAAAAGCAGAACGCGCCGGTTGACTAGCGATGATGTCTGCATCTGTCTCCTTTTACGCTCGAACGACCCGGACGGATCCGGCGGCGGAGTGGGTCGGCGGTGCCGGGCGGTCGTCGGCGCACCGGAGCGCGCTCCCCCGCAGGCCGCCGGAACGGGAACTCCGGCATCCCCCCGCGCGCCTGTCACGAGCCGCCGTCGCCCCCGCGGGTACCTCGAGGCATGACATCGGGGAGAATGTATGGGCTGATCGGACTTTGGTCAACAGGTTTTTGGGGGCGGGGCGCGGCCGAACAGGGCGGGTCAACGTATGAGACGCACGCGAGCGGCGAACGAGAAGCCACTCCACAGACCGCCGCCGGCGGATTCGGAGACGGACCCGTCGGCCGGGCCGGGGGCGCCCGATCCGGCCGACGCTCCGCCGGCGCGCCTGATAGAGAGGGGGAGCCACTGAGAGACGTCGAGATCGAGCGCAACCGCGCCGAGGCGCACCGTCTGCAGCAGGCGAACCCTCAGCAGATCGGCGCGCACAAGGTCCCAGCGGCCGGTGCGGAGGTCGTCGATGCCGAGCCCCAGCACCGGGCGCCAGGTCACCCACTCGACCCTCGGCTCGGCGCGCAGCCAGTCGAGCGCGCCCCGAAGGGAGACGCACCCGCGCGAGACCAGCGGGCTCTCGAGGGCCAGATGTTTCCAGTCGATCGCGCCCGAGGCGACGATGTGCCGCCGCTCGCCCAGGAGCCGGTAGAGCCCCTCGAGGAAGGGGCGCAGTTTGACGCTCCCCTGGACGGCCCCGTCGCCTCTCCCCCACTCCCAACTCAGACGGCGATCGCCCCGTTGCAGGCTCAGGACGTGCTGATGCAGATCGCCGCGGACGATGCCGAAGTAAGCCCAGGGAACGCCGCCGTCGTACCCCTGGAGGCGAGCATCGAGGCGGAGGCTCCGGTAGGTGTAGGCGGCGAGCCAACCCCGGGCGAGGCGCCAGTCGGCGCCGAGCGCGCCGTCATGGAGCGAACCCTCGAGGCAGGCCCGGTAGAGACCGTCGGGCTCACCGTCGAATGCCGGCGTGGCGGGCGCGAAGTCAAGGTCGCGGACAACCGAGCGCAGACGCAGGTGCGGCAGAGGGGCGATCTCCGCTTCGGCCTGCGCGAGCCGAGCGGGGCTCCACCAGTGCACCCGGCCGCCCGCGCGGGCCCGCGCTCCGGAGTCGTCATACTCGTAGAACAGGTCGATCGGTCCGGGATCGGGCGTCACCCGCCCCCAGGCGAGGCCGAGCCGGATCGACTCCAGCGGCGAAAAGGAGACGTCGAGACGGCAGTCGGGGTCGCCGGTTGAGCGAAAGCGGCAGGGGAGCTCGACCGCGAGGCGCCGCCGCCAGAAGCGAGCCGCCAGCGCCACGTCGGTGCTCGGTCGGGGCGGTCCGACGCGGCCGAGAAAGCGGTCGGCCGCTCCGGGCGCCGCGGCCGGCCATTGGCCGGAGTAGTCGCCGAAGCGCAGCTCGCCCGTCGGAACAGTGTGGCCGAGGCGCAGTTGCCAGCCGGCGCCGAAACGGTCCGCCGAGACCGCGGCCTCCATGCGCGAGCGGCCGACCGACCATTGCTCGCCGGGAGAGTCGCGGAAGAGCACCATGGTCTGGTAGCCCGAGGACGAGCCGTCCAGGCGCACCGCGGCGGCGGGCGGACCCGCCAGGAGGCTCAAGAGGAGCGCCGCCAGGGCGCTCCTCTTCGGCACGCAGCGCCGGGCATCACTATCGCCACATGAGGCCATCAGAGGTCAATCCCCTCAGAAGTCGAACCCCAGGGTGTCGCACTGGGAGGGATACCACGGAAAGCCGAGGTCGACGGACCAGATTTCCTTCAGTCGGTCCGAGGTCATGCCCGGCAGCAGACCGTTCATGGTCGGGTTGGGGAAGGTCCACGAACCGAAGTCGGCGGCTGCCCAGTCGTAGCACGCGAGTATTTGATCGGGAGAGTCCCAGTACCTTTCATAACGGTTCTGCGCATTGAGGGAGAAGTAGCACGTCAGGTTGGTATCGCCCGGACCGCACCAGTTTTCCACGTCGTCCCACCCGAACACGGTCTGGTGAGACTGCGGCCACTCGGCGAGGAAACGGTAGAACTCATCGGTATCACCGTCGGGCAGGTGGTAGCCGAAGTAGGCGGCGTCATTGGGCGCAGTTATGCCGTGGAGAGCGCCCAGCGCCGTCCAGTAGCGCGCACGGCTGAAATGCGCGGCGGCGTGGGCCTTGTACAGGTCGTTCAGGGGATCGACAGTGACCGTGTACAGAGGCACGAAGAGTTTGTAGTTGGTGATCGGATTGTCAAAGAACTCGGCGATGTCGACATCGAGGAGCAGCGTGTCCTCGACCCAGTAACAGGAATCGTGGTCTACGACCCAGACACACTCCCACTCGCGGTTGAAGGTCACCTGCAGCGGGCGCGGGCCGGTGAAGTAGTCGAGCACGGAATCGGCGACGTTCTCGGCGTCCTGCAGATCGTCGCGGTCTTCCTCGTACACTTCGATGAAATCGTAGGGCTGGTAGGTGTCGATCTCGGCGCGGAGGTAGCCGATCGCCGTCTTGAGGGCGTTGACGGCATCGAGGACGCACTGCTTGGCGTTGCCCATGTGCTGCGTGCCGACGCCGCCGGACTTGAGGCTGAGGAACTCCGAAGTGCGGGCCAGGGCTTCTTCAACGCCGGCCGTCGTATAGGCCGAAAGGGAAAGGTTGCGGGCGAAAAAGACCTCCAGCCCCGCCTCCGCAGCGTAGGTCATGGCGATAAAGAGCTGGATGTCGGACCGGTCGAGAAGGACGGGCTCGGCGCCTTCGTTGCCCTGCATGGCCGGCGTGATCTCGAACGTGTAGTCGGGATCGGCGACCAGGTCGAGCAGGCGGGTGCGCGCGCTCCGGATTTTCGGCAGGAGCGACTCTTCGAGCCGATCCTGCAGAGCGGTGAGGTCGGGATCGACCGCCGCCAGCCGCAGCGCCGCGCGATCGAGCTCGAGCGGCGAGGGGATCAGGCCGGTGAAGCGCCCCGCTTTGAGGGGAATAGCATCGGTGAGAATGTCGCCGCCGAAACCGACCGCGGGGGCGAGGCTGTTCGGGCGCATCGGATTGAACGTCAGCGTGTCGTACGCGTGCTTGAATTTCTCCACCAGGCTGTTGAAGTCGGCGTCGGTCATGAACATGAGGACGCCCGTGAATGCCGCGCCCATCTTGGCGTCCGCGCAGTTGGGATCGGCCGCCAGGGCCTGCTGGTAGAGGCCGTGGGGAATGCTGAAGTCGACGTCGTGCGGGCGAAAAGTCGAGTCGCCGTGATTGATGATGCTGTCGATGTCGCCCTGCATGAGGGCGGCCAGGGCGGCGTTTGCCTGGGCGGTGAGAGTCGTGCAGTCGCCCTCGACGGGGGGACCGTCGGTCCCCGAATCGCTGCACGCGAAAATCAGCGCCAGTGCCGCCACGGGGGCAAGCACCGCCAAGCGACGGATGCGGCCGGTGGTGAACATGAGACCTCCTGAGTCTGTGGATGTGCGGCAGGTTGTCGAGCAGACACCAAGTCACCCTGCGCGACCCCCTGAAACATCTGTCAATTTACCGCCGGCAGGCGGGTTCGCCAAGCGGAATCTTCGCACCGGCCGCCAACGCGGACAACCGGGATCGGAACGGCAAGGACGCAGGATGTTGAACGCAGCGCCGCCGCAGGATGACGCGCCGGCTGTTGGCGAGGCTGCCGGGGAGCAGCTTCCCTTGGGAGCATTCGACCGCGCGTATGTACGATGGCTCCGTCCGTGACGACCACCTGCTCGACTGTGTTTGCACAGGGACTCCGAACGGCAATCTGGGGACACCGAAGGTTCACGACGTTCGGCGTCCGCGACCTCTCCCCTTTCGCACCGGCGGTGCACGGCGTCTGCTTCGGCGCGACGACTCCGCCGCCGGCCAGCGGCGGCCGGTCGGCGCATACCTACGGTCTGCAATTGGCGCAGTCAGCACAAAGGCCCCGCCGGAGGGCGGGGCCTTTCGCATTTTACTGGAGCGACCGGCGGACGCGCCTATTCGTTCAGGGCGCTCTCGATGTCGTACTTCTTGATCTTGTCGAACAGAGTGGTGTAGTCGATCTTGAGGATGCGGGCGGCCTTGCGTTTATTGCCGCGCGTGTCTTTAAGGACGCGGAGGATGACGCTGCGCTCGGCCTGCATCTGGGCCAGGGCGCCGATCTCCTTGAGCCCCGCGCCGTCGCGCAACTGGATTTCGCTCGTGCGGCGGAGGCGGATAGCCAGGTGGTCGGGCGTGATTTTCTTGCCCTCGGCGAGAATGACCGCGCGTTCGATCGTGTTTTCCAGTTCGCGGACGTTCCCCGGCCAGTGGTATTTCTGGAGCAGCTCCAGGGCCGGACGGGTGAGCGATTTCACCGGCTTGCGCATCTCGGTGCAGTATTTCGCGATGAAGAAATCGGCCAGCAGCGGCAGATCGTCGAGACGCTCGCGGAGCGGCGGGATGGTGAGCGGAAAAACCGAGAGCCGGTAGTAGAGATCCTCGCGGAACCGCTTTGCGCGGATGAGTTCGGTGAGATCCATGTTGGTGGCGGCGATCACGCGAACGTCGACCTCGATCGGTTTGGTTCCGCCGAGGCGTTCGAAATTGCGCTGCTGGAGGACGCGCAGGAGTTTCGCCTGGAGGGCGATGTCCATGTCGCCGATTTCGTCGAGGAAGATCGTCCCGGTATTGGCAATCTCGAATTTCCCCATTTTCCGGGCGTGGGCGCCGGTGAAGGCCCCCTTCTCGGAACCGAACAGCTCATTCTCGAGCAGTTCGCGCGGAATGGCGGCGCAGTTGATGGTGATGTAGGGGCCGTTGGCGCGCGACGAGAGGCCGTGAATGGCGCGGGCGAAAAGCTCCTTGCCCGTGCCCGACTCCCCCTGGAGCAGCACCGAGGCGTCCGACCCGGCGACCTTCTGCACCAGGGCGCAGACCTCGGCCATCTGGTGGTTCTTTCCGATGATGTTGGCGAATTCCTTGCCGCTCATCGCCTCCTCCCGCAGCAGCGTGTTTTCGGCCATGAGGCGGCGGTTCTCCAGAGCGCGGTTGATCAGCACGCACAGGTGCTCGGTGTCGAAGGGTTTGGTGATGAAGTCGTAGGCGCCGGCTTTCATCGCCGCCACCGCGTCCTCGATCGTCCCGTAGGCGGTCATGACGATGACGGCGGTTTCGCTGTCCACTTCCTTCACCGTGGTGAGCACCTCGAGGCCGCTGATGTCCGGCATTTTCAGGTCGGTGAGGACGAGATCGTAGGACTTGTTGCGGACCAGGTCGATCGCGCTCCTGCCGTCCAGGGCCGCGTCGACCCGGTGGCCCTCTTCGCTGAGCGTTTCCGCGAGCATGTTGCGCATCGAGTCCTTGTCGTCGACCACGAGAATATTGGGCATCGGCTGGCTCCCTGTCTGGTTCGGAATCTGCTATCGAGGGATATATCGGAAGAATCCTATAGTTTTGGAGGGGGCAGGAGGAATTTGCCGGGCGCGGGCGGCGGGGTGTGCAAGGGTTGGGCAGGGAAGGTCCGAAGAGCCGCCGGGCACCGCCCCCGAACCGCGACGCCCCCCTTGCGCCCGGCGCGCTTGCGCCGTATCTTGATCGGCAGTACCACGCCGCGCTTCTCTCCCTGCAAGCGGACTGACGAGAACCCGGCAATCGCGAACGAGATTGACGGAAAGGAGATCCTCCATGATGACGGCCCGCCTTATCTTCCTGTGTTTTGGCCCGGCGCTGATGCTCCTTGCGCCCGCCGGGGCGGCAGCTCCGACGGGGCCATCGGGAACGACCGCGCTCGGCTGGGGACCCCATGTCGGCCTGACGGTTGACCCGGATCAGATTCACCTGGGTGTGCACTTGCAGGTCGGCCCGCCGCAACCGGGAGTGCGGTTCCGCCCCGCATTCGACCTCGGGTTCGGGGACAACGTCACCGCGATAGCGCTCAATTTCGACGCGGTGTGTCTCCTTCGGACCCGCGATCCGCGCCTGATGCCGTATCTCGGGGCGGGAATCGGGGCCAACTATTACGATTTCGATCGGGGCGTTTCGGCGCGCCGGCGCGATGACCGCGACGAGGGCGACGGCTCCGACGTCGAGCCGGGAGTCAACCTGCTGGGCGGGCTCGACTGGCGGCTGCGCGGCGGCGCACACTTTTTCGGGGAGGCCAGGATCGGCCTGGTCGACGCCCCGGATTTGAAGCTGACGATCGGGTGGACATTCTTCTAACGGCAGCCGGCGAAATGCCGATACTAGTCCCCAGCAATCCTTCACGGAGGAGAATCACGATGAAGAACGCTTTGTGCGGCAGCCTGGCGATCCTGTTGCTGGCGGCGCTGGCCGTCCCGGGTGCGCTGGCCCAGGAATCATACAATCAGCCCGGTTTTCGCGGCTGGGGCCCACGCCTGGGCGCCACGGTCGACCCCGACCAGGTCCATTTCGGCCTCCACGTCGACGTGGGCAATTTCGCCGAGCACATCCGCTTCGAGCCGAATTTCGAACTCGGCTTCGGCGACAACGTGACTCTGGCGGCGATCAATTTCGACGCCCTCTACCGGTTTGCGTCGAATTGGGACGTCTGGTCGCCCTATCTCGGCGGCGGTCTCGGCGTCAACATTTACAGCTTCGATATCGAAGGAGTCGGGAATCATTCGGAGACGGAGCTGGGCGTGAACCTGATCGGCGGCATCGAGCGCGGTCTGGCCAGCGGCGACCGGTTTTTCATTGTGGGGAAGATCGGCCTGGCCGACGCCCCGGATTTCAAGGTCACCGTGGGCTGGACATTCCTCAACTGAGCCGCATTCCCATCCGGAAAAAGTGAACGGCGGACCCCGACGGGTCCGCCGTTGTCCATGGCGCTGGCGCACATCTTACTGCGCGGCCGGGGCCGGCGCCGAATTCTCCAACTCCGCGTCATTGGCCCGATCGACCGACCGCTCGCTCCCCAGGCCGAAGCCCTCGGGGAAGCGGTAGGAACCCCGTTCGTACGGCGGCTTCTCGACCTCCACCTGGATGCGGTGAGCCTCCGCGTACGGGTCTTTCCGGATGCCGGTCACCTGCCAGGAGACTTTCACGTTCGGCTTGTCGGTCCGAATCGTGAAACGGCCGCCGGAAATCTCGCTGGCAACCATGGCCTGGGCGAACTGGCCGATGACCGTGAGCTGGTAGCGAAAGTCCTTGTTGAGGGACTCGAAGTAGTCGGGGAGCGCCACCGCGGCATCGCCCTGGGCATCGGTGGTCACGTTGCCGTTGTAGACGTTCATCATGTCGGGGGATTCGACGAAGGAGTGCTGGAGGTACTTGTTGTCCGGGTCGAGGGGGTGGTCGATTCGGAAGGCGCCGGCATCTTTGGAGAGCGTTCCTATAACATCGACGTTGCCGCTGAACAGCCCTGCGTAATTGACGATGTCGCCCGCGTTGGCCCGTGCGTAGATGCCGTACGTCTGGTCGCCGCCGTAGGCGTAGGTGCGCACGCCGTAACTGGTACCCACAGTGTTGGAGGAATCACCCGCCGTGACCTGAATTCCGCTGCGCGTACCGGAGCTGGCGTCGTTGACGCCAACCCGGGAATAGTAGCCCCAGATGTTCCCGATTCCCTCGTTGCGCAGGTGGACATCGATACCGTGGGTCACGTTCGAAGTGGAGTATTTCCGGCTTACCTGCAGCGGGTATGTCCACTGCGGCGTGATGGAATCGGTCCCGATCAAAACGGAGTAACTGCCGACCGCCATCGTGCTGTCATAGAAATACGTCGCGGCCCGAAAGGTCTTGTTCCCCGTGATGGCCTGGTCCGTCGCAAGATCACAGGCCGTTCCGGCGATCTTGGACGGGGCGATGGCGGCCGCCGCGTTGATATCGGCGTTGACGATCGCCCCGTCCTGGATTTCATCGCTGCGGACCGCTCCGGTGGCGAGGTCATCGTGGAGCAGGGAGTTGTTTGTTACTTCGGCCGTACTGACCGAGCTGCTCGCCAGGTCGGTGGCGGTAAGGGAGTTGTCGGCCACCTCGCTGGTGCCGACGGCGCCGGCGGCGATCTCCGCGGTACCCACCGCATCGGCCGCCAACTGGGGGGCCGGATAGGTTCCGGTCAGGTCGCCGCCCGCGGCATCCCCATCCTTCACCGCCTGGTCATAGCGCACGGCGTCCGATGACGTGGTCCCCGCCTCCAGACTGTGGATCTGGTGCTTTCCGAGGTCGAGATCCCCGGTCATCATTCGGCCGCCGTCGGCGCGCAGGTACTGCGGGTGGTCATCATCGGCGAGCCCGGCCAGGCTCCCGTGGTCGACGGCCGATACAGGCGCGGAAAAGGCGTACGCGGCCGTGTCGGCATACCCAGCACTGTCCGCTTGAACCGCGGCGCCGGCACGGTTGGCTTCGTCAGCATGGGCAGCTTCACCGGCATAGCTCGCCTCGTCGGCGTATGCGGCTGTATCGGCAAGGGTGGCGCGGAAGGCGAAAGCCGATGAAGTCATCTTGATGCGCGGGGATCCCTCGGCCTCCGCCCCGACCGTGATCCCGATCCAGAGCCCGCTGTCGGCCAACAACCCCGGCCCGAGCGGCGGCATCGGCGTTTCTCCGAGATTGAGCGAAAACAGCCCGCCCGCCGTCTCCACCGTCAGCGGACCGGAGTTCCAGACTTCGTGGGAGGGGAGGGTGGAGGCGGGGTCGTTCCAGATGATGATGCGGATGCTCTTCGGGCCGTCGGGCAGCGGCGCCCCGGCGTCGTCGAGCAGCCGGCCCTGGAAGGAAATCACGCGGGGGGCGTCGGCCATCGTCGCGGCCGCCAGCAGAACCGCGACCGCCGACAGCACCGGCAGGATCGTGCGAAAAGACATGAAGACCTCCTCCTGATAGCTATACACTACAGCTCTGGTTTCCTGCATCGGACGAAGCGCGGCGGGCGGGTTGCGGGAGAACCCGCCGCCAAGAGAAAGATAGTCTCCTTACAGAGGCTGTCAATGGCGATAATCGACCGATTGGTCCGCGGCCTTAACGGCCGTCCGGGCGCGGCGCTCAGGGTTTGCAGCGACGGCATGGCGAGAGTCCCTCGGCCAGGGCGTCGCGGCGGGTCGCAAAAGTGCGGGCCCGGCCGGACGTGAATTCGGCGGTCGAGGGGCAGCCGGGACGATGGAAGCGGTAGGAGGTTCGGCCGGCGACATAGTAGGGCTCCGCGGCCCGCGGGAGCGCGAACAGCCCCGCCCGGCGGTCGAGCGCGGCTCGCTGGGCGGCGATGATCCGGTCGGTCTCGGGGCGCCCGGTGTCGGTGTCCCGGAACAGGTAGACGTAAGCGAGGCCGCTGTCGACAAGCACCCGGTTCACCAGCAGGGTATCGTCGACGTACACGTACGCCAGGAGGCGGCCGTAGGTGTCGCGCCGGCGGCCGGAAGAAACGATGCGGGCTTCTTTGCCGAGAGCGACTTGCGCGAGCAGCGCGGCCGCCTCGTCGTGGAGCGGCTCCCCGTCTTCGGGCGTGTCGATTGCCAGCAGGCGGACCGTCTCGCCGTTGCCGAGCACCATGGTGTCGCCGTCGATTATCTTCACCACCGTGGTGAGGGGGACCGGCGCCGGGTCGCGGCCGATGTCCGAGCGGCGGACTATCAGGACCGCCGCGATCAGGACCAAAAGGAGCGCCAGCCGTCCGGCCAGCCGGGCTTTATGCTTCCGTTTCCTCGCCACGCACCGTCACCTTCGACCACCCCAGCCCGGTGGGCGCAACCTCGATCAGGCACTCGACGCGGTCCCGGATATCGCCCACGTGGGTGATGAGGAATATCTGGGGAAAACGGTGAGTGAGGTTGGTGAGCGCCTGTACGATCAGCTCCTTGCGCCCGTCGTCCTGCGACCCGAACACCTCGTCGAGGATAATGAAGGAGCGGTCGATGCCGGCTGACTGGAGCAGCGCCTCCGAGATCGCCAGGCGGAGGCAGAGGTTGGCCAGATCCTTTTCGCCGCCGGAGAAGCGGTCGATGCCGTAAAACTGCCCGTCGTCGAGCACCTGCAGGTTGTACTTCTCATCGAGCTCGACCATCGAGTAGCGCCCGTCGGTCATCTCGGCCAGCAGGCGGCCGGAGATATCGGAGAGGGTCGGGCGGATGCGGGAGATGAGGAGTTCGCGGAATTCGGCGAACAGCCCGGCCAGTTTCTCGCCGTAGTACTGGCGGGCGCGCGACTGGTCTAGCTGGGCGCGGGCGGCCTCCAGGCGGGCCAGTTGCTCCCTCTTGCCGTCGAGCTCCCGGCCGGTCAGTTCGAATTCCTTGACCGCCCCGACGGCCGCCTCGCGGGCCGTTTCGAACCGCGCCTGCGCCGCCTCGAACCGTTCCCGGCAGGCGGCGAATGTCTCCTCGGCGTAGCCGAGGCCGTCGCGCCGCTGCAGGAGGGTATCGGCCTCGGCCTGGGCCTGGACGAGCGCCGCGTCGGTGCGGGCGCGGGCGGCGGTGACCGCCTCCCGCCGCGCCAGTTGCCCCTCGAGGCGGTGGAGTTGTCGGTGCTCGGCTTCGAGCGCCGCGACCGCTTGCTGCGCCTGGGCAAACCGGTCCTCGTCGAACACCACCTCGCCGATTTCGGCGATCTTGACCCGGGCCGCCTCTCCCCTCCGCCCGAGCTCGGCCAGACGCGCCGAGAGCGCTTCGCGCTCCCGGGCGGCGGCTTCCCGCCTGATCACGAGTTCCCGCCGGGCCAGCGAGCGAGCCTCCAGCGCCTCGGCCTGCTGTTTGAGCTGCGTGCCGCGGGCGGCGGCGGAGGCGAGCTCCCGGCCGAGCCCGGCAAAGGCGGCGGTCAACTGCTCGAGCTCCTCGGCCAGGTGCCGGCGGATCGCCGGGAGATCATCGCCAAACGGCCGGAGGCACCGGTCGCAGACGGAATCGGGGCCGAGGCTGGCGATCGACCGCATCTGCGCCGCCAGTTTCTCTTTCTGGACCTCGATTGACTTCTGTTCGGCCAGCAGGCGGCCGTACTCCTGCCGGGCGGCGTCGAGGTCGGCTTTGCCGGCCTCGGCGGCGGCGGTGATCGATGCGGGAATGGCCGCGAGGTCGGATTCCAGCCCGGCCAGCGCGCGGGCCGATTCCTCGACCGCCCGCGCGGTCTGGTCGAGTTCCGCCTGAAGTTCGGTTCTCTGCCGCTCCATCTGGTCGAGCAGTTGGCGGCGGGCGCGGGCCTCGGACAGGACTTCGAGTTCCCGCCGGGCCGGCTCAAGAGCGGCTATACGGGCCCGGACTTCGGCCGCGGCCGAGTCCGCCTGGGCCAACTGAACGGTGTCGGCCTCGAGTTCTTTGAGGCGGACCGCCAGCGCGGCGGCGGTCTTGCGGGCGGCCTCGAGCCCCGCCCCGAGTTCGCTCCAGGCGGCCCGGGTCTCCTGGGCTTTGATATACTCGGCGCGGGCCGCGGCAAACGCCTCCTCGGCCGCTTTCCTCTCGGCCGCAGCAGCGGACTGGAGCCCTTCCAGTTCGGATCGGCGGGCCGTCAACTGGGCGATCGCCGTAGTGAGGCTCTCTCCGTCGGCCACCTGGCGGGCCAGGAGCTCGGTTTGCCCGCCCGCGATTTTCACATCTTCCTTGACCCGGACAATCGCCCGCTCGAGCCGGTCGATTCCCAGCATCCCGGCCAGATGGTCTTTCCTCCGAGCCGGCTGCAGGACGGAGAGGGCGTTGAGCTCCTGCTGGCGGGCGAGAAACGAGGTCAGAAAACCCCGCCAGTCCAGACCAAGCAGCTCCCCCACGTATTTCCGGGTCTCGTTGACGCCGACCGACTCCGAGGATTCCCCCCGGTAGAGCTCGACTTCCGGCCGCTCCGATTTCCCGACGAGGCGGCGGATTACACGGTACTTTTCGTCATTAATAAGGAATTCGAGGGATACTTCGCACAAGTCTTCGGGACGAGCGAAAGCCGCCTTGATCTCTTCCCGCCTGGAGCGGGCCGCCTGGTTGCCGTAGAGGGCCCAGGCGATCGCCTCGACCAGGGAGGACTTGCCGGCGCCGTTGCCGCCGGTGATGCCGATCACTTCGTCCGCGAAAGTCAGGTCGACCGATTTCAGGACCCGGAAATTTCGGATTTTAAGTGAACTCAGGCGCATGGCGAGAAAGAAGACGGCGGGCGGGGTCAAGTCAAGTTGTTAGTCGGGGGGCGGGGCGGGGGGACGCTGAAAGTGACATGGCAATCGACGGGGGGTCGGGGGACATCTGGCGGGAGATACCACAAAAAGTATCCCGTTTCTTCCCGGCTGTGCAGTTTTTGGGCTCCCGGAGCGGGTTTTAGGCCTTGACAAAACGGGAGGATTTCGTATTTTGGCATCGAGCGTGTGTCACGCCCGGTGGTGAGTTCGAGAGCCACACTATGAATTCGTCGCTTGGCAAACCGCGCGAAACCTCTTTACCGGATTTGCAGTAGTTAACGCACCTCGGGCCTACTTCGGTGGTCCCGTCATGCTTGTTTGGGTGGTTCTGTTCTTTTCGGGCGGAGCTTCCCGGACAGCTGTTTACGACACTACTGCGGGCCAGCGTCCAATCGTCTTCTCACTATTTCCTTTACCTTGACATCTCCACGAGGCGGCGGGCAACCGTTGTTGACGTGGCAGGGCAACAGGAGGTGACATACTGATACACAGACCAGATTAGTTCGCGAGCCCAGAAGCATAAGTTCTTTTTAACACAACTCCACCGGAGCCCCAAGCTCCGACTCCAAGAGATAGGAAGGAAGAAGATGATGCTGAGTGTCAAAGATTTGTTCCCGAGTTTCCCTAGACCAACCGGCGGGAACATGGCGGAATGCCTCATGGCTGCCGATACTAGAATCGGTATGCTCGGCAAGCCGTCAGTCTTTGGCAAACAAATCATCCAGTTTCCTTGCTTAAGGAGGAAATAAATGTTAAAAAGACTGTTCATAGCAGTATTCGTCTTGGGTCTGGTCGTAGGCCTTAGCGGTACAGCACTTTCTGACGTAGCCAAGCCGTCGTCTGCTCTGAATCCGGTCGAGAAGATCGTGCCCAACCATCCGCGTTTGGATGATGTCACGACGGCCGGGCCGGCGCATTCGGCGTTCAAGAAACCGGCAGAAGCTCTCGAGCAGCATCTCCTGCCGCCCGGTCTGCAGGTTCCGGCTCTCAAGCTGGATTACTTCTGCGACGTCCAGGATTACACGAGCGGTTCGCCCGCTTACTTCTGGACGATTCCGGATGCGTACGGGGACGACCTGTTCAACATGCGCTTCACGGCCGACGCCGGGTATGACTGTACTCTGAAGGTGGCCTGGCTTCTTATGTACGCCGACGCACAGGTTGGGTCGCCGACACTGAGAGTCTACCTCTGGGACGACGATGGTTTTGGCTTTCCAGGAAACAAACTCGACTCGGTGGATATTGCGACTCCGCCGGCCGGCGGCAGCGGTCTGTACTGGCTCTCAGCGGACTTCTCCGCTGCGGACTGGGTGTTCTCCGATGGTGTGAACTATCACCTCGGGTTCACGCAGCTCGATCAGGCCGGTTCGGTCGTCGCCGTCATTTCGGACGCTGCTGATGGTCCGTTTGCCGGTGAAGAACGCGCCAGCGAGTACTACGGGACTTCCTGGGGGACGATGTTAGGCGACTGGGGCCTCGACGTTTCGTTCTTTATCCAAGCGGAACGTTGTTGCGCCGAAATACCCTTTACCGATTGCTATTCACAAGCTTACATTGAGAACGTCGCGTACTTCTGGCGCGCGCCGCACCCGGTCTACGGGGACGAGCAGTACGCTGAGAAGTTCGACGTGGGCGGGCCGGAGACCCTTACCTCGATCGACATCGCCATCTATGGTGGCGGCGCGACCTGGGGCTCGGTCACCGATCCCGTTGGTAACAATGACATTTACATCCGCGTCTACGACGACAACGCCGGCTTTCCCGGCGATCTGCTGACGACGGTGACTCTGCCGGCCGGCACCTATGCCTTGTACCCGGCTCTGCAGAATGTCCCGATGCCGGCCAACTTCGTACTGACCAACGACTTCCACGTGTCCTTCGGGACCAACGGCGTCTTTGCCACGAGCTGGGAGTCCTGCTTGTCGTCTGATGGTACGGATGGAAGCGGGCGGTCTTCGTCCTACTTCGATGGAGGAACCGGGTACGAATGGTTCTCGTTCCTCGATGGCTGGGGTATGGACGCCCAGTTCTACTGGGTTGCGAACCTCTGCAAGGACGAGTACTCCGACTGCTCGATCAACTACTGCTACAACGGCACTGCGTACTACTGGCAGCTGCCGGATCGCTACGGCGATTACGGAGAGGCGCAGAAGTTCTCCTCGGTTGGCGAGGAGTGCCGGGTCGATGCAGTGACGATCGCCTGGTACTGGAACCGCGCGCAGTACAGCTGGCCGCGCTACACGACTCCGTCTTACATCAAGGTGTGGGCGGATGCGGGCGGCGCGCCGGGCGCTGAACTCGGCTCCCTCACCGTCAACCCGGCCGATTACGGCATCGCCACCCCGACTCCGACGGCTTCAGTCACGCACTGGGCCACGTATGACATGGGCGGCATCACCGTCGTCGGCGACTACTGGGTGGGCGTGATTTCGGATGCTGCGGACACACTGACCGGTATTTCCGTGCTGTCCGACGCCGGCGGCGGCGGCTGCATGGAAGGCTATGCGGAGTACTGGGGCGACTGGGGCCTCATGTATGTTGACTGGGGCTTCGGCGCCGGGTACGAAGACCTGGCGATGGTCATTGAGTCCGAGCATTGCTGCATTCCGTACAGCGAGCGTACCTGCACCACGCCGACCGACTGGTTTACGCGCGGCTACGGGTACAATCGCTCGAACGCCTCGTTTGTTCAGATGTCGGATGCCTGGTGCGATCTGACATTGAATTGGGCCTACCCCGCGGCCACCCCGGTTGGCTTTGCCGGCCCGGTGGTGTACGATGGTAAGGTGGTCTGTTCGTTCCTGAACAACTACAAGGTGTTCGATCTGATCTCGGGCGCCCTTCTGACGACGATCACGCCGCAGGCGGGTCCGTTCGCTCCCGGCGACATTCGGTGCACGCCGACGGTAACCACGATTGCCGGTTACCCGGATCCCGTGCTCTTCGTGACCGGCGGGACGAACGACGAGGTCCTGGCTTACAACTTCAACACCTACGCCTTGCTCTGGTCGCGCCATATCGGCAACATGGGTCCCACCGGCGTGTTCGGCGACACGCGCTTCGGCGTGTTTGTCGTGCTGAACCAGGGCGGGACGGACGTTGTGTACTGGACGACCGACGGCGGCCGTCTGGTAGCGGCCGACGCGTTGACCGGCGCGCTGTATGGGGGCTGGGCGGTGAACCCGTTCAACCCGGGCAAGCCGTGTCACAGCTCGCTGGCGACCAACGGCAGCTTGCTGTTCTTCGGAACGCAGGCGTCGGGCGTCGAGGGCGACGTGTACGCGATCGACGCGGCCACCGGCGCCATGGTGTGGCAGTTGTCGGCAGCGGGTGGCCTGCAGGCCGCGACGGTGTATGCTTCGACCGGCGGCTACGCCGGGACCGAAGGTTTCACCGGCGGCATCGCCTTTGATCCGCAGCGCAACCTGCTGTATTTTGCCTCTCGTGCGTACTCCGGTGACTTCCCGACAGACGGTGTGTTCTATCGCGTGGCGGCGGGCACCGGTATGCTGGCCGGCCCGGCTCTGGCGGCCACGCAGACCGTGTACTCGGGCCCGACGGTGGACGCCAACCGCGTCTACGTTGCCGGTAACTCCCGCTACGTGGCGGCGCCGTTCGGCGGCCAGATCTACGCGGTCGACAAAGCGACCGGCGTGCGCGTCTGGGCGGCCAACGCCGGCCCGTGGGGGTACATCATCAGCCCGCCGGCTCCGACGACCGCTTCTCTGGACGGCTGCTACAACAGCGCCGTGCTGAGCTGCGAGCCGACCGGGGTGGCGGACCTGCTGTTTGCTTTCGGGTCGTTTGGCGGCTACTACGTGTATAACGCCGAGACCGGCGACAACCTGTACTACAACCGCGTGTCGGTCGGGACCAACCCGGTCGCGCAGCGCGGATTCGGCGGCGCGTTGCAGGTCGACGACGACGGGGCCTCTCACCTCCTCTTTGCGGACAACTCCGGCAGACTGTACGACCTGACCAAGCAGGGCGACCGTCCGCGCCTGGAGATCCAGCACTACGACATGAAGGTGCCGTGTCCGTTCGGTACCGACCCGAACTACCTGCTGACGATCCCGGATGTGTACACGAACACCGGTTGCGCCGACCTCCACTTCACGAACGTGATCGTGGATGAGATCTCGGTGGCCAACCAGTGGATTCCCGATATCGTGGCGCAGTATGTGCCGGACGACGTCATGATGAAGGCTGCCGGCATCGCCGATCGCCTGACCGATTTCCAGTTCTCGGGCAAGTTCCTGCGTGAAGCGGACGCGACCGAGGACGTGGTGATCGCGAGCGACGATCTGGAACGCCGCACGAACTACGCGGCGGCCGGCGTCCCGGCCTGGTTTAACTCGATGCTGCATCCGGCCATCGGCGATGTCCTCATCGCCGGCGACACGATGGATCTGCAGTTCTACGTGAACCAGGCAATGATCCTCCGCGGCGCGCAGGACTTCTACCTGCAAGTCGATTCGGATGATCCGGAGTTCTTCCTGAACGACGTCAACAAGCTGCCGGAGCAGCACGTTGTGGTCGTGGGCGGGTGCTTGACCGATACGACGACGCTGATTTTCGGCGTCGGCGGCGCGAACGAGCGTCTGGTCAGCAACACCGGCCGCCTGGCGACGGGCGACTGGGGCGACGGCCCGGCCGGCTACAATGGTATCACCATCGACGGTGACGTGAGCAGCTACTTCCAGGGCTCGTTTGCCTTCATGGGCAGCAAGTACCAGGTGGCGGCGAACACCGACGACTGGGGCGGCGGCGGCACGGCCATGGTGTCGATGCAGGGCGACCCGAACTGGTGCGACGACGACTGCAAGCCGGCGCTTCAGACGGGTGTGACCCTCGGCTACATCACCGGCGACGGTGGTCTGACGTACGACCCGATCCTGGGCAACCGCGTGTGCTACACCATCCTCGACTCCGTGCAGAATTTCGATGCCGGCACGGGCTGGGATTGGACGTGGTACGACGCGCCGTTCGACAATGCCCTGACCATGGGTCTGTACGCGAACTGCCGCGCGGTGGGTGCGCTCGACGTACCGGAGTTGGCCAACATGACCATCGACGTGATGGAAATCACGGAGCGCAATGGCAATGCGGTCGACGGCTGGTACCTGTCGCACTTCTTCGATTGCGACAACGGTTCGGATACGATCCAGTACAACGGCACGTACTCCGTGGCCTGGACGCTGGACGGCGGCGCCGCGCAAGCGATCGGGAACGTGAAGATCCCGTTCGGCTGCGGTTACACGCCGATCGTCAACATCTGGGGCACCTACGGGGTGAGCGGCTCCCACGGCTTCTGGGATTGGACCCAGTACTGGGATACGGCGTACTGGTACTGCACTCAGGGCTACGGCGCCAAGACTGAGGCGACCGGCATGCACGGCGGCGACGAAGAAGCGCACGTGACCCTGGATCAGCACAACTTCGCTCCGAACGAAACCTATACGGTGGGTATTGCCACGTTCGAGTTGTTCGGTCTGACCAATTCGTTGGATGCGAACAATCCGGACATCATTGCGCTGGCGAAGATCGCCAACCAGTGGGCCGGTTTTGGCCGCGGCGACGTGAACAACGACGGCGCGATCAACCTGGCGGACATTATCTACCTGGCCGGCACGGTCAACGGCGGTCCTGGGGCGATTCCGTTCCAGCACCTGGCCGATGTCAATGCGGACGGCAACATCGACGTGGTCGATGTCGACTTCCTCATCGACTACTACTTCAACTGCGGGCCGTGCCCGACCGGCGACTGGATCTTCTAAGATTCAGAGAGCCGAAGTTCTTCATGGAAGCGGGGCCGTTCGGCCTCGCTTCCTTTTTTTGTTCCGGGCCGCCGCCGGCAGGGGTATAATACGGCGTATGGACCCGCGCGACTTCGACAGCGAGACCGAGGCGATCTCCCCCCTGCTGCGCGATCTCTACGAGATCAACGCCGTCTACCGTCAGGGGGAGGAACTGGCCTTCAGCCTGTCATGGCGCTACGCGCCGGTCAAGTCGAGGAAGCTGCTCGAGGACCGCCTGCGCACGGCGGGGTACCGCTACCGGCTGGCGGAGGGCGACCAGTTGACGCTAGTGGTCGATCCGCGGCGGCGGCTCCGCATCCCCCCGCTCAACATCATTCTCTTCGCCGCAACTGTGCTCTCGGTCTACCTGCTGCCGGTGCTCCTGGCCAACGCGGGGGCGCCCCACCTGTGGGCGGCGACGCTGGCCGACCTGCGGCGGGGGGCGGGGCTCCAGTTCACCGCGGCCCTCATGTCGATCCTGCTCGTCCACGAGATGGGGCACTTCATCGCGAGCCGCCGCCGGCACATCGTCACATCCTGGCCGTATTTTCTCCCGGCCCCCAATCTCCTGGGGACATTCGGCGCCGTGATCAAGTCGAAGTCGCCGTTCTACAACCGCCGCGACCTGGTGGAAGTCGGCGCGGCCGGCCCGATCGCGGGCTGGGTGGTGGCCCTCGGGTGGCTGATCTTCGGGCTGACGCAGTCGCGCTGGATCCCGGCCGGCCTGGTGGTGCCGGGGGAGTGGGCTTTCGGGCTGGAGGGGGAGTCGCTCTTGATGCGGGCGGCGGTGCAGGCGCTGGTCGGGGCGCCGGCCCCGGAGCACTTTCTCAAACTCTCGGAGGGGGCGTTCGCGGGCTGGGTGGGGCTGTTGGTGACGGCGATGAATCTCCTGCCGATCGGGCAGTTCGACGGCGGGCACGTCCTCTACGGGTTGTTCCGGCGGGCGCAGCACGTCCTGGGCATGATCGGCCTGGCGGCGCTGCTCGTGCTCGGCTACTTCTCCCCCTTCTGGTGGCTCTTCGGCGCGTTCGGACTGCTCTTCGGCGTGAAACACCCGCCGACGCTCGACGACGACCGGCCGCTGAGCCCGACCGCGCGGCGCATGGGCATCGCCGCCATCGTCATCATGGCGCTGTCGTTTACGCCGATGCCGTTTCCTTCTCCCTTTTAGCGCGCGCCTCGTCGATGAGGCAGGAGACGTCTTCGCTGCGCCCGTACATCCGGCGGAAGTCGATCTGGCCCTCCCGCAGAATTTCCAGGAAAACGTCGACGATCTCGGGGTCGAACTGGCGGCCGCGGTAGGTGAGGAGTTCGCGGACGGCGACGGCGAGGGAGTTGCCGTTGCGGTAGGGACGGTCCGAGAGGATGGCGTCGAAGGTGTCGGCGACGGCGAGGAGGCGGCCCTCGACGGGGATCTCTTCGCCCCGGAGCCCCTTGGGATAGCCGGTGCCGTCGTACCACTCGTGGTGGGCCTTGATGTACGGGACGGCGGGTTTGAAGAGCTCGATGCCGCGGATGATGCGCAGGCCGACTTCGGGGTGGCTGCGCATCTGGGTCCGCTCCTCCTCGGTCAGGGCGGTGGGTTTGTTGAGGATGCGGTCGGGCACGCCGATCTTGCCGATGTCGTGGAGGGTGCAGCCCATGTGGAGATCGAAGATGCGCGATTCGCTCCAGCCGAGGCGGCGGGCGATCATCTCGGCCAGCCGGGAGACGCGGTCGGTGTGCCCGGCGGTGTACTTGTCGCGGGCCTCGATGGCGTTGGCCAGGCCGCGGATCGCCTCGAGGTAGGAGCGCCGCAGGTCGCGGTAGAGCTTGTCGTTGGCGATGGCGGCCGCCGCCGAGTTGGTGAGAATGGCGAGGACGTCAAGCTGCCCGGGGGTGACGCGCCCGAACTTCGACACCACCAGCAGGGTGATCACGCCGTGGAAACGCTGGCGGACCATGATCGGCTGGAGGATGGAGAGGCGCACCTCCCGCCCGGCTTTGGACTGCGTCCGGCGGGCCTCGATGACCGGCTCGGCCCGTCCGGCGGAGGAGAACTTCTCCAGCACCGTGGGATCCAGCGCGAGCGGCTCAAGGAGCGGGTCATCGACGACACAGAGCTTACGCAGCAGGTCGCCCGAACTGGGGTCGACTTCGATAATGCCGGCGGCGACGGCGCCGAGCTCCTTCTTGCACGACTCGATCACGAGGCGCAGGTAGCGTTCGATGTCAATGTGCGCCTTGTGGGCGTTGGCCACTTTCAGAAACTCGACCTGGCCGCGGAGCCGGACGTTCTCGCGGGCGAGACGCTGGTGCTCCAGGGCGCGCTCGATCGTCGATTTGAGCAGTTCGAGCTTGAAGGGCTTGACGAGAAAATCATAGGCGCCGCGGCGCAGCACGGAGATGGCGGTCTGGACGGTCGGGTGGGCGGTCATCAGGATCACCACGGCGTCGGGGTGGCGCGTGAGAGTCGCTTCGAGCACCTGCGTGCCCGAATGGTCCCCCATCACCAGATCGGTCAGGACCAGATCGACCGGGTGATCGTCGATGTGGGCAAGCGCCGCGAGCGGATCGGAGAACGCCGCGACCTGGAATTCCGGAGCCGCCAGGGCCTCCTCGATGATGTTGCAGATGTACTGCTCGTCGTCGATCACCACAATGTGGGTCGTCGGTCTCTCAGCCATGGATGCCCTCTTTACAGTTTCAGCGGATCTTCTCCTCTGTTATCGGACAACGGGGCAAAAGGCACAGCCGCCCGCCGACAATGTTTTATTTTTGCGCTGAGCAAGCGGAGGACAGTCACCGACAGAATTCGTCAGCTCGATAGGAGGAGCGGACCAGCGGGGCAGCCGCCACCAGCGGGATCCCCGCCGCCTCAGCCTCCTGCCGCAGTTCGGCGAATTCGCCGGGCGGAAGGTACCGGACGACCGGGTGGTGGGCCGCCGACGGAGCGAGGTACTGGCCAATCGTCAGCAGGCGCACGCCGGCGCCGGCGAGATCGTGGAAGACCGTCCGAAGTTCCTCGCGGGTCTCCCCCAGCCCGACCATGAGGCCCGACTTGACAGCAATAGGGGAGCGGCGCCCCACTTCGGCCAGCAGCGCCAGCGATCGCGCGTAGTCCGCGCCGGGGCGCACTGCCGGGTAGAGCCGGGGCACGGTCTCGACGTTATGATTGAAGACGTCGGGGCGGGCGGCGATGATGATGTCGACCGCGCCGGCAACGCCCCGGAAATCGGGCGTGAGGATTTCCACCGCCGCCGCGGGGAGCCGCGCGCGGAGCGCCGCGACCACATCGGCGAAATGACCGGCGCCGCCGTCGGGAAGGTCGTCGCGCGTGACCGAGGTGACGACCACGTGGCGGAGCTGCAGGTCGGCCGCCGCGGCGGCGACGCGGGCCGGCTCGGTGGGATCGAGAGGGCGCGGGCGCCCCGGCTCGATGTCGCAGAAGCGGCAGTTGCGCGTGCAGGTGGGCCCCATGATGAGGAAGGTGGCGGTGCCGCGGTTAAAACACTCGCCGCGGTTGGGGCAATTCGCGGCATGACAGACCGTGTTGAGCCCATAGTGGCGCAGGAGCCGGGAGACGTTTTCGTAACCCATTCCGGAGAAGGCGGTTACGCGGAGCCAGGCGGGCTTGCGCGGACCGCCTCCGGGGGGGCGGGAGGGTGGGGAGTCTGCCATAGGTTTCGCCGCAATCAGTTCTTTACCAATCAAGTATACCGAAATTTGCACGATAATTCAAGTAGACGTGTGCAAACACCGCAAAGGAGAGCCTATGCGTCGTCTGCTTGTGGTTGTCGGGTGTCTGCTCCTTCCGGTTCTGGCCAGCAGTCCGCGCGCCGAACGCGGCCAGGCCCGACTGGTGCCGGTTCCCGACGGCGCTGCCCGCGCCGAACTCCGTCCCGTCCCCAGTCTGGCCACCGCAGATACCTGCATCGTTCGCCACGACGCCGGCATTTACTATAAGATCGACGGCTGGGTCACCGGCAACGAGTTGTACAAGGGGTACTGCGACCCGGCGCTCACCTGCCCCAACCCCTACCCGTTTATCGTGACCGAAATCAATATGCCGATGTATTTCACCGGGACGCCGACTTTCGGCGTGTCCGTGGATGTTGAGCTGGCGGACAACTCGGATCCGTCCTGCCCGATGCCGGGACCGCTGGTGGCGATTTCGTCGGAGTACACGCTGCAGGTTCCGGCCGAGGGTCTCTACGACATCTGGATACCGCTGGACACGCCGGTGACGGTAACCGGGCCGTTCTTTGCCGGGTTCTTCCTCAGCACGCCGTTCGCGGAGGCCGACGGCGCGGCGGTGGTGATCGACACGATCCCGGAGCTGTGCGTCTCGTACAACATCTGGGACACCGCGGTGGGCTTCATCGATCTGGGCGACAACGAAATCTGGAATTTCCCGGGCCGCCTCGTGTTGTACGCGGCCGGCGTGCCGATCGGGACGGCCAATCCGCCGGACGTGCGGCTCCTCAGCCCGAGACCATCCGACACCCTGTTCGGCCCGACCGAGATCTGGATCCAGGAGAAGGGCGGTTCGCCCATTCTCGATTATGCGGTGTTCGAGTACCGTCCCGCCGGCGGCGGAGCCTACGTCGAGATCGGTCGGGATTTTGACCCCACCGCGGCCTTCCGCGACGGGGCCTCGGCCACGGCGGCCAGCGCCGCCGGATTGTCGTACGCGTTCAATTTCGGCGCGCTCACCGAGGGGATGTGGACGCTGCGCGCGACGGTCTACGACACCCTCGGCCGCTTCGACCGCGACAGCGTCACGGTCTACCTTGAACCGACGCCGCCGGTGCCGACGGTGATCTCGCATGAGGACGGCGGGAGTTTCTGCACGCCCCTGACGTTCAACCTCGTCTGCTCGGATGAGGACGTCGACTACACCCAGGGGTTCCGACGCGGGGCGCTCGATGAGTACTCGGCCGGCGTCATTGTCGCCGGCCCGCCCGCGCGCGGTCCGCACTGGAATGCCCCTTACGCGGCGGCCGCGGCCATCGAGCTGTGGTACGACCGGGGGACGACGCGGCCGATGACCGAGAACAACCTCAAGTTGTCGCTGGACACCCTGGCGGCCCGCCTGGCCTACTGGATGGAAACCACGGTCAACACCGGCACCTGGGACGAGGGGTTTCTCGCCGGGCTCAATGAATACCTGCACGTCAAGGGGGACGACCTCTACACCGCCTATCGGCGCCGCCCCAACTATTTCCAGATCCGCGACTGGGCGGAGAACTGGGAGCGGTCGGTGCTGCTGGGACTGGCCGGCACACCGGGGCAGTGGGTGGTGGTTGACGGGTTCTCGGGATGGCTCCAGGTGGATGGAACCTATCTGGTCAGGATCATGGACCCGCTCACCGGGACGGCGGCGCCGGTGAGCCTTCGTCACAACATGGGGACCGCGGAGGTGTTTGTCGGCGGCGCGTGGCGCCCGGTGGATCTCATGGTATCGGTGGCGACCAAGGCTTGGAATCCGACCCGCTACGCCATCGGCGCCGATCTCAACGGCAGCAACGGCTGGTCGATCTCCTGGACGCCCTCGGGTCTCACCGAAGACGACCTCTATTTCTTCGACCTGGCAGCGCGCGACGGCCACAACATGCGGGGCGTCACGACCCTGTTACTGCAGTACAACTGCGCCGGGAACTACGCCAAGGGAGACTACAACAACGACGGGGCGACGGATATCATTGACGCCGACTACCTCCTCCGCTTCGTAGTGAGCGGCGGTTCGGCGCCGATTGGGGGGGCCGGGCGCGGGGACGCCAATTGCGATGGCTACGTGAATTTCGCCGACGTGGTGTTCTTCATGAATTACCTGTTCGGGGGCGCGAGCGAACCGTGCTATTGACGGTCCGCCGGTCATCGATCCGTGCGCAGAGGGTCAGGGCGACGAGCCCTGGCCCTTTTGTGCGGTCGGAACGGCAGCCGCCGGCGCGGCGCACCCTCAGGGACAGGCGGCCGGCGGCGGACCGCCGCGGAACAGGTAGTTAATCAGCGTGGTCAGATCGGCCACGTTCAATATCCCGCTCCCATCAATATTGGCTTCCTCGTCGCACGCCGGCGCGGGACCGCCGCGGAACAGAAACGCCACGAGCGCGGTCAGGTCGGACACCCCGACCTCGTCCTCCGCATCGCCGTCGACGTTGCCACGCAGGCCGAGGCAGCAGCCGGTCGACACAATCGCGACATCGTCAACATACCACCCCTCATACGTGAGCGCCCCGTCCGAGGCAAACCGAAACATCACCTGGGCGACTCCGGCATAGGCGCTCAGATCGAACACCGCCTCCGACCATTCCGCGTCGCCGGAGTAACACGGCGTCCCGCCGGGAAGGGCGTTGGCGGGGTTGTCGACGATCGTGTCCGGGTACCCCCCCTCGGGGAAGACCTGCTGCCAGGAGCCGCCGGCGACCGAGATCATGACGATGGCGCCGTCCCAGGCATCGGTGGGCGACTCGATGTTGCGCCAGTGCCAGAAACTCAGCACCGCGTTCGGGGGCAGGAGGAAGGGCGGACTCGTCAGCGCCGCATCCAGGGCGTTGTCGTAATAGTTGCCGCCCGTCCCGCCGACTTTCCAGCTCGTCGCGCCGGAGTGCTTCCGGTAGGTCTCGCGGTGCCACTGGTCGCCGAAGAACTGTGTGTGGGGCCGGTGCCACCACCGGTTGTCATCGACCTCGAAATCGGACGCCAGTCCGGCGCTGTTGCCGATGAAGATGCGGATCGAGTCGGAGGCCGTGTGGCCGCCCTCGGCCGCCATGGTGACGTGCAGGACAGCCACGTGCGGGTCGGGGCAGCCGGCATCGACAGCGAGTTTGAGCGGCGTCTGGGTGAATCCCGTCTCGCCCCAGGCAAGCGTGTCGCCGAGGCTCGCCGATGCCGCCTCGATCGCGATATACGGGTCGTCGGTGGAAAGAGTGACGGCCGGATTGACCGCATCCCAGCCGTTGTTGACCACCTGGATGTTCAGGTCCACGGCCTCGCCCGGGTTGGGACGCCCGTTGCCGTCGCCGCCCGCCTCGATGATCTCCTCGCCGACTTTCTGAAGCACCGGCTGGGTCTGCGGAAAGATGTGGGTGATCATGTACTCCTCGCTGGCCGGGCAGATGTCCCCCTCGATCCAGCCGCAGTACAGGCTGTCGAACACGTACCAGGCGTTGAAGGCATCCGCCCAGCCGTAGTTCATGTGGTACTCATAGCGGCCCGGGATCTGCTCGCGGTAGCCGTCGAGGACGATCGAATGCAGGTTGATGCGGTACTGGACGACCCGCCCGCTGTCGATCTCGTTCTTCACCAGGTCGAACCATTCGTGGAGACTGTAGGCGCTGCGGTCGACGCGCCGGACATCGGGGCTGAACTTGAAATACTGCGGGTAGATGAGCACGGCCTGCCCGGTGTAGGCCGCCGAACCGCAGGAGGAGTAGTCCATGTCAAAGGCGACGCCGACCTCGTAGCAGAGTTCGGCCACGGCGTCTTCCTGGGCCGGGGTGCAGCCGAGGCTGCAGCTGTCGACGATGTTCGCCCAGTCGTAGGAATCGGAATAGGAGGCGGTGAGGTAGCCGCCGCCGTAATTGCCGCCGCAATACTGGTCGCCGTCCCAGTAGTATGTGTGGGATCCAACGCCGCTCGGCGGCCACTGCCAGTAGGCGATCACCTGCGAGGCCGCGGTGGCCACGCAGCCGACCACAGAGGTGCCGTACTGGCCCTGCGGGCAGAATTTGTTGTAGGGATACCCCTGGTCCCAGCTGGTGGTGCACAGGGGCCCGCCGTCGCGGGTCGCCCGGGCCGCCTGAGCCGCCAGGTCGGCCCCGAATTCGCCAGCCGGAAGGGTGAGGCGGGTCCACTCGGCTTTCTGGCCGCGCCCGAACAGGGCGGGGCCCTCGGGCGGCTGCGCCGCCTCGAGGCTGCCGAACATCTCCGCATAGAGGCGCGTGCGGTTCGCCAGTTGTTCGGTGATCATGGCGAGAAATCCGCCCGACTGCGAGTCATCGAGGTTGTACCGGTCGGAATACGCTTTCACCGGCGTCATCTCTTTGAGCGCCGCGACCAGCACGAAACCGCGCGGGCTGATGTCGTAGTACCGGGCCAGCAGGGTGTCGCCGACCGCGAGCTCGTGGGCGCCGAGCACGGTCGGCGCCGCCGCGCCGGCCCACGCGCCCCGGGTGAAAACCACTTGGGTCAGCCAGTTTTCGCACGCGCGCGACATCTCCGACGACGAGGCGCGTTCGGCGCGCACGGTCGGGGCGGTTGTGGCAAGGAGCGAGGTGGCGGCGAGAAGAACCAGGCGGTGAGAAAAACGAGCGGCGCGGTAAGAGAGCTTCATGTCCATACCCCACGAAATCGAGTTATCAGCGGCGGCCCGCCGAGTGTCATATACCGCAAGATAGCAGGTTTTGGGGAAAATGGAGGAAAAACATGACGAACCGAGAGTCGCGGGAAGAGCCAACTGCGGGCCGAGGCCCGGTGACACTGACCACGCAAACCACACTGCCTGGAGGGAGGTGACGTGTCAAATCAAGTGTCGTTGACAATTAGAAAGCGGAGAGACAGGGATTCGAACCCTGGATAGAGCCATTAAGCCCTATAACGGATTAGCAATCCGCCGCCTTCAGCCTCTCGGCCATCTCTCCGTTCAGGATTGCGGATTCGTACATAGGAATATATCGGCGCCCCGCCCCCCGATCAAGCCATTTTTTCTGCCGCCCCGGCACTCCCCGCCACACACTGGCCAGTCGGCGCCCGGCCCTCCGCTGGGAACCTGTCGTACGGTCACGCCTTCGGGACGCCACCGGAGATCGGTTCCGCCATTGCCGGTCGGCTCTGCAATCACGGGTCAGTCCTGGGATCGGGCGTGGCGGGATCCGGCGCATTTGCCGAAGCCGCCCATTGGGCCAGGCTCGCGGGCGCGTGGCGCGAGAGCCGGGCGCACAGGGCGGGCGTTTCGATCAGTTCGAGCAGCCGGTCGGCGAGGCCGGCGAAATTGTTCGGCGCCACGAGCAGCCCGTTACGGCCATCGCAGATCACTCTCGGGATCTCCCCGACCGCGGTGCTGACGACGCACCGCCCGCAGGCCAGCGCTTCCAGCAGCGAAGTCGGGAGGGCGTCGATGGTGGCGTTGTTGAGATAGATATCGGCGGCGGCCATGCGGCGGGCGACCTCGGCATGGTCGACCCGGCCGGTGAAGGTCACGCCGTAGATGCGCTCGCGGCGGACAAACTCCTCCAGCCACGGGCGCAACGGACCATCCCCCACGATCGTCAGCTCGGCCCGCGGGTATTTCTGTTTGACCAGGTGGAACGCCTTCAGCGCGCCGGTCAGACCGTTTCCGGGCGCCAGCCGTCGGGTCATGATGATGTGCGGCTGCACGGCGGTGACCTGTTTGGCAGGGAACAACTCGGCATCGACCGTATCCGCCCGCACCGCGGCGGTCAGCCCGTAGCGGGAGAACACCTCCGCCAGATACGCGCACGACACGACCACCCGATCGCTCAGCCGCAGGAAGGGGATAATCGCCCGCGCGTAGTCGTCCAGCTCGGTTTCCGCCTTGTTGCTGCGGTAGAGAACGGTGGTCCGGACGCCGAAGAATTTCGCCAGCAGTAGCACGGGGGCGACCTGGTCGACGAACGAGAGATCGGAGTGGTAAGTGACGGTCAGCGAGGCGAAGCGGGGGAGCGACCGGACCAGGAGGCGCAGTCCCAGGAAGTAGTCGCGGAGCCAGCGGAAGACGGTGGTGCGGGCGGCAAAAGCCGGGAGCGCCATCGACAGCGAACTGTCCCGGCCCGCCCGCAGAGTCGCCGGTTGGGGCTGGGGGCGGCGGTCCGCGGGGGCGGCCGCCGCGAGGTGCGGGGGCGCGGTCGGCGGGCGGGCTATCGCCGCGGCCGGGCGGCCGACTATGTATCCTTGCGTCATCGCCATCGCTGCTGCTGCCTCCGCTGAGATAAGGACCGGGACCGCGGGGGAGCCGGCCCGGTATTTCTTGTACGCGCGGGGGGGCACGAAGTTCACCCGGGGGCCCCGGGGGCCGCGCCAGGGCGAGGGCGCCCGAAACAATTCGCCGGCCCTCCCGTATTGCCTGACGTAGAAGTTGAACAGCGACGCAAATCTCACGTTACAGGGAGTCAGGCCCAATGGTCAAGAAGGTCTTCCTCATCACCTTCATCGTCGTCATCGTCGGAGGGGTTCTGTTTTTCGCCATCGACGGCTCGGCCAAGAAGGAGGAGGGGCTGAAAACGGTGCCGGTGGAGCGGGGGGACATTATTGACAAGGCCCTGGCGGTAGGGCGGATCGTGCCGGAGAAAGAAATCGCGGTCAAGTCCAAGATCTCCGGCATCGTCAAACGCCGCTACGTCGACGTCGGCGAAACCGTGGCGGTCGGCGACCCGCTCTTTGACATCGCCCCCGACCCGACGCCGCTGGAGTTCGCGGAGTCCAAGCGCCAGGTCGAGCTCGCGCAGGTGACGTTCGACAACGCCAAACGGGAATTCGACCGCACGCAGTCGCTCAAGGACAAACAGCTCATCTCCAACCAGGAGTTCGACAAAGCGCGAGCCGCGTACGAGGAGGCGGAACTTCGGCTCAAACTGGCCGAGGAGCGCCTCTCCCTCATCCAGTCGGGGCGGACCACGGTCGCCGACCTGCAGGTCGACAACACGATCAAGGCCCCCATTTCGGGGACCGTGCTCTCCATTCTCGTCGAGGAGGGCGATCCGGTCGTTCCGCTCACTTCCTACCAGGCCGGCACCGAGCTGATGACGATCGCCCGCATGGACAACCTCGTGTTCAAGGGGGACGTCGACGAAATCGACGTCGGCAAGCTGCACGAAGACATGGGGGCGGAAATCGAGGTCGGGGCCCTGCCCAACAGCAAAGTCACCGGCCGCCTCACGAAGATCTCCCCCAAGGCCTCGCAGAAAGAGGGGTCGACGCTGTTCGAGGTGGAAATCGCTCTGGGCGAAGTGAGCGACACCTTCCTCCGCGCCGGGTACAGCGCCAACGCGGACATCATCATTACGAAGAAGGAGGGGATACTGACGGTGCCGGAGCGGCTGGTCAAAACAGAGGACTCCGTCTCGACCGTCGAGGTTCAGGATACTCTCGGTGTGGTGACGAAGCGTGAGGTCAAGACGGGCTTATCGGACGGGATCAAGATCGAGATCACCGACGGCCTTGAGGAGGGCGAGCTGCTGGTGGAGCGGCCGCCGCGCGAGATCACCGGCGACTGAGGCGGACGGAGGATGTGATGGTCCCGCTGCAGGTATTCCGCCAGTTCATGAACGACGTGCGCCGCCAGAAGCTGCGGAGCGCCCTGACCATGTTCGGCATCTTCTGGGGGACCTGCGCGATCGTCCTGCTGTTCGCTTTCGGCCAGGGCATCGGCGAGGCGCAGATCAAGTCGCAGCGCGGGCTCGGCGAAGACATCGCCATCTTCTGGCCGGGAATCACCTCGAAGGAGTACCGAGGGCTGCCGCGCGGGCGCCGTATCCGCCCGACCGAGGACGACGTGCTCCTGATCAAGCAGAAAGCGCAGGCGGTCCAGCGCATTTCGCCGGAGTACTCGCGCTGGAACGCGCCGATGAAGTACGGCCGCAACGAGACCGTCCGCAACATCGTGGGCGTCTGGCCGGAATTCGGCGAGATGCGCAACCTGATCGCCGACGTCGGCTCGCGGTTCCTCAACGGGTCCGACATGGCCGAGCGGCGGCGCGTGGTGTTCCTCGGCAACCGGCTCAAGACCGACCTGTTCGGCGACCAGGACGCGGTCGGCCGCGTGGTCCTCATCAACAACGTGCCGTTCACGGTCGTCGGCGTGATGAAGTCGAAGAAGCAGGACAGCTCGTACAACGGGCGCGACGACAGCAAGGCTTTTATCCCGGCCTCGACCTTTCGCGCGATGTTCTCGATCCGCTACCTGAACGATTTCGTCGTCCAGTCGTACCCCGACCGGACGATGAAAGAGGCCCGGGAGGAGATTTACGGAATCCTGGGGGCGCGCTACCGGTTCGATCCCAGCGACACCGAGGCGCTCATGGTGTGGGACACGACCGAGGGGATGGCGTTTCTCAAGACGTTTTTCCTCGCCTTCCAGGCGTTTCTGGTCGGGATCGGCGCGGCCACGCTCATCACCGGCGGGATCGGCGTCTCAAACATCATGAACGTCGTGCTCGAAGAGCGGACGAAGGAGATTGGGATCAAGATGGCGCTGGGGGCGCGCAAGAGCCTGATTGTGTCGCAGTTCGTGATGGAGACGCTGCTCATCACCGGGTTCGGCGGCCTGTGCGGGTTCCTCTTCGCCGCCGCCATCATCGCCGCCGTGCCCATGTTCCAGGTTGCAGACTATATCGGCACGCCGCGCATCGACTGGTTCGGAAGCCTCGTGGCCACGCTGCTCCTCGGTCTGGTCGGTTTCATCGCCGGCATCTTCCCGGCGCGCCGCGCCGCCAACCTCCAACCCGTGCAGGCCCTGAAGCTGTTCTGAGAGCGGCTATGATCAACCTCGCGACCGTCTACAACGTCTTCATCCGGGATTTCCGGAAGCAGAAGAAACGGATCACGCTGACGCTGATCGCGCTCGGCTGGGGGACGATCTCGATCGTGCTGCTGCTGGCGTTCGGCGAGGGACTCCAGCGGCAGATGTCGATCAACGGCAAGGGGCTGGGCGAGGGCATCGCGATCGTCTGGGGCGGCCAGACAACGATCCCGTTCAAGGGATACGGCAAAGGGCGCCCGATCTGGCTGAAGAAGGACGACGTGCGGTACCTGGAGGAGCGCGTGCCCGGACTCCGCTACATCGGCGGGGAGTACCACCGCTGGGGGACCGAGATCCGCTACGGCGACAAGGTGCTGAGCGAGCACGCCAACGGCATTCCGCCCAACTACGAATTCATGCGTTCGCACATCCCCATGCAGGGGGGGCGGATGATCAACGACCTCGACATGCGGCTCAAACGCCGGGTCGCCTACCTCGGCCACAATCTCAAGGAGCGGCTGTTCGGCGACGAGGATGCGGTCGGCAAGCAGATTCTCGTCAAGGGGATCCCCTTCACCATCGTCGGCGTCGAAATCGAGAAGATGCAGATGAGTTCCTACAGCGGCCAGGATGCCGACAAGCTCTCTCTTCCCGCCACCACGTTCGAGGCGATTTTCGGCGACCGCTACCTCGACAACATCGTGTACCAGCCCGAGCGCGTCGAGGACATGAAAGCGGTGGAGAAGGCCGTGTACGAGGCGATGGCGGCGAAGTACACGTTCGACCCGGCCGACGAGCGCGCTCTGTGGGTGTGGGACGTCGCCGAGTCCGCCCGGCAGTTCGAGAACCTCATGATCGGGCTGAAGCTTTTCCTCGGCATTGTCGGCGGACTGACGCTGCTCATCGCCGGGGTCGGCGTGGCCAACATCATGTACGTGTCGATCCGGGAGCGGACGCGGGAGATCGGCATCAAGATGGCGGTGGGGGCGCGGCGGTCGTACATTCTCGCCCAGTTCCTCATCGAGGCGATCATCATCACGTTCTTCGGCGGCTTCGGCGGCCTGGCGATCAGCTACATCCTCACCGAGGGTTTCAAACGCCTTCCCATCGAATCGGAGGTGCTGGATTTCATGGGACGGCCGACCATCTCGCTGGACGTGGGCGCGATTGTCGTCGCCATCCTCGGCGTCATGGGCCTGCTGTCGGGCTTTTTCCCCGCGCTGCGGGCGGCCTCGGTCAACCCGGTGGAGTCGCTGCGCTACGAGTAACCATTGGAGACAGGGAGCACAAACCACATGCTGATCGCACTGCACAACGTCGAGAAGGAATACCGCACCGGGGCGGTGTCGTTCAAGGCCCTCAAGGGGGTGTCGCTGGCGGTCGACCGGGGCGAATACCTCGCCATCGTCGGGCCCTCCGGCTCCGGCAAGTCGACCCTCATGAATTTGATCGGCTGCCTGGATGTGCCGAGCGCAGGCGAGTATCTTCTCGACGGCCGGCCGGTCGGCGCCATGACCTCCAATCAGCTCGCCGACATCCGCAACCAAACCATCGGCTTCGTCTTCCAGGCGTTCAACCTGCTGCCCTACGCCACGTCGTTTGAGAACGTCGAGGTCCCCCTCCTGTTCGCCCGGGTGCCGGCGCGGCAGCGCAAACGGCGGGTGCTCGAGCTGCTTGCCCGGGTCGGCCTCGCCGACAAAGTCAGCAACAAGCCGACCGAGCTCTCCGGCGGCGAAATGCAGCGTGTGGCGATCGCCCGCGCGCTGGCTAACGAGCCGGAGATCATCCTCGCCGACGAGCCGACCGGCAATCTCGACACCGCTTCCGGAAAACAAATCATTGCCCTGTTCGACGAGCTCCGCAACGCAGGCAAGACAGTCATCATCATCACGCACGATGTCAACATCGCCAAACAGGCGCCGCGCATTGTCCGCATCCGCGACGGGGCAATCGAGGAGAACGGCTACCACCCGGTGGGGGTGAACGTCCAATCCCTCCAGGGTTAAGCGGCTGCCTCCGATGACCGCCTTTTTCGGAACAGGCTATCCGGTCCCGATTCTGCCGGCGCCTTCAGCCGGAATTACCAAAGGTATTCGGCGAGTTGGACGGCGAAGATAACCAGAAAGAGCACCAGCAGAGTAACGCGCACCATCTTGTAGCCCGGGCGGTCGTGCTCGGGGGCAGGCCGATCGCCTCGGCGAACCCGCAGGAACACGCGGGCATAGAGGATCATCGAAAAGGCAATGAGGGCGAGCGTAATCGGCGGCATCACCAACATGCCGAACGGGAAGCGGATGACATAGCTGCCCAGCAGGAAGGCGATCGCGGTGAAAGTGTATTTCCCGGTGATGTTGGAGCCGAGGACGACCTTCCGCCCCTGCAGCAGGAAGAGCCCGGCGGCCATGATGAGCAGGTCCCGGCCAAGAATGACCACCGCCAGCCAGAGCGGAAAACCCCGGTAGGCGACCAGCAGGAGTACCAACACCCCGGCCATGATCTTGTCGGCCACCGGATCGAGCACCCGGCCGAGGTCGCTGGTGAGCCCCCGCCGCCGCGCCAGGTAGCCGTCGAGTCCGTCAGTCACAGCCGCCAGGAACAGGAAACCGACGCAGACAAACGGGGCGGCCGGGGTGTCGAGCCACAGGAAATAGCCGATCAGCGGGGTCATCGCGATCCGCGACAGACTCAGCAGGTTGGGCAGGCGCCCTATTTCACGCCAGGAAATCACACTCTTTTCGCCACGTTTCGGGTTGTCCGGGAAACTAACGCCGCCGGTGAATCTTCGCAAGGGGTATGAACGGCCGCCGGGCGGGCTAAAGCATTCCGCGCCGCGGCCGATACCACTACTACCTCCTTTTGAGAGACTCTTTCGTTAACAGTTGCAGGTGCGCCGCCGCGCCCCGCCGGGCGCGGCGTTCTTCTGCCGGCGGGATCGCTTCCCCGGCCTTCGCAGTGCGCAACTATCGCTTGACAAACGGCACCTTTGCCTGCATGTTAAAGTAGTCATCGGGGATCGCCCGACCCTGCTCACACAAGCGCCGATCCCCTTACTCAAACCATTTATCATGAGCGCGCTTTCGCGCAGGAGGATACTGTGATGATCGTGCCGCGAATATTGGCGGCAGCCATCCTCGGCGTGCTGTTGCTCGCAGCGCCCCAGGCAGCAGCACAGCTGTGCGGCGATGTGGACAACAGCGGGGGCGTCAGCCTTGGAGACCTCGCCGCTCTCGTCAACTGGCTCGGCATTGAGGGTGCCCCGCCGTTGCCCAACCCGGCCATGGCCGAAATGGACGGCCGCGCCGGCATAACGGTGGGCGATCTAGTGCCGCTGCTCGAATACGTCTTCGAGGGCGGGCCGGTCCCCACGTGCGGCGCCACGGATACCTACACCTTCGCCCCTTCGCCGGGCGACACGCTGTTTATCCCCCGCATGCTCGGCATTGCGGCGGAAGTCAATGAGGTTACGCTCCCGCTGACGATCCACGTGCAGTCGGGGGTGCGGGCCTTCAACCTGTCATTTTTGGAAAACACCGCTGGACCGGCCTTCCGACTGGCCGACGTCACCTACCCCCCGGAAGTCGGGCTCCTCCTCGTGGGCCGGGACTACACGAATCACGATTCGTGCCGGGCCATCGGCCTTGAGTTCAACCCGAACCCATTCACGGGCACCATCGTCGTCGCCAATCTGATCTATGAGCGCTATTCGTCGGGAGTGGCCGACATCATTCCCGTCCCGGTCAACCGGGCCGATCCGTACCGCAACGCCGTGGCGCGCGACGGCGATCTGTACGTGCCGACCGTCGCGTATCTCGATGCAGCCCGGCCGCCTGACACGCTGTTCGCCGCTCCCACGGCGCTTGATTTCGACGCCGTCTACGGGTATCCGGCCGTCGACACGCTGCCGGTCAGTTTCACCTCGGCGCCGGCTGCGGTCGACTTCACGATCTCCCCGGACGAGAGCTGGATACGGGTCGTGAACGGCGCCGAATCTCCGTGGACCGCCCCGGCAACGGTGCAGGTGACGGTTGATCTTGCCGGTCTCCCCGGCGGCCTTCACACCGGGCACCTGAACATCTCCACCACCGACCCCGAGGTCATTCTGCCGGCGAGCGCCATCGAGGTCAACCTCACGATCCAGGCGCCGGTCGACACGCTGTTTGTCTCGACCGATTCAGTCCGCCTGGAGGCGGTGGCGGGCGTCCCTTCGTACCCGATTGTCTATGTGAATTTCAGCCACTCCCTGAACCCGCTCCAGTTCAACCTGTTGCCCGGCCAAAGCTGGGTGAAGCTCGCCGACCCGGCCGCGGCGCCGTTCACCTCGCCCGCGACTGTGGGGCTGACCGTCAACCATACCGGCCTGCCGATCGGGGAGTATGTCGGGGAAATGCTGGTCGTTCCGGCAGCGCCCGGCGTCTATGTCGAGCACAGCCCCATCCGCATGTATCTGAAAGTAACCGGACTGGCTCTCCCGCCGGGTGACCTCAACTGCGACGGGGCGGTGGCGGTTGCCGACGTGACGATGCTGATCAACTACCTGTTCCGCAACGGTCCGCCGCTGACGCCGTGCCAGTAAGGCGGCTCAGCCCCCGACCGCAATTCGCACACAAGCCGGCCGCCGCGTCCCACCGGGCGCGGCGGTTTTTGTCGCCGCAAGCGCCCCGGTTTCTCGTTCGGGCGGCCGCCCGGTCCCCCGGCTAGTCCGATCCGGACGGCCCGGCTGTCCCGGAATCTCCCCCGCTCTCCTCGGAATGATTGTACTGGTCCATCCGGTGGCGGGCGATGATGCCCTCGACCATGTAGATGACGTCTTCGGCGATGTTGGTGGCGTGGTCGCCGATCCGCTCGAGCTGGCGGGAGACGGCGAGCATGTGGATGTAAGTTTCGATCTGGTCGGGCTGGGCGCGCATGCCGGCCTCGACCTGGCGGTACATCTCCCGGTGGAGCCCGTCGATCTCGTCGTCGCGGAGACACACTCCGGCGGCGAGGTCGGGGTTCATAGAGACGAGGGAGTCGATCGCCCCTTTGAGCATGTCCTTGGCGATCTCCGCCATGCGGGGGAAGTCGAAGGGGAGGACGACCCTGGGCCGGGCGGCGAGGAAGATCCCCTGCTCGGCGATGCCGGCGGCGAGATCTCCTATGCGCTCGAGGTCGCTGTTGATTTTGAGGACGGCGATAAGGAAGCGCAGATCGATCGCGACCGGCTGGTGGAGGGCGAGAATTTTCAGGCAGTCCTCCTCGACCTCCACCTCCATGCGGTCGATCTCCCAGTCCGACTCGCACACGCGCAGCGCCATCTCGGAGTTGCGTTCGGCGATCGATTTCACGCTCAGGTGGAGGCGTTCTTCGACCATCGCGCTGAGCGACAGGATCTTCTTCTTGATCCGCTCGATTTCTCTCTGCAGGTGTCGGGTCATGCGATCGGGTTCCCTTTTTCCGGGCGTGTGTGGTTTGCGTCGGGCCGCCTCAGCCGAATCGGCCGGTGACGTAGTCCTCGGTCCGCTTGAGCGACGGCTTCGTGAATATTCTCCGCGTCGGCCCGTACTCGATCAGGCGCCCCTCGTAGAAGAAGGCGGTGTAGTCGGAGATGCGGGCCGCCTGCTGCATGTTGTGGGTGACGATGACAATCGTGTAGTTGTCGCGCAGATCGCCGATCAGGTCCTCGATCTTGGTGGTGGAAATGGGGTCGAGGGCGGAGGCCGGCTCGTCCATCAACAGCACCTCGGGCCGGACCGCGAGCGCCCGCGCGATGCACAGCCGCTGCTGCTGCCCGCCCGAGAGCATGTAGGCGCTCTGATCGAGTTTGTCCTTCACCTCGTCCCACAGAAACGACCGCCGGAGCGCATCCTCGACCGACGCGGCGACAATCTGCCTGTCGGTCACGCCGTTGACCCGCAGGCCGTAGGCGACGTTGTCGAACACCGACTTGGGAAACGGGTTGGACTTCTGAAACACCATCCCCACCCGCGTCCGCAGGGTGGAGAGGTCGGCGATGTCGCGGTAGATGTCGAGACCGCCCAGCCGCACCGTGCCTTCCATGCGCGTGCCCGGGATCGTATCGTTCATCCGGTTGAGGGTGCGCAGGAAAGTCGACTTGCCGCAGCCGGAGGGTCCGATGAGCGCGGTGACGCGCTTCTCCGCAATCTGCAGGTTGATGTCGAAGAGCGCCTGGTGGTGGCCGTAGAAGAAGTTCTGGTGATCCACGGTGATCTTGCAGGCGGTCTCGCCCTCGGGCTCGGACGGACGCGCGAACCGCACCTGCGGCGCGCGGAGCGGATCGGCCATCCCCGGGCGGGCCGGTTCTCCGTCGGGCAAAGCAGGCGGCGTCGGCCGCGGCCGGTTGTCGGCGGTGGGCGGTGTGTCTTCAGGCATTCGGACGCCTCGCGCGCAGTCGCGATCGAATGATGATCGCGGTGAAGTTAAGGACAAAGGTCAGCACCAGCAACACCAAAACAGTGCCGTAGAGGATCGGCTTGGTGGCCTCGATGTCGGGCGACTGGGTCGCCATGACGTAGATGTGGTAGCCGAGCTCCATGAACTGGTCGTTGAGCCGGGTGGGGAGGTAGGGCAGGTAGTAGGCGGCCCCGGTGAACATGATCGGCGCGACCTCCCCGGCGCCGCGGCTCACGGCCAGGATGCCGCCGGTGAGAATCCCCGGCATCGCCTGCGGGAGAATGATCCGCCGGATCGTCTGCAGTTTGGTCGCCCCGAGCGCGTAGCTGGCGTCCTTGAGCTCTCCCGGGATGGTCCGCAGCGCCTCCTCGGTCGAGATGATCACCACGGGAAGGGTCAGCAGGGCGAGCGTGGCCGCCGCCCAGACGATCGCCGGCTGTCCCCACACCGGGCCCGGCGCCCCGCCATGAAACACCGCGTCGAGCCCGCCGCCGACGAACCCGATGAAAAACCCCAGTCCGAACAGGCCGAAGACGATCGATGGCACCCCGGCGAGATTGCTGATCGCGATGCGGATCAGCCGCGTGATCTTCGAGTCGGGCCGCGTGTATTCGTGCAGGTAGACGGCCGTCAACACCCCGATCGGCACCACCGCGATCGTCATGAGCAGCACCAGCGCCACGGTCCCGAAGATCGCCGGGAAAATACCCCCCGCCTGCATCCCCTGCTCCGGCGGATGGGTAAGGAAATCGACCGAGAGGACTTCCCGGCCGCCGATCAGAATGTTGGCGAGAATGACGGCCAGCATGAGCGCGATAATCGCGACGGCCGCCAGGGTCAAGGACTTCGGAAGCAGCCCCGTGCCTTTGGCTTTCAACTGAAAGTCGGGCGCCGGCGGGCCGGGCCGCGCCGCGAGGCCGCGGGGGACGGCGCTCATGACGTCCTCCCCTGCAGGCGCGTCCTGATCCGGCGCAGCGCCACGTCGCCCCCGAGGTTGATGAGGAAGGTGAAAACGAACAGGAGGGTTCCGAGCAGAAAGAGCACGCTGTAGTGGGCGCTCCCGAACACGACTTCGGCCAGTTCCGCGGCGATGGTCGCGGAGAGCGTCCGCACCGAATCGCCGGGCGCGAGCGAGACGACCGCGGCGTTCCCCGAGGCCATCAGCACAATCATCGTTTCCCCGATCGCGCGCCCGAACCCGAGGATGACGCCGGCGGCGATGCCCGGCAGGGCGGCCGGAAGCACGACTGTCCGCGAGACCTGCCACCGGTTGGCCCCGAGCGCCAGCGCCGCGTCGCGCAGCGACTGCGGCACCGAAGTCATCGCATCCTCCGCCACCGTGAAGACAATCGGGATGACGGCGAGGCCGAGGGCCAGGCCGGCGGTGATCGCGTTCAGCCGGTAAGTCAACCCGAGCGCGTTCTGCACCACCGTCGCCAAAACAAGCAGGGCGAAGAACCCGAGGACAACGGAGGGAATGCCCGCCAGCAGTTCCACCACCGGCTTGATGAACTCCCGCAGGCGGCGGGAGGCGAACTCGGCCGAGTAGATCGCCGCCCCCACGCCGAGCGGGACGGCGAATAGCATGGCGATGAGCGCCGCCTTCAGCGTCCCCACAAACAGCGGCAGCAGCGAGTACTTCGGCGTCCCGGACTCCGGCTGCCATTTGCACGACGCCTCCCGCCCCGCCTTCCACTCCTGCTTGACGACCATTTTCTCCAGCGTGACTTCCTCGCGGACGGACTCATCGGTGAAAATCGGGACGGCTTCCTTGAAGATAAAGATGAAGATGAGCGCGACCGAGACCAGGGCGGTGAGCGCCGTGACCTGGATGAGGCGCTCGCCCAGGAACTCCCTGATCTTCGATTTCGGTCGGAACTGGTAGGGCTGCATACTTACTCACCCGGCAGCGCGCCGCGGCGGGCGGGCCGATGCCCGCCGCCGCGCGGCTATTGCTTTGCTCTCTCCGCCGGCGGTCGTCGCCGTCTCACGGCTCACGGAACCTGGTTGGCTCTGGCTCTCTCGGCGGGCAGCGGCACGTAGTCGATGTCGGCCGCCATGGTCTGACCGGCGGGCGAGAGCACCCAGTTGAGCAGTTTCTTCAGCTCGCCGGTCGGGGGGCCGTTGAAGAACCAGTAGAGGTCGCGCGAAATGGGATACCGGCCGTCCGAGACCGTCTCCAGCGAGGGCATCACGGCGGCGGCTGTATCGTTTTGCCGAACCGCCGCGAACTTCACGCCCGTCGCCCACGCCAGACCGCCGTAGCCGATCCCGTTGGGATCCTTCCCCACCGCGTTCACCACCGCGGCCGTCCCCGGAAGCGTCTGCGTCCGATCGGCGTAGTCCTCATCATTCAGGACGTGCTCCTTGAAGAACACGTAGGTGCCGGAGTTGTTTTCGCGGCCGTAGAGAATGATCGGAGCGTCCGGTCCGCCGACCTCTTTCCAGTTGACGATGGCGCCGGTGTAGATGCCTTTGAGCTGGGGCACGGTGAGCTCGCCGACCGGGTTCTTCGCATTGAGAAACACGGCGATGCCGTCGAGCGCGACCGCCACCCGGAATGGCTCCTTGCCGTTCTTTTCGGCCAGTTGGTACTCTTTCTCCTTCATGTCGCGGGAGGCCTGGCAGATGTCGGTCGATCCGTTGAGCAGGGCGGCGATCCCCGTGCCCGAGCCGCCGCCGGAAACCTGGATCACCGTCCCCGGATTTTGCTTCATATACTCCTCGGCCCAGCGCTGGCCGAGGCGGACGAGCGTGTCGGACCCTTTCATCGTGATGGCGCCGGCGCTCAGCGCCACTCCGGCCACGAGCAGCAGGGCGCCGCCGATCAGTACCTTCTTCATCGTGTTCTCTCCTCTGCCTTCCATCTGGCGTTCCGATGACATAACATTTGCATTGTTAGGATCTTGTGAGGATGCCTCTTGCACGGGTGTGCCCCTCAGAATTTGAGCTGCAGGTCGACCTGCAGCCGGTTTAAGTACTCGGCCTTGTCGGACGCACCGATTCCGATGGTGTTATAGAAATAGGTGGCGCTGAACGTAGTGTTCCCGGCCACCTGGCAGGCGGCTGAGACCTCGTGGCCGGAGGCGTTGGCGCCGCCCTCGCCCAAGTCGGAATCGGTGAACGCCCCGACGACGGCATCGGCCTCGAGCTCGCGGTAGACATACCGCACCGTCCACGAGCCGGGATTCTTGATTTTGCCGGCCGACGCCCCGAGCGACCAGCCGGCATTGAGGCTGTCGGCTTCGATGTTGTTCACGTAGTGCCCGAACAGCGCCGCCGGCACCGCGCCCAGGGGGTGCGTCAATTCCACGAACGCCTCCACGATGTTGTAGTCATGCGCGTAGACATTGACTGTCTCGCCCCCGAACTGCGCTTCCACCGCGCTGTTGCCGAAAGCATCCTCTTCGTCGTAGAAGAGCGGGAAACCTTTGATATTCTGGTAGTCAAAGTAGCCGGCGCCAACGAGCAGGCCCGATTTGTCCTCGTTGAGAGAGAGACGGGCGGAAACCTGCCCGCTGCCGAGCCAGCTGTCCTTCGTCTTCGATCGCTCCTGGATCCACAGACCGGACACAACCGCGGCCAGAGTGAGCTTTTCAAAGTTGTGCTCCAGTGCGGCCGCCGCCCCCTCCGGGTTGAGGTCGCCGTCCCACTGGAGTTCGGAATGGCCGGGGATGATGAAAGGCTTTTCCATCTTGCCCGCCGTGAGGGTCAGGAAGCTCAGGCGTGCGGGGCGATACATCAGGGAGGCCAGGTCGAGCCCCAGATTCTTGGTCGTGAACGACTCCCCGAGCGTCTGGTTAGTCGAGACCGGATCATCGGAACCTGAGGCCAACCCCACGACCACTTTGGCGGTCTCCGAGACCCGGCCCTCGATCGCCAGGCGCGCCCGAAGGCGCTGGCGGTTGCGTGCCGGCGAAGTATCGCTGTTGCGGTCGAGCACTTCATGACGGTAGCGCAGATCCCCTTTGACCTTGACATTGTCTGTCCACTCCGCGGCCGAGGCGGCGCCGACGACGGAGGCGGCAAGAAAAACGATTATCCCTCTCTTCATGTTCTCAAGTCCCTTTCACCTTGCACGGTTTGCACAGGGGCCGGACGTGCGGCGTCCGGTTTCTCTATTCCATGGCGACAGAACGTACTCAGTGTTAGGCGGAGGTTAGCGCCGGGTTAATTGGCCGCGAATTTTCTCGTCACCGTCTCCGCACCTACGGGCGCTGCACGATGACAAGAGGCTACGGCGCAATGAATTAGGCCGAGTGCGGCAGATGGATGCTGAACGTGCTCCCCTGTCCGACCGCGCTGCGCACCGTCACCCGCCCCTTGTGGGCGCGGGCGATGTGTTTGACGATGGCCAAACCCAGCCCGGTTCCCCCCTGGTCGCGGCTGCGCGCCTTGTCGATGCGATAGAACCGCTCGAAGATCCGCTCGTGGTAGCGCGGCTCGATCCCCGGCCCCTCATCGGCGACGAACAGCTCGACGCCCTCGACCGACCGGCGCGCCCCCGCCCGCACCGTGCTGCCGGCCGGGCCGTAGGTGATCGCATTGCTCAGGAGATTGACGAGCGCCTGCTCCAGCAGGCTGGGGTTGATCGGGGCCACGAGATCGAGGTCGCCCTCGCACAGGAGCGCAATCCCTTTCTCCCGGGCGCGGGATTCGCAGCTCTGCACCGCCGACCGCAGCACGCCTCCCACGGGCCGGCGTGTGACCTCACACCCCTCGCCGTCGCGCTCCTGCTCAAGGCGCGAGAGGGCGAGGAGATCCTCGATGATGTTGTTCAACTGGTCGGCCTGGCGCTTGATGATCTCAAGAAAGCGCCGCGCATCCTCGGGCCGGTCCATCGCCCCGTCGAGCAGCGTCTCGAGAAAACCCTTGATCGAGGTGACGGGCGTGCGGAGTTCGTGGGAGACATTGGCGACGAAATCTGTGCGGATGTTTTCCAGACGGCGCAGGCGGGTGATGTCGTTGAGCACGATCACGCCGCCGGCGGCGTTGCCCGACCCGTCGCGCAGCGTGGTGCCGTGGACCTGCAGCTGCCGCTCGTCGTCGCCGGCCAATTCGATCGTCCCCTCCACCGGCGCTCCGGAGTGGAGCGTCTCCGAGACCAGGCGGTGCAGTTCGCTGTTGCGCACAACCTCGGGCACGCTCCGCCCGACGGCCTCCTCGGGCCGGATGCGGAGCAGCCGGGCGGCGGCGGCATTCAGGGTGAGGATACGTTCGGAGGTATCGACCGCCAGGACTCCCTCGACCATGGCGGCGAGAATGGCCTCCTGTTCGTTGCGCCGGCGGCCGATCGCCTCCATGCGCTCGTGGAGCTGGGCGGCCATTTCGTTCATCGCCTGGGCGAGCCCGGCGATTTCCTGATGCCCGGCCGCCGGAAGGGCATAGTCGAACTCGCCGCGCGCGAACCGGTCGGCGCCGGCGCGCAGGTCGCCGATCGGGCGCACCACCGACCGGGCAACGAGGCGGCTGATCACGGCCGCGAGCAGCACCAACAGCAGTCCGCCGACGACCACATCACCGGCCAGCGTCCCGGTCACCGTCCCGATCCCCCCTTCGGCCGCGTCTTCCGGGATGGCCGTCCGCACCACGCCGACCACCCGGTCGTCGGCAAGGACCGGCACCGCCGTGTACAGCATGTGGCGCTGGAGCGTGCTGCTGTAGCGCCGGGAGGCCATCATCTCTCCGCGCAGGGCGGCGGCAATCTCCGGGCGAAACCGGTGCTGCTCCATGTGTTTCGGATCTTCCTCGCTGTCGGCCAGCACGCGGCCGTCGGCCCCCACGACCGTGAACCGCGTCCGGCCGGCGCGGCCGAGCGCGACCACGAGCGAATCGAGAGCATCGTTGTCGTGCGCATCCAGGTAGGGGGTGATGACCCTCTCCGCCAGCCGCGCCCGCATCTCCAGATCGTGGACGGCTTCATGGTAATGGGCGGTCCGGTAAGCCTGCCGCGTGTAGAGGTAGACGCCCCCCGCCGCCAGCGCCACGACCAGTACAAACGAGGGGAACAACTGCCACAACATCCGCCGCTGCCGCATCAGTTCTCCCGGAGGCGGTAGCCGACGCCCCGCACGGTTTCGATATACCGGCCGGCCGCGCCCAGTTTCTTGCGCAGACCGACAATCTGCACATCGACCGACCGGTCGGTGACGATCACATCCTCGCCGCGCACCTGGTTGACGATCTGGTACCGCGTGTAGACCCATCCGGGCCGCCGCGCGAGGAGGTGCAGGATCTGAAATTCGGTGTGCGTGAGTTGGACCGGGCGGCCGTCGACGCTCACCTCGTGCCGCCCGGGGTCGATGATGAAGCCGTGAATGGCCAGCCGCGCCGCGGCGTCCTCCGGCCCGGTCGCCTTGCGCCGGAGCACTGCCCGGATGCGCGCGATGAGCACTTTGGGGCTGAACGGCTTGGCGATATAGTCATCGGCCCCCATTTCGAGCCCGGCGACGATGTCGCTCTCTTCCCCCTTGGCAGTGAGCATGACAATCGGGATCGCGCGGGTGGCGGGGCTGTGCTTCAACTGGCGGCATACCTCCAAACCGTCGACGCCGGGCAGCATGAGGTCCAGCAACACGAGCGCCGGCGGCTCCCGGCGGGCGCAGGCCAAACCGTCTTCGCCGGTCACCGCCCGCACGACGCGGTACCCCTCGCGGGCGAGGTTGTAGGCAATCAGCTCCTGGATGTCCTGTTCATCTTCGATGACGAGAATCGGTTCCTTCGCCATGGCGCCTCTCCACCGGCTGCGACGGTCGCTTTCCGCACTAAGGTAAAACGCCTCCCCCGGTAAGGAAACCACTAACTTTCCGTTAGACTTGTGTGAGGAACGACGGGGCCCCCCGAGGACGCGCGGGTCGCCGACCGCTCAGGCGTCCGGGCCGTGCAGGCCGTACTTCTTCATCCGGTACACCAGAACGTGCCTCGGGATTCCGAGCTGCAGCGCGGCCCGCGACCGATTGCCGCCGGTGCGGGTCAGCGCCTTGATGATGAGTTGCTTCTCCGTCTCCGGCAGGGTGCGCTCCGGTTCCGGGTCGCCCGCGGCGGGGCGGGCCTCGGCCGGGCCGACGTCGCGGCCGAAATCCGGAGGCAAATCCGCGGTCGTGAGCACCTCGCCGCGCCGGAGGATCGCCATGCGCTCGATCAGGTTTTCGAGTTCGCGGATATTGCCCGGCCAGGCGTACGCCGCCAGCCGCGCCATGAGCTCGGCATCGACCGCCAGCGGCGCGGAGGGGGCGAAAGCGCGCGCGAACTCCTTGACGAGAATGGGGATATCCTCGCGCCGCTCGCGCAGGCTCGGCACCCGGAGGGGAATGACGTTGAGCCGGTAGTAGAGATCCTCCCGGAATCTCCCCCGGGCGGCTCGCTCCTTGAGGTCCACATTGGTCGCCGCGATCAGGCGGACATCCATCTCGACCGGCTTTTCCGCGCCGACCGGCTCGATCGTTTTCTCCTGAATCGCCCGGAGGAGCTTGGCCTGCAGGTCGATCGACAACTCAGCGATTTCATCGAGAAAGAGCGTCCCCCGGTCGGCCAGCTCGAATTTCCCCCGCTTGTCGCGCACGGCCCCGGTGAACGCCCCCCGCACGTGCCCGAACAGCTCCGATTCGATCAGATCCCTGGGGATGGCGGCGCAGTTGACGACCACCAACTCCCGGTCGGCCCGGTGGCTGCCGTAGTGGATCGCCCGCGCGATCATCTCCTTGCCGGTGCCCGACTCTCCCGCAATCAGCACCGTCGCATCGGTCGGCGCGATTTTCTCCACCAGCGCCATCATCTCCCGGAAGGGGCGGGAGACGCCCACGAGTTTCCGCATTACGTCGCGCCCCCGGAGTCGTCCCCGCAGGAGGCGGTTTTCTTCGGCGAGCCGGCGATGCTCGAGGGCCTTGTCGATGGCCACGAACAACTGCTCGTCCTCGAACGGCTTGGTGAGATAGTCGAAGGCACCGAGCTTGACGGCCTGCACCGCCTGGGCGACCTCGGCGTGGGCGCTGATGAAAATCACCTCAAGATCCGGCTGTACGCCGCGCACCCGCTCGAGCAGTTCGATCCCGGACAGCCGGGGCATCCTGATGTCCGAGAGGAGCAGGTCGAAACGCTCCCGGGTGAGGCGGTCGAGAGCCTCGGCGCCGTCGCCGGCCGCCGTGACCGCGAACCCCTGCCGCTCCAGCTTGAACTGGAGGACGCGGCGCAGTGAGGCGTCGTCGTCGGCCAAAAGAATGCGCACCGTCATCGCACCTCCCCCGCGGGCAGCCGGAGCGTGAACGTCGTCCCCGCCCCGACCGTGCTCTCGACCGCGATCGACCCGCCGTGGCTTTCGACGATCTGCCTGGCCACGGCCAGCCCGAGACCGCTGCCCGAGGATTTCGTCGTGAAGAACGGGTCGAAAATGCGCCCGACTGCCTCCGGCGGGATGCCGTGGCCGCCGTCCGCTATCGTGAGGCGCGCGCCGCCGGCCTCGGATTCCACGGCCACGCGCACGGCGCCTCCCGGGGCGGACGCCTCGAGCGCATTGAGCAGCAAATTGAGCATGACCTGGTGGATCTTCTCCCGGTCGCCGACGATGGCGACGTCCGGCTGGATGTGCCGCACCAGCCGGACGCCGGCGTGGGCCGCCGGGGCCTCGATCTGGCGCAGTCCGGCCGCCACCGTCTCCGACAGATTCATCGGCGCCAGGTGCGGCTCGCGCGGGCGGCCGAACTCGAGGAAATCGCGGAGCGTCCCGTCGATCCGCCGGATCTCGCTCACCGCGATCTCGCGGAACTCCGCCCGGTCCGCCTCCGGCGTGTCCTTGTCGCAGATGATCTCCACCGCCCCCTTGATGCTGGCGATCGGGTTCTTGATCTCGTGGGCCACGGTCGAAGCCATCCGGCCCACCAGCGCCTGGCGCTGCGACCGTTCGAGCGCGAGTTCTGTCTCCTGCTGGCGGCGGCGGACCCTGCGCTCGCGGTCGACGATCCCGCCGATCAGGCCGCCGAGGGCGAAGTAGAAGACGATTTCAGTGACCTCTCCGGCCGTGTTGTGCGCGCCGAGGTCGTTGACGAAGATGAACGGGAGCACGAGCAGCGAGATCGCTGCCGCCGCCCCCAACCCCCCCCGCAGGCCGAACCAGGAGGCGGCCAGGACGATCGGGATGTAGCACAGCCGTCCGTGGATGGCATGGATCCAGTGCTGGGGACCAAAAATCGGCTCCAGCACCCAGCCGTAGTGAATGCTGACCGTAACCAGGATGATGCCGCCGATGATCGCCAGACGGTAGCGCGTTCTCTCAGGCAGAGATTCAGTGAGCGAGCCGGAGCGCGGGCCCGCCAAAGGGGAGCTTTCCGGATGGGCAGGCGTCTTCTGCACGTTTCCTCCTGAAAACGGTATCACCGGCGGATTGGCCGGCTTGTGATCGACCGATCCATACACCAACTTATAGTCTCATTCGGCATTCTTGTTAACAATATTCTTCACCCGTTGAATAATATTCTTCAATGACTTCATTCGTCAGCCATACATTCAAATGTTAAGTTGCTGCTAATCATACCATTATCAGGTCGGCACGTCGGTTGTTTTGTGAGTTGGCATGAAGAGCCGAGTACTCCATGCTCCCACCAGTTGGTTCATCGTGGCGCTGCTGCTCGTTCTATCGATCTCCGGAGCGTCCCGGGGCGCCGAGCCGGCACTGGCCGACACGGTTCTGCCGGCCAGCCCGGCTCTCGACGATTACCTTCGGGTCGCCCTCAACCGGAGTCCCGATGTCCGTCGGGCCTATGAGAGCTGGCGCGCCGAAGCGGCTCAGACGGGTTACGCGGGAACGCTGCCCGACCCGATGCTGATGTTCGAGTACATGGTCGATCCCAAACAGCCGCGGCTCGGGGCGCGCCAGGAGATTCCGTGGCTTGGCGGGCTTCGGGCCGAGAAGGCGATGGCGGCGGCTGCCGCCCGGGCGGCGTACGACCGCTGCGAGGCGGCGCGCCTGGCTGTGATCTACCGCACGACCGCGGCCTACTACAACTACTGGAACCTCAGCCGGCAGGTTGCGCTCATGCGCGAAAACCTGCAGCTCCTCACGTTCTGGGAGGAGGTTGTCCGCACCAAGTACCGGGCCGCCCTGGCCTCGCATCCCGATGTAATCAAGGCCCAGGTGGAGTTGGCCGCCATGGACAACCAGGTGCACTCGCTCGAGGATCGCCTCGGGCCCTCCCGACAGCAACTGCTCGCGGAGCTCAATCTGCCCGCCGCGACTGAACTTCCCGTACCGGCCGGCGTGGTTCCCCCGGCGGTTACTATCGACGAAACGACGGCGCTGGCCGCGATTGACTCGGCCAATCCCGACCTTCGGGCGATGGCGGCCATGGTGGAGCAGGAGCGGGCCGGGGTGCGGGCGGCGAATGCCGCACGGTATCCCGGCCTGACCGTCGGCGCCGACTACCTCTTCGCCGGCCGGTCAGCCGACCCGGGGATGACCGGCGACGGTGCGGACACCTGGGTGCTCAGTGCATCCGTCTCCCTCCCCCTTTGGCTCGGCAAGAACCAGGCCCGGTCGCGCGCGGCCGAGGCCCGCGAACGGGCCGCCGCTTATGATCTGACCGAGTCGCGCAACCGGCTGCGTACATATGCCGCCGACGTGATGTACCAGTACCGCGACGCGCGCCGTCGGGTCGAGTTGTACGCCGGCGGCCTTCTGCCCAAAGCCGAGGAGGGGCTCAATGCCGCCTACACAGCCTACCAGGCCGGGGCGCTCGATTTTCTGAGTCTCCTGGACGCCCAGCGGCAACTGCTCGAATTTCAACTGGCCCACAGCGAGGCTGTCGCCGCCGCCGCCGTCCGCCTGGCGGAGCTTGAGATGCTCGCCGGCGGCCGACTCACCGGCGAGACGCCGGCGACCGAACGGTGACATACGATGATTCCGAAAACTTCGCACAGAGAGAACAGCTATGAACGATTTTGAGGCTGCCGGCGGCCGCTCCCCCCGGAGCCGAATCGACCGGTTCCGCCGAACCCGGCTCGGCCTCGCGGTGCAGATTGCGCTGGTCATGGGCGTGTTCGCGCTCGGCCTGATGATCGGCGGGGGCGGGAGTCCCGCTCCCTCCGCCGACAGCGGGCGCCCCGGCGCCGAAGAGGCGAACGCCCCAGTGCTGTGGACCTGCTCCATGCACCCGCAGATTCAACTGCCCAAACCGGGGAAGTGCCCGATCTGCTTCATGGATCTTATCCCGGTCGAGACCGGGCGCGGCAGCGGCCGCCTCGGTCCCCGCCAGATTGCGATGAGCGAGGCGGCCCGGAGGCTGGCCCGCATCGAGACCGCGCCGGTCCGGCGCGCCGACGCCGAGGCGGACATTCGCCTGGTCGGGCAGATCGACTATGACGAAACCCGCCTGGCGTACATTGCGGCCCGCGTGCCCGGCCGTATTGACACGCTTTTCGCCGACTACACCGGGGTCACCGTGCGGCGGGGGGCGCCCCTGGTTTCGCTCTACTCGCCCGATCTTTTGTCAACCCAGCAGGAGCTCTTGCAGGCGAAGAAAGCGCTGGCCGCAGCGGCGCAGAGCGCCGGACTGGTGCGCGCGACAGCCGAATCGACCCTGGCCGCAGCCCGCGAACGGCTCCGTCTCTGGGGACTGACCGCCGAGCAGATCGAGCGTATCGAGGCCGGCGGCCAACCCAGCGACCACTTGACGATTCTCTCGCCCATCAGCGGCACGGTGATCGAGAAAGAAGCTCTCGAGGGGGAATATGTCGAGACCGGCATGCGCATCTATACGGTCGCCGATCTCTCCCGGCTGTGGGTGATTCTGGAAGCATATGAGTCCGATCTCCCCTGGCTGCGCGAGGGGCAGCGGTTCACCTTCACTGCCCAGGCGCTACCCGGCGAGACGTTCTCCGCGGTCGTATCGTTCATCGACCCGGTCATCGACCCGGAGAGCCGGACCGCGCGCGTCCGGGCGGCGGTGGACAACGCTGCGGGCCGGCTGAAACCGAAGATGTTTGTCTCGGGCGAGGTTGCGGCGCGGCTTGGCTCCGAGAGCGGCCTCGCGCGCTCCACCGGCCGGCCGGACGCCCCCCTGCTCATCCCCACCTCGGCGCCGCTGGTGACCGGCACGCGGGCGGTGGTTTACGTCAAAACGGCCGAGGACGGCGACGGCCCGGTGTACGAAGGGCGCGACATAGTCCTCGGTCCGCGGGCAGGGGATTTCTATGTCGTCGCCAACGGGCTGGCCGAGGGAGAGGAAGTGGTCTCGCGCGGGGCGTTCAAGATCGACGCCGAGCTGCAGATTCAGGCGAAACCTTCGATGATGTCCCCTGCGCCGCTCGCCCGCCGGGCGGCCGACAGCGCGTCTGTGCACGGCGACCATCCCGCCGCCGGCGCGGACGTCGCGATCTCGCCGGACGCCCGGGCATCCCTCTCCCCGCTCTACGAGGCGTATTTCGAAGTCCAGATGGCTCTCGCGAAGGATCAATTCGAGGCTTCGCGGCGCGGCCTGGACGATCTGGCGGCGAAGACGGCGGCGGTTGACATGAGCCTCTTCGCCGGCCGGGCACACGCACTGTGGATGGACCTGTCGCGGCGCCTGCAGACCGCCGCGCGGGCGGGCGCGGCCGCCGGCGACATCGCCGCCGTGCGCAACGCTTTCCGCGATCTTTCCGCCACCGCCATCGACCTGCACCGGGCGTTCGGTCACGCCGACGACCGCCCCTTCTACCTCACATACTGCCCGATGGCTTTCCACAACACCGGCGCCTACTGGCTGCAAACCGAAGGGATTGTCTGGAACTCCTACTGGGGGGCCGCCATGCTGCAGTGCGGGGAAATCCGCGACACGCTTCCCGCGCTCTCGGCCGGAGCCGGGATCACCGCCCCTGACTCCGGACAGGGCCGCTGACGTATGAGCAACTCCCGACCGCCCGACCACAGCGCGCGCGCGTCGCTGCTGGACCGCCTGATCGGCTCCTGCCTGGACAACAAGCTGGTCGTGATCCTCGTCGCCCTGGCGGTGATCGCCTGGGGGGTGATCGTCGCCCCCTTCGATTGGCACATCCCCGGTCTCGCCCGCGCCCCGATCCCGGTTGACGCCATCCCCGATATCGGCGAGAACCAGCAGATCGTGTTCACCGAGTGGATGGGTCGGTCGCCGCAGGACGTCGAGGACCAGATCACCTACCCCTTGACCACGACGCTGCTCGGCATCCCCGGCGTCAAGACCGTCCGCAGCTACTCCATGTTCGGGTTTTCGACGATTTACGTCATCTTCAAGGAGGATGTCGAGTTCTACTGGTCCCGCTCCCGCGTGCTCGAGAAACTCAATTCGCTTCCCTCGGGGACTCTGCCCGCAGGCGTGCAACCGATGCTCGGACCCGACGCCACCGCGCTCGGCCAGGTCTTCTGGTACACGCTTGAGGGGCGCGACCCGGAGGGACGACCCGCCGGCGGGTGGGACCTCGAAGAGCTTCGGTCCATTCAGGACTTCCACGTCCGCTACGCTCTCCAGTCCGCCGACGGGGTCTCGGAGGTCGCGTCGGTGGGCGGGTTCGTGCGCGAATACCAGATCGACGTCAGTCCCGACGCCATGCGCGCGGCCGGAGTGACGCTCGAAGACGTGTTCGAGGCGGTGCAGAAGAGCAACATCGACGTCGGCGCCGGCACGATCGAGATCAACAAGGTCGAGTACGCGATCCGGGGGCTTGGCTTCATCGAAAACCTCGACGACCTCCGCGCAACGGTAGTCAAGTCGGTGCGGGGCGTCCCGGTCCGCATCGCCGACGTGGCCACGGTGCAGCTCGGGCCGGCGCCGCGGCGCGGGGCGCTGGACAAGGGAGGCGCGGAGGCGGTCGGCGGCGTGGTAGTCGTGCGCTTCGGTGAAAACCCCCTGCAGGCGATCAAAAACGTCAAAGCCAAAATTGCGGAAATCGAACCCGGTTTGCCGAAGAAGACGCTCCCCGACGGCACCACGAGCCAGGTGAAGATCATCCCCTTCTACGACCGCACCGGGCTCATCTACGAGACGCTCGACACCCTCAACATGGCGCTGGTCGACGAAATCCTGGTCACCATCATCGTCATCCTCTTCTTCGTCATGCACCTGCGCAGTTCCCTCCTCATCTCCGGCATGCTCCCCCTGGCCGTGCTGATGACCTTCATCGGGATGAAATTGTTCGGTGTCGACGCCAACATCGTGGCCCTCTCCGGGATCGCCATCGCCATCGGCGAGATTGTCGACATGGGGGTGGTGTTGTGCGAGAACATCCTGCGCCACCTGGACGAGGCGCCGCCCGAGGCCAACCGCCGCGACGTCATCTACCGCGCTTCGACCGAAGTCGGGGGCGCCGTCCTCACGGCGATCGCCACGACCGTGGTCTCGTTCCTGCCGGTGTTCACGCTGGAGGCGGCGGAGGGGAAGTTGTTTCAGCCGCTGGCGTACACGAAGACCTTTGCGCTGGTAGCGTCGATCATGATCGCGCTGACGGTTCTTCCGCCGCTGGCCCACCTGCTCTTCACGCGCGGGCGCCGGTCGGGCGTTTCGCGGCGGCTCCTCCCCCTCGGCCTGGCGGCGGCCGCCGCGGCCGCCTTCGTCTGGCAGCTCTGGCTGACCGGCCTCGGCCTGCTCGGGCTGGCCGCGTTCTACCGGTTGAGGCACCGACTCCCCGCGCGCGCCCAGGCCGCTGCGCCCCGGTATGCGAATTACCTCCTCCTCGCCGTCGTCGGCTGGATCACCGCGCTCCACTGGGAGCCGCTGGGCGTCGAGGCCGGGCTGTTTCTCAACTTCCTCTTCGTGGCGGTCCTCCTCGGCGGCATCCTGCTGCTGTTCCACCTGTTGATCCGCGCCTACGAGCCGATACTCCGCTGGTGTCTCGCCCACAAGAAGATGTTCCTGGCCTTTCCCGCGGCCCTCGTCTTGACCGGTCTGGTCATCTGGATCGGGTTCGACGCAGTTTTCGGATTTGTCCCGCAGTTTGTCGAACGGACCTCTCCGTATGTGGCGCTCCGGCACATGTTCCCCGGCCTCGGCCAGGAGTTCATGCCCGATCTCGATGAAGGTTCGTTTCTCTATATGCCGACCACGATGCCGCACGCGTCGATCGGCGAGGCCCTCGACGTGCTCCAGACCCAGGACATGGCGTTCAGCGCCATTCCCGAGATCGAATCGGTCGTGGGCAAGCTCGGCCGGGCGGAGTCGCCGCTCGACCCCGCGCCGATCTCCATGATTGAAACGGTCATTACCTACAAAACCGAATACCTGCTCGATGCCCGCGGCCGGCGGATGAAATTCCGCTACGACGAGGAGAAGGATGAGTTTGTGCGCGACCAGCGCGGGCAACTGATCCCCGACGACGGCGGGCGCCCCTTCCGCCAGTGGCGGGACGCCATCCACTCGCCCGACGACATCTGGAAGGAGATCCAGGAGGCGGGGAAGCTCATCGGGACCACGTCGGCGCCGAAACTACAGCCGATCGCCGCCCGCGTGGTGATGCTTCAGTCGGGCATGCGCGCCCCGATGGGCGTGAAGATCAAAGGCCCCGACATGGAGACGATCGAGCGGGTCGGGCTGGAGGTGGAGCGAATTCTCAAGGAGGTGCCGTCGATCGATCCCGCCACCGTGGTGGCTGACCGCATCGTCGGGCAGCCCTACCTCGAAATCGCGATCGACCGCGCCGCGATCGCCCGCTGCGGCCTCCAGATTCGGGACGTGCAGGACGTCATCGAGGTGGCGATCGGCGGCCTCCCGCTGACCACCACGGTCGAGGGGCGGGCCCGCTACGCGGTCCGGGTGCGGTACCAGCGCGAGCTGCGCGGCTCGCTCGAGTCGCTCGCGCGCATCCTCGTGCCCACCCCGGCGGGAGCCCAAATCCCTCTCGGTGAGCTGGCCGAGATCGCCTACGTGCGCGGGCCGATGATGATCAAATCGGAGGACACCTTCCTCGTCGGCTACGTCATCTTCGACAAGCGGCCGGGGCGGGCCGAGGTGGAGGTGGTCGACGAGGCCCGGCGCACCCTCGCGGCCAGAGCGGCCGCCGGCGAGTTCGACATCCCGGCCGGCGTCAGCTACGCCTTCGCCGGCAGCTATGAGAATCAGGTACGGGCGGAACACAAGCTGCGCATCGTCCTGCCGCTCACCCTGTTCATCATTTTCATGATTCTCTATTTCCAGTTCCGCCGTCTCCCCGCGACCTTCCTCGTATTCTCCGGCATTTTTGTCGCCTGGGCCGGCGGCTTCCTCATGCTCTGGCTCTATGGCCAGGACTGGTTCCTCAACGTCTCGCTGTTCGGCGCGAACCTCCGCGAGGTGTTCCAGGTCCACCCCTACAATCTCTCGGTGGCGGTGTGGGTCGGGTTCCTCGCTCTGTTCGGAATCGCGACCGACGACGGCGTGATCATCAGCACCTACATCAGCCAGGTTCTCGACCGGACCCGCCCGACGACGGCCGCGGAGGTGCGCGAGGCGGTGGTGGCCGCCGGCAAGCGCCGGATCCGGCCGGCTCTGATGACGGTCGCCACGACCATCCTCGCCCTTTTGCCGGTGCTCACGTCAAGCGGCAAAGGCTCGGACATCATGGTGCCGATGGCGATTCCGTCGTTCGGCGGCATGACCGTGGTCATCATCACCGTCTTCGTGGTGCCGGTGCTCTATTCGGCGATCGACGAGGCGCGGGCGGCGCGGGCCCGGCGGACGTGATTCACAGCCGGCGGCGCCGCCGGCGGGCGTTCCTCGCCGCTTGCGTTGCGGCTCTGCGCAAGCTACCTTGGCGTGCGACCCTTGCCTCCCGGAGGCCCGCAGAAGCGCGCCGTGCTCCGGACGGTTCGCCGGACCCGCCGGTTCACATCGAGATCAGAGGACGCCCATGCCCGATTCCGCTCCTGTCGAACGCCCGATCAAGGTGGGTATCAGCACCTGCCTGCTCGGCCAGAAGGTCCGTTTCGATGCCGGGCACAAGCACGATCGCTACATCACGGACGTCCTCGGCGGCTACTTTCGCTTTGTCCCGGTGTGCCCGGAGCTGGAGGTGGGAATGGGCGTCCCGCGCGAATCGGTCCGGCTGGAGGGGGCGCCCGACGCCCCGCGCCTGGTCGGTACCCGGAGCGGCGCCGACTGGACGGAGCGGATGAACCGCTATGCGCGCGAGCGCACCGCCCGGCCCGATCTCGCCGACATCTCCGGCTACATCCTCAAGAAGGACTCCCCCAGTTGCGGGCTCGAGCGGGTGAAAGTGTATCCCCCCTCCGGCATGGCCGAGCGCAAAGGGACCGGGCTGTTCGCCGCCGCCCTGCGGCAGCGGTTCCCGCTGCTGCCGATCGAGGAGGAGGGCCGCCTCAACGACCATCGCCTGCGCGAGAACTTCATCGTCCGCGTTTTCGCCTACGACCGCCTGCAGACGCTGTTCCGGGAGCGTTTCAGCCGCGGGCGTCTGGTCGCCTTCCACACGGCCCACAAGTATCTCCTCATGGCGCACAGCCCGAAGCACTATGCGGAGCTCGGCCGGCTCGTCGCCGCGGTGAGCCGGCACTCGCCCGCCGCCATGCGGGAGCAGTACCGCCGGCTTTTCATGGAAGCCCTCGCGGTCCCGACCACCACGCGCAAGAACGTCAACGTCCTCCAGCATCTCCTCGGGTATCTCAAGCACCGGCTCGGCCCCGAGGAGAAGCAGGATATCCTGAACGTCATCGCCGACTATCATCGGGAGCTGATCCCGCTGGTGGTCCCGCTCACGCTGCTGCGCCACTACGTCGACAAACATCGCATCGCCTACATCCAGGACCAAGTGTATCTGAACCCGCATCCGAAAGAGCTCATGCTCCGGAACCACGTGTGAGGCATCTCTCCGCACGCTACCTGCAAGACCGCGGCGCCGATTACGTACGGTGCCTGCGCGGGCAGCTCGACCGCCGCATCGAGCTGACGGTCGGCGCGGCGATCCCGAGGTCCCCTCGGGCGGCGACGCCGACCTCGAAATCCATCCTGCGGATCATCTGCCCGCATCGGCGCAGATTGCGGAGCCGGCGGCGATGCTGAAGGCGGCGGCCGATGGGCGGCCGATACCCAATCCGGTGGATCCCCGGAGGGGCTATTAGGGGGCGACGACGCTTCCGCGGCAACACTAGGAAATTTTTTCCCACAACCGCAGTGGCGCGTGGATGGTCGATGCGGGGACTATGAGGGTCGATCTTGGCAGGTGCGGGTGGGGCCGTATTTTCGACGTTGTTGTTTTTTCCGCCAGGCGGCGTTTTTTTTGGTGACAACCACTTGTGCCTGTCTGTAATTTGGCCCCGTATTGACCAACAACGCGGAGAGAAAACGGAAACTGGACTCTCTGCCAACGTATCAAGGAGGTGCTTTGTGATCAAACGGTTAACGCTTCTCACCCTGGTCGCGCTGCTGGTCGCGCCGGCGTTCTCCAATGCCAAGGACATGACCGGCAAGTACGGCCTCGGCTATTTCACAACTGACGCCCCAATCGGCTTCCGGTATTGGGCCACTCCCAAACTGGGTATCGATGTCGGAGTAGGGTTCAAGTCCGATGCGGCTTGGGTCGGCGAGTACGACGAAACCGAAGACAGAACGGTGTACTCCAAGGAGACGGCTAGCAGCTTCTGGTTCGAGGTTGGATTCCCGTATGTGGTCGTTGCGACGGATCAGGTGAACTTCTGGGTTCGCCCGGGATTCCAATTCGCTTCGTTGGACGACCGCATCTTCAGCCCCGACTCGAAAGTCTATGATGCAGATGACGACTTCGAGGAACAGGGGATGGACGATGTCGGCCTCGACGCCAAGTTTACCCAGATGACTATCAGCCTTACTCCCGCAGCTGAGTGGTTCATTAGCGACAATTTCTCGATTGAGGCCGGCCACGGGATCAAGATCCAGATGCTCAAGTTCCCGGACGACAAAATCCCCGGAAGCGACCCGGCCGAGTACTACTACGGTGATGCTGGCGGCGAGACCGAGACCAGCATCGTGACCTTCTCAGCCGACAATGTCTTCTTCGCATTTCACTTCTACTTCAAGTAGGCCGTCCCCTTCGCTGAGGTGATTAGTGCAAACGACACGGGCAGGGTCATCCGATCCTGCCCCTTTGTTATATTTGTTTGTCCTCAGAACCCCGATCGCGGCGCCCGGTTTTTTTGTAGCTTTGACTGAATACTGAAAGTAGTTTGACACGGAAGTCTGGCCATAGGCGAGAACCGGAAAAGGATAGTCAGGTTCATTACCCAACACTCAGGAGGTGCTCCATGTTTAAGCGTGCTGCAATGTTCACTCTGGCCTTGTTGCTGATCGTATCCATGCCCACGTGGGCCCAAAACCAGATAAAACCGGTGGTGTATGCGGGCGGTGGAATTGACTTGCTCCTGTCGCCTGATTTGCTCAAAGACTACTGGAAGATGGGATATGGATTCGGCGGCGGCGTGGGCATTCAAGTCAAGCCTAACCTTGAACTCATCGGTCGCGTGTCCTTCAACACTTTTCCCTTTGACGCCGACAAATTCCTGGACGACATGGATGCCCCGGCGGGAGTCTCTGTCGATGGGCTTGACTTCCGCTCCCTTGAGTTCGGAGCCGATATGAAGTATATCTTCATGTCTGATCAAGCGAATATGATGTTCAAGCCATTCGTAGTCGCCGGGCTCGGCTTTGCGAACATCAAGGCCACGGATGCGACCATTACGGCTGAGGACGAGGATGACATAGAGGAAGTTCATTTGCCTTTTGGCGATGCCAGCGAAACCGATTTCTCGTTTAACTTCGGCGGGGGCTTTGACTACATGTTCGCGCCAAAGGCCGGCGCCTGGGTGGATGTTCGCTACACCTATATCGCCAGCGAAGGAGATGCCATCTCCTACTTGCCGATTCGTGCGGGCGTGAAGTTCCTCTTTGGCAACTGATTCCCTGTACGATAGGTCCACTGAGAACCGGGCTTGGCAATTCGAGCCCGGTTCTTTTGATACCTCCGCAGCGGCAGGTGGGCTTGGGCTCTCTCGCAACGACTCCGCACCTGCACCTTACCACGGTTTGTCTGAAAACAACAGCGATTGCGAAGCGCATGGGTGAGAGGTTCAAGATCGCCGGCGAGTGTCTTCACCGGGACGGCAGCGACCTCTCCCCTACGGGCGCCTCGTGGATCGCCCATTCAAACTGCCCGACAGAAAGCCGCTAAGCCTGCTGTCGTTCCAATCAGGCTCGGCGAAATCGCGGCATTGACCTTATCCTTCTGTCAGCGTCTCGGCCGAACGACAGATGGGAGAAGTGGCCGCCGCGGCTCAGATTCCGCCCCGCGGGGACCGGTGCCGCAGTCAGCTCGCCGGCGTCCAGCCGCAGGTTATCTTCATCAACTGCGAACTCCCAGCCCTGCCCGCTCCCCCCGCCAATCGTCGACTAAAATGGACGACCGGGTAAAATATGTTGACAGCCGGGCCGCGGCACGGTAGAATTTCCTCATTCGTGTACCTCTACCGCGGCAGAGTCCGAAGGCAGCCTGCGGCAGTCGGTCCGGCATCCCGGTTAGAGGGGTATTCGGCATCGTCTCTCAACACCAGGTACCCATAGACGAAAACACCAGCGTTCATCACCGAAGGGTGCCGCTCTTGTCGAGGGCGCCGCACTAGCGGAGGAAAGGAGGGGAACGAACCAATTCGCTCCATGGTCTGACGTCGTGCCGACTCGAAGATCTCGTCGGGCCGGTTCAGGGGAATCACCACTTAGTCGAAAGGCAGTGACTTATGAAAGCAACGTTTGTGGCCGCCTGTGTCTGCCTGCTGATCCTGGGCGCGGCGCTGTCCGCGCAGGCGCAGAGTGAAAAGCCGACGCTTGGTCTGGGTTACCACGGAATTCTGGCCGGCGACGTCCTGCAGGGGCTGAGCGGCCGAATCTGGACATCGCCCAAAGTCGGCCTTGAGGCCAACCTCTACTACGCCCACGTGGGCGTGGACGTGAAAATGGAGGGTGGGGAAGGGCAGGAAGACGACGAGTACGATATCAGCGGCACGCTGACGGACTTTTCGGGCAAGTTCCTCTACGCGGTAGCCAATCACAGCCAGAGCAAGTTCTATGTCGGCGCGGAACTCGGTTACGGCCATGTGTCGGTCGAGGTCGAGACCCCGGGGCTTCCGGCCGCGCTGGCCGAGGGATTCGACGTGATCACGCTCGGCCCGCTCATGGGCGCCGAGTTCTCGTTCGCCGGAATCCCCGAGATGTCGGTTGACTGGGAGCTCGGCTATCGCACGAATTTGGTCGATATCGAGGTCGCCGACTACGACATCTCGCTGTCGATGGGCGTCCTCGCGGCCTCGGTCGGCGTGCACTACTACTTCGGCCGCTAGCCGCACTCTGTTCCAGGTTCGCGCAACGGAGCCCGGCCCTGCCGCCGGGCTCCTCGCACCGGAGAGGGCGGGAGCGGCGGCGCTTCACTCGCAGCAGACTCGGACGCTCTCGCGCTCGTCATCCACGTCGATACTCATCTCCCCGAGCGCGTCGATCAGCCGCTCGAGATCTTCCATGTTCAGCTTGCCCAGGTCGACCGTGAACCCTTTCTCCGCCAGTGCCTCGTTGATCCGCCCCTTCACGCTGTCCGGCACTACGCCGCCGAGTTTCACCCCGGCCCGGAGCAGAGCGAGGGGGATCCGGATATTGACCTGATCCCGCTGCCCCTGTTTCGGCTGCACGATTACCCGGAGGTATTTGGGCCGAGCGCCGGCCGTCCTCCCCGTCGTCTCCGGAGCGGTGCGCTCCGCCGTCCGGCCGAGCGCCTCGAGCAGCCGCTCGGCCTCATCGGCCGTGATTTTCCCTTCGGCCAGCATGTTGAGAATGCGGCGACGATCCTCACTCATGATTCTGCTCCTTCTCCAATTGCGACAACGCGTCCTGAACCGTGATTTCTCCCCGCTCGAGCCGGTCGAGCAGTTCTTCCCGGCGATCGCCGGGCTCGACCTGCACCTGGGCGAATGACAGCGCGGCCCCGATCCGGTTCAACCGGTTCTTGACCGTCGGATAGCTGATCCCGAACACCTCCTCCATCTTCTTGATCGAACCGTGGCTGCGCACGAAAGCGGCGACAAACAGCTGATCCTCGGCCGTAAGTTTCGCCAACGGCGGCAATTCGAACTCCCCTTCCAGCGCAATGCCCTCGACGACCAGCCGCACGCGCTCCACGATCACTTCTTTATCGCCGGTGAGGCGGGTCAATTCCTGCCATTCATGGGCCATATGTGTCTTCCCATTGTTTCAGTTATTTAATATTGTATACGATCAATAGTCGTAGAAGTTAATACGAGAATTGATTTTCATTGTAAGAATTTGTGGATTCAGACCTCTCCGCTCATCAACAGGCCTTGTTCTCAATCGGCAAGCCATTATTCCCCATTTACTTAAGCGAGAACGCTCTGGGCAGCGCATCCATTAATGAAGAAGCGGCGCGAAAACCGACCCATATCGGTTCTCGCGCCGCTGAAGCAGGCAGAGCGCCGCCGAGTATGCCTGTCCTGCGGGCTACCGGAAGATCTCTTCAAAGAACATCTTCATTTGCTCCCACGACCGCCGGTCGGCCGCCTCGTTATACGCGGCGCCCCTCGACGCGTCGTTGCCGGCGTCCGGGTTGGTGAAGCTGTGCACCGCCCCGCCGTACTCAGTCAGTTGCCAGTCGGCGCCGACCCGGCGCATTTCCTCTTCGAACGCGGCCACCTGCGAATCCGGTACGTACGGATCATCGGCTCCGCCGAGCACGAGGATTTTGGCCTTGACCGTCCCCGGCTCGGCCGGCTGAGTTGTCGAGAGAATGCCGTGGAAACTCACCACGCCGCGGACGTCGGCCCCCGCCCGCGCCAGCTCCAGCACCGCGGAGCCGCCGAAGCAGTATCCGATCGCGGCCAGCCGGCGATCATCGGAGAGTTCCTGCCCGCGCAGCACGGCGAGCGCCGCCTGAACGCGGTCACGGAAAAGGCGGCGGTCCTGGTAGTAGGTCTGGGCCAGTTTCGCCGCCTCGTCGGCGTTTTTCGCACGGATCCCTTTGCCGTAGACGTCGGCGGCGAAAGCCACATAGCCGAGTTCGGCCAGCCGCCGGGCGCGTATCTTGACGTAGTCGCCCAACCCGGTCCACTCGTGGACCACCAGCACGCCGGGGACCGGTCCTGTGCCGATCAGGCTGGAATCATAGGCCAGGTATCCCTCGAGGACGACCTTGCCATGCCGGTACTCGACGGTTTCGGTGTGCACCGCGGCGCCGGCCGCCGTTGCCCAAAGCAGCGCCGCACAGAAGATGAATGCAGTCCTCATTATTCGGGTCCTTTCTCAGGGATGCGCCGGCGAACTGTTCGCCGGGTCCGCGCACAAAAAACACTGGCCGTTGACTAATGTCAAGGCTATCATAGGCCTATTCAGTCGATACTTCGCGCGGCGGTGCGTACCGGCCCCCGTGCCCGGCGTCCGCGACAAACTGTCCGCCGCCTGCTCCGTAATACGTGCGGGGAATCAACCCGCACCGGGGCGGCTGAGCCGACATGGCGAGGTCTCATATATGAAAGGAGCTTTGGTGTGAACTACTTCCGACTGTGGCTCGCGATGGGTGTGGTGATTGTCGCCTCCTTCGCAGTCCTCGGTTATTTCGGCGGCGATATCTATCGTCAGGCCCCGCCGGTGCCCGACCGGGTCGTCACGTCCGACGGCGCGGTGCTGTTCACCGGCAGCGACATCAAGGATGGGCAGAACGTCTGGCAGTCCACCGGCGGCCAGCAGGTGGGCACGGTCTGGGGACACGGCTCGTACGTAGCCCCCGACTGGTCGGCTGACTGGCTGCACCGGGAATCGGAGTGGATTCTCAATGAGTGGGCGCGCACCGAGTACGGCGTGTCGGCCTACACGTCCCTGAGCGGCCCCGATCAGGCGGCTCTCCGGGAGCGTCTGCGCGAGGAAATCCGCCCCAACACGTTCGATCCGAAAACCGGGGACCTGGTGGTCTCCCCGGTGCGGGCGCGCGCCATCGAGGCGGTCGGACGGCACTACGCGGGTCTATTCGGCGGCGATCCGGCGCTCGGCAAGCTCCGCGAGGCCTATGCGATCCCCGGCAACGCGGTCAAGGATCCTGCGCGGCTGGCCAAGCTCAACGCTTTCTTCTTCTGGGCCTCGTGGGCCTGTTCGACCAACCGGCCGGGCGAGAGCATCACCTACACGCAGAACTGGCCGCCGGAGGATCTCATCGGCAACCGCCCGACCAGCTCGAGCATCGTCTGGTCGGTCATCAGTTTCGTCCTGCTGCTCGCGGGCATCGGCGCCCTCGCCTGGTACTACGCGGTGCTGAAGCACAAGCCGGTCGGGGAGGTGGCGCTCCCGGAGCAGGACCCGCTGCTGGCGCTCCAGCCGACGCCCTCCATGAAAGCGACGCTCAAGTATTTCTGGGTGGTGATCGGCCTGATGATTGTGCAGATCATCATGGGAATTCTCACCGCCCATTACGGCGTCGAGGGCTCCGGGTTCTACGGCTTCCCGCTCGCCGAGTGGCTCCCTTATGCGGTCACGCGCACGTGGCACACGCAGCTCGGCATTTTCTGGATCGCCACCGCCTGGCTGGCGACGGGGCTCTTTATCGCCCCGGCGGTCAGCGGCTATGAGCCCAAGTTCCAGCGCGCCGGCGTCAATTTCCTCTTCGTCTGCCTGCTCATTATCGTGGTCGGTTCGATGTTCGGCACGTGGTACGGCACGCGCCAGCAGATGGGTCTGACGGCCAACTTCTGGTTCGGCCACCAGGGCTACGAGTATGTCGACCTCGGCCGGTTCTGGCAGATTTTCCTGTTTGTCGGGCTGTTCGTCTGGCTGGGGCTGATGGGCCGCGGCCTGTGGCCGGCGCTGCGCAAACCCGGTCCCAACCGCCACCTGCTCGTGCTCTTCTTTATCGCCAGCGCGGCGATCGCCCTATTCTACGGCGCCGGCCTCATGTGGGGACGGCAGACCAATCTCGCGATCGCCGAGTACTGGCGCTGGTGGGTGGTCCACCTGTGGGTGGAAGGATTCTTCGAGGTGTTTGCAACGGTGGTGATTGCGTTCCTGTTCACACGCATGGGGTTGTTGCGGACGGCGACGGCCACGGCCGGCGTGCTGTTCGCCACGACCATTTTCCTCGCCGGCGGAATCATCGGGACCTTCCACCACCTCTATTTCACGGGCACGCCGACGGCGGTGCTCGCGCTGGGAGCGACATTCAGTGCGCTCGAGGTGGTGCCGCTGGTGCTGATCGGTTTCGAGGCCTATGAGAATCTCTCGCTCAGCCGCGCCAAACCCTGGCTCCAGGCATACAAGTGGCCGATTTACGCGTTTGTCGCGGTCGCTTTCTGGAACCTGGTCGGCGCCGGCCTGTTCGGGTTCTTCATCAACCCGCCGATCGCGCTGTACTATATGCAGGGACTGAACACGACGCCGGTCCACGGCCACACCGCCCTCTTCGGGGTGTACGGCATGCTCGGGGTCGGTCTGACCCTCTTCTGCCTGAAAGGGCTGGCCTCGCGCTACGCGTGGAAGACCACGTGGCTGGCGGTGGGTTTCTGGTGCATCAACATCGGGCTCGCCCTGATGGTGCTCTTGTCCGACCTGCCGCGCGGCCTCATGCAGACCTGGGCGAGTGTTTCCCACGGCATGTGGTTCGCGCGGTCCGCCGAATTCATGCAGACCGGCCTCATGGATACGTTTCGCTGGCTCCGCGTGATCGGCGATACGATTTTCGCCGTGGGCGTTTTCGCCCTCGGCTATTTCGTCTTCGGGCTCAAATTCGGATGGTCCGTGTCGGGGCAGCTTGATCGCCCGGTCGGCGCGGCGCCCGAACGGCCGGAAGAAGTGACGAGGCCTTAAATCTCACATGTCCGCCGGCGGGGTCGGACCGGAGCGCCCGACCGCGCCGGCGATGGAGGGACACACATGTTGCGCTACAAGTCCGGGTTCTCGATAAGTCTGGCGGTGATGCTGCTGGTGGCGGCGTCGGCCGCCGCTCACTGCGACCGGGAAGACGGTCCGGTCGCCAACGACGCCCGCGCCGCGCTCGCCGGCGGCGAGTTCACCAAAATCGCCGTCTGGGTGGGCGAAGCGCAGACCGATGAATTGCGCCGGGCATTCGACCAAACCCGCGCCGTCCGGTCCCAGAGCGAGGAGGCGCGCGAACTGGCCGACCGCTGGTTTATCGAAACCGCCGTCCGCCTGCACCGCGCGGCCGAAGGCATGCCCTACACCGGCCTGCAGCCCGCCGGCCTCCCCGCCCCCGCCGAAGTGGCCGCGGCCGACAAGGCCTACGCCGCCGACGACGTGGAGCCCGTGATCGAGCTGCTCGAATCGTCGCTGGAGGAACATGTCCGCAGCCTCTTCACCGAGGCGATGCGCGCCAAGAAGGAGGGAGACAAGTCACTGGAGGCGGGGCGGGAGAAGATCGACGCCTACGTCCGCTTCATTCTCTACGTGCACGGCCTGGTCGAGAAAATCGAGGCCGGGCCGGAGCACGGCGTGGGCGAACACTCGTCGGTCCCCGACCCGCACAATACGAAAGGAGCAACTATGAATACCGTTTCTGCCGACCGGACGGTCGGCGATCTGGTCACCGAACAGCCCGGCCGCGCCAAGGTCTTTGAGGATCTCGGCATCGACTACTGCTGCGGCGGGCACCGGCCGCTGACCGAGGCCTGCGCGGAGAAGGGGATCGACCCTGAAAACGTTCTCGCTCAACTCGCCCGGGTCGATGCGGCGCGGCGCCCCGACGCCGACGCGGACTATGGTTCGATGAGTCTCACAGCGCTGGCCGATCACATCGTCGACACCCATCACGCCTACCTGCGCCAGGCGCTGCCGCGCGCGAACCAACTGGCCGCGAAAGTCGCCCAGGCCCACGCCGCCTCGCCCAAAGGCGCCGACCTGAAGCGCGTCGACGAGCACGTGCGCGCCCTGGCCGCCGAACTCCAGTCGCACATGGTGAAGGAGGAGCACATTCTCTTTCCCATGATCCGGCGCATCGACGCCGGGGAGCGCGGCCTGGTGATCGACGGTCCGGTGATGGTCATGATGCGGGAGCACGACGAGGCGGGCGAGGCGCTCGCCGCCATTCGCACGCTCACCGATGATTTCGCCCTCCCCGCGTGGGGATGCAACACCTACCGGGCGATGCTTGACGCCCTCCAGGAGCTGGAGCTGGATCTCCACCAGCACATTCACAAGGAGAACAACGTCCTCTTTCCTCGGGCGCAGCAGGCGGCCGCCGTCGGCGCCTGAACGCTCACACAGCCGACACCGGCGCCGGCGGCCGATCCGCCGGCGCCGTTTTTGTTCTTTCGCGGCCCGGTCGGTCCCATCCCCGCCGCGTTTTCTGCAACAACCGGCCCGCGCGTTTCGTATACTGGCGGAAACCGCTCGACGGAGGAGATATGAACCGTCCGCTCGTGGTTCTTCTTGCGCTCGCCTGCGCCGTCGCACCCGCGGTCGCGTCCGCGGATCCCGCCGCTCCGACGGCTCTGCCCGATACTCCCGCCGGCCGCTGTCTGGCCGAATTCGTGTCCGCACTGAACAGCAGCGACAGCGCGCAGTGGATTGCCTTTTTGGCCCAGCATCCGCCGGCGGATGCGAATGACAGCGCCACCGTCCAGGAGCGCCGTTTCGGGCTGATGCGGACGGTCCACGGCGATTTCGGCGGGCTCGACCCGGTCAAGGTTCTCGAATCGTCGGAGTACTTTCTCTCCGTCATCCTGCGCGGCCGCGTCCCCGTCCAGGCCTCCGGCTATCTCCGTCTCGCCTTCACCGTCACCGACCAGCCTCCCCACCGGTGGGTCCGGATGGAAGCCGAGATGCTCGATGAAGACCCGTTCGCCCCGCCGCCCCCGCGCATGGAATCCGACGAGCAGCTCGCCGCCTGGGTCGACAGCGTGGTCACGGCGATGGCCGCCGCCGGGCAGTTTTCCGGCGCGATTCTCCTGGCCAAGGACGGCGTCCCCTTCTACTCCCGCGCCGTCGGTCCGGCCGACCGCTGCTGCGGCGCGCCCAACCTCCTCGACACCAAATTCAACCTCGGCTCAATGAACAAGATGTTCACCGGCGTGGCCATCGCCCGGCTCGCCCAGGAGGGAAAGCTGGCCTTCGAGGATCCGCTCATCAGGTACCTTCCCGACTATCCCGACCGCGAGGCGGCCGCGAAGGTCACGATCCACCAGCTCCTCACCCACACCGCCGGCGTTGACGACTACTGGGAGGAGCTCTTCGACACCAGTTTCTGGGAGATCAAATCGGTCGACGGTTACTATCAACTGATCAAGGACAAGCCGCTGCGTTTTGAGCCCGGCACGCAGTACCGGTACTCCAACGGCGGTCCGATCCTCCTCGGTGTTATCATCGAGCGGATCACCGGGCAGTCCTACTACGACTACGTGCGCGATCACATCTTCCGGCCGGCGGGGATGATCAACACCGACTGCTACGAGGTCGATGTCCCGACGCCCAACCTGGCGATTGGTTACACCCGCCTTGACTACAGCGGCCGCCGGGACACGGTGTGGCGCGCCAACTACTTCATGCATGCCGTCAAAGGCGGCCCGGCCGGCGGCGGCTACTCGACCGTCGAGGATCTGCTGGCTTTCGACCGGGCGCTGCGCTCGTACCGGCTGCTGAACCAGGCCTTCACCGACACCGTCCTCGCCGGCCGCGTGGCCATGGAGCCCGGTCCCGTGAGCACGCGCAAGGCGGACGAGATGTACGCGTACCTCTTCGGCGACATGAGGACCAACGGTCACCGCATCGTGGGCCACTCCGGCGGCGCCCCCGGCATCAACGCCGTGCTCGAAATGTACTGGGACGACGGCTACACGGTGGCGGTGATGGCGAACATCGACGAAGCGGCGTCGACGCTCGCCGCGCGCATCCGCCGCGTCCTGACGCAGCCGTAGGCCCGGCCCCGCCCCCGAGCGTCCCCTTCCTCCCGCGGCGACGGACCCGCGGGCGCGGTCACTTTAATCTTGACCTCGCCCGGCCCCTGCCTACCTTACCTCCCAGACCCGCATCTGATGAAAGGAACGCCATGGATGACGTGACCCTTCTCTCTCGAGTCCAGTTCGGCCTCACCGTCGGTTTCCACTACATCTTCCCGGTTCTGAGCCTCGGTCTCGGTCTCTTCCTGGTGATCGCCGAGGGCATCTACCTCAAGTCGAGGGATCCGCTCTGGGAGAGCATCACGCGCTTCTGGGTGCGCATTTTCGGGCTCATTTTCGCCCTCGGGGTAGCGACCGGGATCGTCATGGAATTCCAGTTCGGCACCAATTGGTCGGTCTACTCGCGGTTTGTGGGCGACGTGTTCGGCAGCGCCCTGGCGGCCGAAGGGATCTTCGCGTTTTTCCTCGAGTCGGGCTTCCTGGCGATCCTCCTTTTCGGATGGGATCGGGTCAAGCCGCGCACCCATTTCATCGCCACCCTCTTGGTCGCGCTCGGCGCACACTTCTCGGCGGTCTGGATCGTGGTGGCGAATTCCTGGCAGCAGACGCCGGCCGGCCACCATCTCGTCTCGCACGCGCAGGGGATGCGGGCGGAGGTGGTCGATTTCTGGCAGGTCATCTTCAACCCGTCGTTTGTCGACCGCATCACGCACGTCTTCATGGGGGCGTGGCAGGCGGGGGCGTTCCTCGTCCTGAGCGTCAGCGCCTGGTACCTCCTGCGTCGGCGGCACCGCGCGGCGGCGGTGGGTTCGATCAAGATTGCGGTCGTCATCGCAGCGGTCGCCTCGCTCGCCCAGTTGGTGAGCGGCCACAGCTCCGCGAACGTTGTCGCCCGCCACCAGCCGGCCAAGCTGGCGGCTTTCGAGGGCCATTACCCCGAGTCCGCTCCCGGCGATTCCTACCTCTTCGGCTGGGTCGACGAAGCCGGCGAGATAGTGTACGGACCGAAGATTCCCGGCCTGCTGTCGTTCCTCGCCTACTCGGATTTTGACGCTCCGGTGACCGGCCTGCGCGCCTTCGCCCCCGAGGACCGTCCGCCGGTCAACCTCACCTTCCAATCGTTCCACCTGATGGTGGCGATCGGCTTGGCGCTCATTGCGATCAGCCTGGCCGCGGCGTGGTACTGGCGCCGCGGCACGCTCTGGGAGAAGCGCTGGTTTCTGTGGATCCTGGTGCTCGCGGTGGTGCTCCCGGAGCTGGCCAACCAGCTCGGCTGGTTCTCCGCCGAGGTCGGCCGCCAGCCGTGGATCGTGTACGGGCTGCTGCGGACGAGCGCGGCGGCCAGCGTCGGCATCGGCGGCGCCCACGTGTGGGGGTCGCTCGTGATGTTCGCCGTGATCTACATCCTGCTCGGCGCGCTGTTCATCTACCTGCTCAACGACAAGATTCAGCACGGTCCCGACGGCGCGGAGCCGCCGGCCCCGTCCGGTAGTGAACCCGTAATCGCGAAGGAGGGCCCCCGCGCATGATGACCGATCTCAACAGCCTCTGGTTCGCCCTGGTCGGGCTCCTCTTTATCGGCTACGCCATCCTCGACGGTTTCGATCTCGGCGTCGGCGCGCTGCACCTCTTCACGCACACCGACGAGGAGCGGCGGGTCATGATCAACGCGATCGGGCCGGTGTGGGACGGCAACGAGGTCTGGCTGGTGACCGGCGGCGGCGCTCTGTTCGCCGCCTTTCCGGAGGTCTACGCGACCGCCTTCTCCGGGTTCTATGTCCCGTTCATGCTGCTGCTCTTTGCGCTCATTCTCCGCGCCGTCGCCATCGAGTTCCGTTCCAAGCGGGCGTCGCACGCCTGGCGCCGGACGTGGGACGTCAGCTTTACGGCCGCCTCGCTCCTCGGCAGCCTCCTGATCGGCGTGGCGCTCGGCAACATCGCCTGGGGCATCCCTCTCGGCCCCGGCTACGAGTACCTGGGTTCGTTCTGGGATCTGCTCAATCCCTACGCCCTGCTGGTCGGGGTCACCACGGTCGCGCTGTTCATGATGCACGGGGCGATCTACCTGACGCTCAAGACCGAGGGGGCGATTCATGACAAGGTGCGCGGCTGGATCAACAACACGATCATTTTCTTCATCATCTGCTACGCCACGACGACCATGGCGACGCTGTTGTTCGTGCCGCACATGACCGACAACATCCGCAACGACCCGGTCCTGTTCGTCCTGCCGCTCCTGAACATGCTGGCGATCGCCAACATCCCCCGCGAGATCCATCACGGCCACGATTTCCGCGCCTTTCTCTCGAGCGCGGCGGCGATGTTCTTCCTGCTCGTGCTGTTCGGCGTCGACATGTACCCGCGCCTGATCCTCTCCAGCCCGCTTACCGAGCACAGCCTGACCATCTGGAACGCCGCCTCCTCCGACCGGACGCTCGGCATCATGGGGATCATCGCCCTCATCGGCCTCCCGCTGGTGCTGACCTACACGATCACGATTTACTGGGTATTCCGGGGGAAAGTGCGGCTCGACCGGAGCAGTTATTGAGCGCACCTCCGCGCCCCGGCGGGCCTTCAGCCCTGCCCGGCGAACGCCGATAGAAAGGGCAGGGGCGGCAAGCCCGACAAGCCCCGACGGAGGAGACTGTGAACGCCAAATCTCTGGTGATGGTGATTGCGCTGTGGGCGGCGGCGGCGGCGGCCTCGGCCCAGGAACTGCTTCCCCCGGACACGACCGTCACGGTCGCCGACATCATGAACCGCATGGCGGCTCTGATGGGCGGGCCGGAGTCGGTCGGCGGCATCCGGACGGCGCACATCGTCGGCCATTCCCGCCTGCCCAATTCCGACCGCGCCGCCACAATCGAAGTCTGGTGGGCACAGCCGAACCTGTTCCGCGCGGTGACCCGGCCGCCTGTCGGCGACGCTGCGGAATGCGGTTTTGACGGCCGCGTGTGCTGGCAGAGAGAACCCAAGACCGGCCCGCGAATAATCAGCGGCGAGGAGGCGGGCGATCTGATTCTCGAGTACCACCCCGGCCGGTTTATCCTCTGGCGCGACCTCTACCTCAACGCCGATCTGATCGGCGCCGACAGCGTTTTCGGCGAACTCTGCGACATTGTGCGCCTCGTCCCGGACCAGGGCCGCGCCCAGGACGTCTACCTCAGCCGCTCAGCGGGACTCCCCGTCATGATCAAGACCGAGCGGGCCATGGGCGCCCGTCTCGTCGCCGTGAATATCTACCTCTCGGACTACCGCGCCACGGGCGGGACCGTGCTCCCCTGGCGCTCGCTCATGGAGTTTTCCGGCCGCACCCGGACGATGCAGGTCGACAAAGTCAGCCTCAACGGCGACCCCCCTGCGGACATCTTCAGCCTCCCCGACGATGTGCGCGTGCTCGCGGCGGCTCCCGATGATCCCCGATAGCTTCTCCCTTTCGGGCCCGAAAAACTGCGGCCGCGCCCGGGATTCCGCGCGCGGCCGCTTTTTCTTTCACCCGCCGGTCAGCCGGCCGGTCTATTCTTTCGTCATGAGGGCCTTGATGTCCTCCGGAAGATCAAACAGCCCCGGTTTGAGCTCGACATTGTGCGCCACGCTGTCAACCTTGATCGCACGCGTCTGCCCCATCACATCCATGGTCGTCAGGAAGGGCATCTTCATCCCGTCGACATTGCGGTAATCAGTCATGTAGACGGTGATGGGAATCTGCCCCATTTGGTGTTCGACGGTCATGACCATTTTTAGGGGCAGGCCGGAGTCGCGGCTGATCGAGAGTTTTTCCGGCTGCGAGCCCTCGCGGGTGAGCGCCACCACATCGCACACCTCGCCATTGACCGTGTCGACCCCGGCGAGTTCGGCGCTCTGGTAGATCTGGCGCCAGACGGCGTACTTGTCGAAGTGGGCATCGCGCAGCCGCTCGGCGGCTTCCGCTCCCTCCAGTACGCGCGGGCCGGTCATGACCGAGCGTTCCCAGGCGGTGACGCCGTCGCAGCCGCTCTCGATGGAGCCGGTCGCTTCCGAGGTAGCCACGGCAAACTGGAGGTTGGGTTTCGCCGAATAGGTTTCGATGCTCAGGCTGAGTCCCATGCCGGCGATTTCGAGCGTGCTCCTGGAGTAGCGATTGTTGATTTTGGCGAGCGTTTCCAGACCGCCGGTGGCTTCAACCATGCGGTCCATGAGGGCGGCCGCTTCCGGAGTAATGCCTGCGGGGGCCGCCGCCTGCGCCGGGGGAACCGGCTCCTGTGCGGCGGCGAGGCCGAGGCCGGCCCACAAGAGCACGCCGGCCAGAACGACGGTAAATCCCAACTGTTTCATCATCGATAGCTCCTTTAGTTCAGCCGTTCACTTTTCCTGTTGCCGTATCCAGTCGGCGGCGGCCTCGATCACCCGGTCGCGCCCGGCCAGCAGGCTCTCGCGGGTCAGTTCGACCGGCTCGTCGGGCGTTACACCCGTCCCTTCGAGACGGGTGCCGTCGGCCGATAGAAAATCCGCAAACACGTACAGGAGCGCATCGCCGTTGGCGAGCTTTTCGGTCATCGCCGAGAGCGCCGCCCCCATCGACCGGGAGCCGAACACGCGCGCCCGCCCGATCGCCTGAAGGCCCCCCGAGAAGAACTCCGCGCTCGAGCCCGAGAGCCCGTCGATCAGCACCGCGACCCTGCCGTCGTAAGTCTCTGCGCGGGGGTTGATCACCATCTTGAGGTTTGACTCGCGGGTGGTCAGAGTGCCGATGAGCAGGTTTTTTTCGCTGACCATGAATCCGGCCAGACCCATGGCGATCCCGCCAATGCCACCGGGGTTGCCTCGCACATCAATAATCCACCCCGGGGCGTCGCGGTGGGCGGCCACAAATTCCTGGAAACGCCCCATCAGCATTCCCGGGTCGAAAAAGCAGTTGAAGGCAAAGTAGCCGATCCCCCCTTCAAGCGTCGCCGTGTCAATGGTCAGGTAGAACGGCGGGAGGTTGCCGAACACGGTGCGCTGTCCGACCCGTTCCGCCAGGACGAGGCTGTCGGTGACGAGGTTCCCGGAACTATCGCGGAAGGTCGCCGTCACCGTGTCGCCGACCTTGCCGGCGAGGCGGTTGAGCACGGCGGTGGCGGCATAGATGGGATAGCGGATATGGTCCGCGTACTGCTCCTGCAGCGGCGCCAACACTTCCGTCACCTTGTCGCCGCCGGCCGTGACCACTTCCCAGCCCGGCCGGATCCCAGCCTCGGCGGCGGGTGTTTCCGGCCGCACGCGCGCCACCAGCGCCGCACCGCCGACCACCCGGACCACCATTCCGGTGACCCCCGCCTGGTCCACCGGGTTGTCCGGGATGTCCATGGTGGAGAGAATCTCGCCCGGGAGAATTTCAAAATGGCTCAGCCCGAGGCGGTGAATCATCTCCGCCAGCAGCACCCGGACATCGGCCATGGTTTCGCAGGTGTCCAGCTTCGGCCGCAGTTCGATCCTCAAGCCCGGCCAGTCGACGCCCCCGAACGTGGTATCGTAGTGGCGGTCGTAGACAATCTGCCACACCTGGTCGAACGACTGCTCGCACAGGCGGCGCTGCTCGGGTGTGAGCTGATCGCCGCCATCGGCGGCCGCCGCGGGCAGGCAAAACGCCAGCGCCGCCAGGACACAGAACGCCCGCACTCGCTTCATCGTGTCATCTCCTCATGTGACATATTACGCGGCCCACGGCCGGGTATTCGACCGGAGCAGCGGCCGCACCGAAACCGCTCCGGGCCGATTTCAGGTTGTCTAAATGTCAACCTCCACGCCCCGGTCCCGCAGCGCCTGCACCTGGCCGTTGGTGGAGGGGTCGGGGATGGGATTGAATTTGAGATAGACGGCATCCCCTTGCCCCACGCCGCCGTTGTCGACCAGCGGCTGGAGGTCGGTGATCGCATTGTAGTTCAAGTGAATGATGCGGAGGTTGGCCAGGTTACGCAGCGGCGACAGGTCGACAATGTTGTTTCCCGGCAAGTAGATATCCTGAAGCGCGGCGTGGCCGGCCAGGGGCGCGAGGTTTGTGATCGAATTGTTGGCCAGCGTCAGATCGCGAAGCTGGGGGAACCGGCCCGAGAGGAAGCCGATATCGCTCAGGTTGTTGCCGCCGAGACGGAGAAGCTCCAGCTTCTCCAGACCGTAGAGCGGCGAGAGGTCGGCGACCGACACATAGTCGAGGCTGAGTTGCGTCAGGTTTCCGAGTCCGGCCAGCGGCGCCAGAGTCGCCAAAGGGTTTTGCGAGAGCGCGAGATCCCGCAGACCGGTCAGCCCGGCCAGCGGGCTGACATCGCTGATGTCGTTGCCGACTGCGTTCAGCGAGACCAGCGCCGGCAGTCCGGCCACCGGCGACAAGTCCGTGATGTTGTTGCCGAGGAGGTGGAGAAAGGCGAGCGAGGTGAAATATTCCACCCCCGTGATGTCGGCGATGTGCTGCTCATTGGCGTTCAATTCGCCGATCGTGTCGACGTCGGAAGAGTGAATGTCCCCGGTCGGCTTATGGATATGCTCGCGGACGACCCGCTCGAAGGCCGTATCCTCGAAAGCGACGACAAGCTCGGCCGGAATGTGCACGCGGCAGCAATTCGATAGGCCGCTCGCGTTGCCGGCCTCATCGATCGTCTTCATCGCGAAGTAGTAGATGCTGTCGGAGAGCAGATCGTCCACCACCACCGTCTGCGGCTGTCCGGCGACGCCGGGAGATACGATGTCGGCCAGCGGGACTGCCCAGACGAAAGTGGCGTCGGTGATGGTGTCGGCGGACGCGCGCAGGTCGTAGGCATTCGCAATCCCCGTCAGGCCGTCGTCCCCCGGCGCGGTCCACCCGAGCACGACTGAACCGGTGGTGACCGTCAGCGCCCGCAGGTCGGTGATCGCCGCCGGGGCGGTGAGGTCGTCCTCCCCGCCGTTGTCGCCGTCATCGGTGGCGTTCTTCGAACAGGCCAGGGCCAGGCAGACCAACCCGATGACCGCCGGCCACAGTACTCTCATGCGCTTCATGTCCGACCTCCTGAATCAAAACCTGCGCGCCCTCGGACCGGCCGGCCGGTTGAGTCAACCGCCGGGGATCCTCGTGGACCATGGCGGTAATGTACCGCGCCGTCCCTGACAGTGTCAACGGCGAACTGGGGGCTCGATCGCGCGCCTCACAGCGACAGCCGCTGGAAGGCCATCAGCTTGTTCGCATACTCGACGTTCTGCGCCACCACAGGGATGCCGGTAGCGCGCTTGACGCTGCCGGGCCCGGCGTTGTACGCGACGCCGGCGAGCAGGAGAACGTGGGCTTCGTCGGAGAGGTTGAGATCCCGCTTCACGCCGCGGGCGAGCATGGCGAGGTAGCGCACGACCAGGTCGTCGGCCACCGCCGGGTCGAACCGGGCGTCGTAGGCCCGGCGCGCCTCCGGCGTGAGGGCGAACATGCGCCGCCGGAAGCTCTCCATCGTGGTGGCGTGGAGCAGATCGTAGTCCTCTCTGAGGGTCTCCGCCTCGGCCCGCTGGGCCCGCGCCCCCGCGTCGTCGCCTTCCTGAAAAGCCGCCACCGCCTCGCTCATCTTTCGCTGGAACGCTCCGCGGAGCCGCAAGACCTCGTCCTGATCGGCGAACACGTCGGCTTCGGGGAGCGCGGCGCCCAACTCTCGCGCGGTGGTGTGCATGAGTTGCGCCGCACCCGCCGCAAAGGAGGACGAGATAGCGTCGTCGGCAAAGCCCGATTCGATGGCCAGCACCTTGGCGGCCAGCACCGGCGGAATCGGGTAAATCCCCGCGTGTCTGGCACAGGCCGCCCGGAGGCGGGGAAGATGTTCGCGCGCCTGCGGCAGCTCCCGGAGGATCTTCTGCAGGTCCCGGTCGTTATCCAGCGCGCCCGCCGTCGAATCGGCGCTCGCCGAGTCCTGCGGGACCAGCGCCCCAAGCGTCTCCGGAAGCAGCAGCGCGGTCGCGCAGGCAGCAAGGAACATCCGACGGTCGGTTGTCAAGGTCATGATCTCCGTTCTCTTCCGCCGCCGAGTCAGCCTCGGCGGCCGCCGTTCAGTGTGGCTGCGTTCTTCCGATGTTACGTCCGGGACGGCAATTGTCGCCATAAAACAGACCGGCGCCGGATTTTTGTGACAGTTTTTGTCGCCGCGCGGCCGGATTTTGCGTATAATCGGTCGGCGGACACATGGGCGCTGGGAAAACCGTCGCCCGCTCGCGGCTGTCGGAGGATCTCGTGAGAGTATTCAAATCGCTCGTTATCTGGTCGTTTGGAGCAATGCTCCTGGCGCCGTTCGTTTCGCCCCGGGCCGCCCGGCCCGAGCCGGTTCCCTCCGACACCGCGGCCCGCCTGGAACCTCGGTCGGTGACCAGCGGGCTTTTCCTGGCCGCCGTATTTCCGGGCCCCTTCATACACGGCGCCGGCAACTATTACGCGGGCGCCCCGGCGGCCGGCGCGGTCATGACGGTCGCGGAAATCGTCGGCGCCGGGGCGATCATAGCCGGCTTCGCCTCGGGCGGCCTGGACTTGTTCGATAACGAGGAGGACGATGAGACCGGCGAGGCGCTCATGGCCGGCGGCCTCGTGCTTTTCTGGGGCTCCTGGCTTGCCGACATCGCCACCACCCCCTTCCAGGTGCACCGCTACAACCGCCGCCTTGCCCAGCGCGGAATGGTGTTCGGGGTTTACGCGGCGCCTCCCGCACAGGGCCGCCCGCCCGCTTTCGGGGTCACAATCCGATTCTGAGTAAGCGCCCTGCTTCAGGAATGCGGAACTCTCCCCGGTGGGAGCGTCACCGCCCGAGGATGCGGGCGGGAAGCGTCAGCACCGCCCGGAGCAGCTCCAGCACGCCGTCGACCGCCGCCCCGACCACGCGGAACGGCAGCAGGAGGAGCCAGACGATCGGGTAGAGCACGAGCGCGAGGAGCGCCAGCGGCCACGCCACAGCCAGCAGAATCAACCACAGAAGGAAAGTCGCCATATCATCGCCTCCGAACACCGGTACGCGCCGGGCCGGAGAAAGATTCGCCCCCCTCTCACCGGGTTTCGACAAAAGCGTCGATTTCGGTCCAGATCCGTCCGATCACGTGCTCGGCCGCTTGCTCAACCGGAAGCGACATCTCGGTCCCCGGTGCGCAGGTATCGGCCTCGATACCGAAAACGATAAGCTGGGGGGGCATCTGACCCATGGCCGCGGCGAGCGCCAGGGCGTCGACCACGCTGAAGGCGTGCGTGGAGTAGCGGCAGAACAAATCCTCGGGGATCGGCTCCCGGAGGGCGTCGAAGCGGTGCACCGTGCCGGCCTCGCGGCCGGAGACGGCGCAATCGACGAGGATCACGAAATCAGCCCGGTTCCACAAGTCGAGGAGATCAAGCGCGTCGGCCACCCCGATCATGACCCCCACTCCGGGCCGTCCGGCCGCCTCGACCCGCCGGGCGACATACAGGCCAACCCGGTCATCCGATCGAAAGTCGTTGCCCAGACCGATCACCAGGATGCGGGGCGCGGCGGCCATACCTCCTCACTCGCGAATGATGCGCAGCTTGAGGAAGTGGCAGGAGCACGAAATGCACGGGTCGTAGTTGCGCACCACCTGCTCGCACTGCCAGGTGAGATCCTCCTGCGACAGGTGGAGGTTGCGTTCGACGAAGTGCAGGAGGTCGTCTTCCACGGCCTTCTGGTTCTGCGAGGTGGGGGGGACGATGCGCGCCGAGAGGATCAGCCCGTGGCCGTTGAGCGTGTACTGGTGCAGGAGCATGCCGCGCGGCGCCTCGGTCGCCCAGGCGGCCGTGCCCGCCCGCGGGGGGACCGGAATCGCCGGCTGCGCCGGCGGCTGGTAGCGCTCGATGAGGCGGAGGGCCTCCCAGCAGGCGAAGACGAGCTCGACGCTGCGGACGATGATGCTCTTGAAGGGGTTGCGACAGGTCGGGCCGAGCCCGGCCTCCCGGGCCGCCCGCTGCGCGATCTCCGGCAGTTGGCCGTAATTCAGGCTGTACCGCGCCAGCGGTCCCACGAGGTAGTGGCCGCGCTCGATCACCCGCGCGTGCAGCGAGGTCGAGTGCTTGACGTGCTCCTCTTCGAAGTACTTGAAGAAATCGTTGAAGGGGATGTCGATACCCCGGTTCGAGACGATCCGCCCCTCGGTGATGGCGTACTCCTCGGGGTGCCGGATGGCCACCATCTCGTAGTCCGGCTCAAAATCCGGGAACGACAACCCGGCCGTCCACTTGACCGTCTCCAGCGAGGCTTCCAGCGCCCACTCGAGATCCTTCTTGAGCGCGAGCACGGCCGCCCGCGAGGGCACGCTGTAGAACCCACCGGTGCGGATATTGATGGGGTGGATTTCCCGCCCGCCCAGCAGCACCATGACGTCGTTGCCGATCTTCTTCAGGCGCAGCCCGCGCTTGACGATGTCGGGGTAGTCGGCGGCCATGTGGATGCCGCTCGCGTAGCCAAGGAAGTCGGGGGCGTGCAGCAGGTAGACGTGGAGAGCGTGCGACTCGATCCACTCGCCGAGGAACAAGAGGCGGCGCAGATCGCGCAGCGGACCCTCGACGGCCGCCCCGCAGATCGCCTCCATCGCCTGGGCCGAGCTCATCTGGTAGGCCACCGGGCAGATGCCGCAGATGCGGGCGGTGATGTCCGGCGCCTCGGAGAACCGCCGGTTGCGGAGGAAGGCTTCGAAGAACCGCGGGGGCTCGAAGATGTTGAAGCGGACCTCGGTCACCTTGTCCTGCTTGACCCGGACCGTCAGCCCGCCCTCCCCCTCGACCCGCGCGAGCATGTCCACCGTGATCGTTCTATTTTTCATGCGCTTCGCTCTCTTTCCGGAATGGCTCCGCGTACGCGTTGTACTGGCGGAACGTGCGGACTATGTCGTCGCTCGACATCTGCTGCTCCTTGAACCAGTTCGCCAGCGACGACGGATTGGGGGTCTCCTTCGGTCCGAAACAGCCGAAGCAGCCGCGGTTGTAGCTCGGGCAGAGGGCGTCGCACCCGGCCTGGGTGACCGGGCCGAGGCAGGCGAGCCCTTGGGAGACCATGACGCAGACGGTCCCGCGCCGCTTGCACTCGAGGCAGACGGAGTAGGGGGGGACGTTGGGCTTGCGGCCGTTGAGGAGGGCATTGACGACCTCGAGGAGCTGGTACTTGCTGATCGGGCAGCCGCGGAGCTCGAAATCGACGTGGACGTGGTCGGCGATCGCGGTCGACTTGCGCAGCGTTTCGATATACTCCGGGCGCGCGTAGACGGCCGGGATGTAGGTGCGGATTTCGGCGAAATTGCGGAGCGCCTGGATCCCGCCGGAGGTCGCGCAGGCGCCGATGGCAATGAGCAGTTTCGATGCCCGGCGCACCTTGTGGATCCGTTCGGCGTCGTGGGGCGTCGTGATCGACCCCTCGACCAGCGATACATCGTAGGGCCCGGGGACCACTTCGCGCGAGGCCTCGAGGAAGTTGGCGATCTCCACCGCCCCGGTTATCGCCAGCAGTTCATCCTCGAGTTCCAGCAGACTCAGCTGGCAGCCGTCGCACGAGGCGAACTTCCACACTGCGAGTTTCGGTTTGACTGACTTCGCCATAATGTCATATCTCCCGCTGCGTAAAGAGCGGTTTTACGCGGTCCAGGCGGAACACCGGCCCGTCCTTGCACACGAACAGCGACCCCGTCTGGCAGTGGCCGCACAGGCCGATTCCGCATTTCATGTTGCGCTCCATCGACACGTAGATCTGCTCGTCAGCCAGCCCGCGCTTGGACAGCGCCAGCGCCGTGAACCGCATCATCACCTCCGGCCCGCACGCCATCGCCAGGCAGTTGGCCGCGTCGAACGTCACCTTCGGAACCAGCGTCGTCACCACGCCGACATTCCCCGTCCACTGCCCCATGCCGCGGTCAACCGTGGTCAGCACCTCGATCTCGGGCCGGGCTCCCCACTGCGCGAGCATTTTCGGATAGAGCACGTCGTCCGGCGTCCGCGCGCCGTACAGCAGGATCACCTTGCCGTACCGCTTGCGGTGCTTGAGGAGATGGTAGAGCGCGGGGCGCAGCGGCGCCAGTCCGATCCCGCCCGCCACCACCACCACGTCGCGCCCCTTCGCCTCCTCGACCGGCCAGGCGGTGCCGTAGGGACCGCGCACCCCGATCACGTCGCCCTTGCGCAGCTTCTGCATCTGTTTCGTGACCGACCCGACCGCGCGCGTCGTGTGAATGAGGGCCCGGGGTTTGGCCGGATCGCCGGATATCGATATCGGGACTTCTCCCACCCCGTAGACATAGAGCATGTTGAACTGACCGGGGAGGAAGGCGAACCCGTTCCCCTCCTCGGTCGGCGCCAGCTCCAGCGTAAAGGTATCGTAGGTCTCCTTGACCACCCGCCCGATGCGATAGGGCTGCCCGAGCATGGGATCGAGGAGGGCCGGAGACTCGGCTGCGGCATTTGTCTTAGTGATGGCCATATACATCCAGGAGCTGCATGCGCGTGGCGTCGAGCCGTTCGGCGATGACGGTGACGAACCGGCGCATGACTTCGTATCCCAGTTCATGGTCGCTGGCGAACCTCTCGCGCAGGCACTTGCCGTCGAACACGATCGCCCGCGTTGTTTCGACCGCCCGCGCGTCAAAATGCCACCGGTAGGGAGGCACCAGCCAGGACCACCCCAGCACCTCGCCCGCCTCCCGGCTCTGAATGGCTACCGGTCCGCGGTGCGGCACGTGCGTCTCCACCAGCACTTTGCCCTGGCGGATCACGTAGAACTTGTCCGCCGCTTCGCCCTCCCGGAACAGAAACTCCCCTTTCGGGAACACCGTGTTGGCGGCACACCCGCAGATAATCGCGTTGTGCGCAGGCGAGAGGTCTTTGAAGAAGGAGTGCTCCGACAGAATTTTCTCAAGGGTCTCCATAGGTTCCTCCTGACTCAGGTATGCGCTTCCGCGCGCTGGAGGCTGTGTGCGAATACTCGGGCTTCTTCCGTTATATCTATGCCCACCGGGCACCAGGTGATACAGCGGCCGCAGCCGACGCATCCGAAGGTGCCGAACTGATCGACCCACGAGGCCAGCTTGTGCGTCATCCACTGCCGGTACCGGGAGTAGGGCGAGGGCCGGATGCTCCCGCCGAAGATGTACGAAAAATCGACGGTGAAACAGCTGTCCCACTTGCGCACCCGCTGGGCCTTCTCCCCCCCGAGAGCGGTCCAGTCCTCGACCGTCGTGCAGAAACAGGTCGGGCAGACCATGGTGCAGTTGCCGCAGGTGAGGCAGCGCGCGGCGATCTCCGCCCAGTGCGGGTGTTCGACCGCCTTTTCCATGCGGGCTTTCAGACCGTCCGTGTCCAACTGCCTTCCCATGTGGTGGGCGGCATCGGCCGTCGCCCGCGCCGCCTCCTGCCGGTCGCTCTCGCCCGCCGGGGGCGCCGCCAGTTCGGCGAGCACCGCCTCTCCCTCGACCGTACCGGCCTCGGCGATGAAGACGTGCCGGCCATTCGCCGACAGCTCCGTCAGCACGATGTCGTAGCCGCTGCGGGCCTCCGGGCCGGTCCCCATCGAGCCGCAGAAACAGGTCCCGCCGGGCCGGGTGCAGTTGACGGCGACGAGAAACAGGTTCTCGCGCTGGCGCCGGTAGAGCGGGTCGGCGTACGGTCCCGCGGTGAACACTTTGTCCTGGATCGCGATGGCGGCCAGCTCGCATGGCCGGACGCCGATGAACGCCCGCCGGGGCGGCGGCTCCGCCGCCGGCGCGGTCCGGAAACCCTCCGCGCTGCGCTCCGCCTCCCAGAGCGTCGCCGTCGGCAGGTGCAGATACTTCTTCCACGACCCCTGGCCGACGACGTAACCGAAGACCGCGGCCGTTCCCGTGTGCGTGAGCCGATAGGTTCCGCCCTCCTGATGGTCGGTCCATCCGAGCGGCAGGTCCTCGACCCGCTGAATGTCATCGTACACGATGCCGCCATTTCTGACGGTCGGGCCCAGCAAGCGGTGACCGCGCCGGGCGAGCGCATCGAAAAGAGCCTGGAGATGACTCCGCTCAATGACGCGCGGCTGATAGGTATGGTGTGTCTGTGTCGACATTGTGATTTTTTTCACATATACTCCGACCGCAATCTACATCCGCTTCCCCGGGTGTCAAGCGAAAAGTGCGCCCCCGTCCCGAAAATCGGCGCGCCCGGCGGACGGGGCGGTCCCGATCGGTCTTGACAAACCGCGCCCCGCATGGTATACAAACTAGTTAAACGTCCACATATTCTTCGAGGGTGTGTGAACCCCGTCCCGCGGCGCTCGCTCTGGGGTCGCCCCGAAGTGCCGTCAGACGACACACGTGAGCGATGGCGAAGGCCCCTGGCCTGCGATGGCGGATTACTGCAGCCGTGCTCCTGGCGGCCCTGTTGCCCCTGGCGTTGGCCGGCTTTGGCGCCTGGATCGTTTTCGGCAGCCTCTTTGAGCAGCGTTCTCTGGAGTCGCTCCGCGGGCTCGTTCGGGCGCACGCCCGCACTATAGACGCCGACCTTTCCGAGCACATCCGTCTCCTGCAGGTGCTGGCGGCCTCGCAGACGCGCACGCGTTTGGCCGACGATGCGCAACTCGACACCCTTCTGGCCGAACTCAACCGCGCCGGCGACAACAGCTTCACCGACCTGGGAGTCATCGACGCCGAGGGGGACCACCTCGCCTATGCCGGTCCCTTCGACCTCAAGGGCCGCAACTATCGCGGGGACGAGTGGTTCGGCGAGGCCATGGAGCGCGGCGTTTCCCTCAGCGATGTTTTCCTCGGATTTCGCGGCGCGCCCCACTGCGTGATTGCGGTACGGGCCGGGAATGCCGCCGAGGGTTTCTGGATTCTCCGCGGCACGATCAACTCGGCGCGGTTCGACACGTTGGTGCAGGCGGGCAAGTGCAACGGCGGCGACGCCTACATCGTCAGCCGCCGCGGGCTCTACCAGACTGCGTCGCGGCGCGGCGCCCTTCTGGACACGGCGCGCGGCATCCCGCTTGTTCCCCACGAGGGCGCGGCGGACTACCGGGCCACCCTGGCCGGGACCGACCTCATCCTGCTCACCGCCTGGCTCCAGTCGGGGCGCTGGCTGCTGGTGGTCGAGCAGGACCGCACGGCGCTGCGCGCCCCGGTCAACCAGGCGATCACCCGGGGGGCGCAGGTTGTGCTCATCGCCGTCCTCATCCTCATCGTCACGACCGTCATCGCCACCCGCCACCTCTGCCGTCAGATCGACCGCGCCAATGCGCAGCGCGAGGAGCTGTCGCGCGCGTTTGTCCGCTCGGCCCGCCTAGCCTCGATCGGGGAGCTGGCCACCGGCCTCGCCCACGAAATCAACAACCCGCTGGCGGTGATCAGCGCCGAGCACACCAATCTCGCCGACCTGCTCCGCGCGAGTGACCTGCCGGAACCGACCCGCGGCGACCTGCTCGAGTCGGTCGAGCGCTGCCGCCGCCAGGTGCAGCGCTGCGCCGGCATCACGCGCAAGATGCTCCAGTTCGGCCGCCGCCGCGAAGCCGCGCCCGAACCGACCGACATCACCCCGCGTCTCCAGGAGATCATCGCCCTGCTCCGCCGTCGCGCGGGTGTTCGCAACGTCGCTCTCCATCTCGAGACGGCGGCCGGGCTCCGGCCGGTGCTGGTTGACCCCATCGAGTTCGAACAGGTCATCGTCAACCTCATCAATAACGCGGTTGACGCGCTGCCCGGCGGCGGCGACGTCTGGGTTCGCGCCGGCGCCGCCGGCGACCGCCTCCGCATCGAGGTCGCCGACAACGGCGTCGGCATCCCGGCCGACACGCTCGAACGCATTTTCGAACCCTTCTACACCACCAAACCGGTCGGCCAGGGGACCGGCCTCGGGCTGTCCGTGTGCTACGGCCTGGTCGGCGAGTGGGGCGGGCGTATCACCGCCGAGAGCGCCGTCGGCCGCGGCACCACCATGCGGGTGGAGCTGCCGCTCCCGCACCCCGACAATTCCACCGCGAGACCATAGAGGGATCCACATGCACAACCCGTATCAGATGATCCGCGTGCTTTTGGTCGACGATGAGCGGGATTTCCTCGCGTCGACCGCCCAGGCGCTGACCCGCCGCGGCTTCCGGGTCACCACCGCCGACAGCGGCACGGCCGCGCTCCGCCTGCTGGAGGGGGACTTCTTCGACGCCGTCGTGCTCGACGTGAAGATGCCCGACGTTGACGGCCTGGAGGTCTTCCGGCAGGTCCACGGCCTGCGGCCGCAGCTCCCGGTCATTCTCCTCACCGGCTACGCCTCGGCCGCGCAGGCGGCGGCCGCCGCCGAATCCGGCGTCGCCGTCTACCTCGCCAAACCGTGCGAGATCGGCGACCTGGTGGAGCATATCCGGAACGCCCTCGGCGCGCGCCGGGTGGTCGATGAAAACGGTTTCGAGTCCGCCGCCATGGAGGAAGTCAGCGTGCTCCTGGTCGACGACGAGGACGAGCTCATCGCCGCGCTTTCGCCGGTGCTGCGCCGGCGGGGCATGACGGTCAGCGCGGCCTCCGGCGGCGAGGAGGCGCTCCGCGTTCTGCGCGAGTCGTTCGTCGACGTCGTCGTGCTCGATCTCAAGATGCCGGGCATGGACGGCCTCGCGGCGCTCCGCCACATGAAGCGGGAGTTCCCCGACGTCGAGATTGTCATCATGACCGGCCACCCCTCGGCGGATTCGGCGGTCCAGACGATCAAGGCGGGCGCGAGCGAGTACCTCATGAAACCGCCGGACACCGATGAACTCGTGGGGGCGATCCGCAAAGTCTTCCGCCGGCGCCGCCAGCGCCTCGAACAAAAACAGCAGCGCCTCATCGACGAGGTCCGGAAGCGCTATCCCGAGTGACCGCCGGCGTTGCGGATTCGGCGGCCCCGTCTCTCTCACGAAAAAAAATGCCGCCGGCAGGGTAGTTTGGCCGACGGCACTGTGGAGGAACCAAGTACACAAATAGAGCGCGAGCCCTATTTCCTGATGTAACGGTTCTTGGGTGCAATGAACAGGCGCCGGCCGTGGAGCGTGCCGGCGTCCGTTCCCTGGTTTATCTCTCTCTCGCTGGTCTCCTTCCTTCGCTTGGTCTCCGGTCTTCCGTTTAACGTATTCGCGTTTCGATAGTCGCTTCTTTCGCTACCGGTTGTCGGTCAGCCGCCGCAGGTACGCGGGCACGGTCCGGTCGGTGTCGGCAAACATCGGCACGCGCGGTTTCCCCTTGCCGTTGCCGTTGCCGTTGCCGTTGCCGCCGCGGTCGCCGTACTCGGGGACGCCGGCCGCGGCCAGCACTTCTTCCGGCTCGGCCGCGGGCGCCGGTTCCGGGGGCCGCGCGACGGCGCTCTCGGGAAAGAGCGAGATCGGCGCGCCCGAGGGGACTTCGCGCGCCGCCCGCTCCCGCTCGTCCTTCTCGACCTGGGCGCGCTTGGTCTCGACACCGCCGAACCCGGTGGCGATGACGGTCACCCGCATCTCGTCGGCCATCGTCGGGTCGATCACCGCGCCGAAGATGATGTTGGCGTTGTTCCCCGCCGCCTCGTAGATGAGCGAGGTCGCGTTGTTGACGTCGAAAAGAGTCATGTCCTCGCCGCCGGTAACATTGATGAGGACGCCGCGGGCGCCGCTGATCGAGACGTTTTCCAGGAGCGGCGACGAGATCGCCTCCTGGGCCGCATCCACCGCTTTCTCCTCCCCCTTCCCCCAGCCCGTGCCCATGAGGGCGTCGCCGCGCTCGAGCATGACCGTGCGCACGTCGGCAAAATCGCAGTTGATCAGGCCGGGGATCGTGATGAGGTCGGAAATCCCCTTGGTCGCCTGGTGCAGCACCTCGTCCGCCACCTTGAAGGCGTCCGCGAGGGTGGTCTTGCGGTCGACAATCTGCAGGAGCCGCTCGTTGGGGATGGTGATGAGCGTATCGACCTTCGAGCGCAGCTCTTCCAGGCCGGTCTCGGCCCGGTTGATCCGGTGCGCCCCTTCGAAGCGGAACGGCTTGGTGACGATGGCCACCGTAAGCGCCCCGGCTTCCTTGGCCAGCTCGGCCACTACCGGCGCCGCCCCGGTGCCGGTGCCGCCGCCCATGCCGGCGGTGATGAAGACGAGGTTGGGGCGGCCGATCGCTTCGGCCACCTGGGCACGGCTCTCGTCGATCGCCCGCTTGCCCACGTCGGGATTGGCCCCGGCGCCGAGACCGCCCGTGAGCTCGATCCCGATCTGCACCTTCTTGTCCGCCCGGTTCGCATCGAGCACCTGGGCGTCCGTGTTGATGGCAATGAATTCTACGCCCTGCAGGCGGGCCTCGATCATCCGGTTGATCGCGTTCCCGCCTGCGCCGCCCACACCGACTACTTTGATGTTCGCGTAGCCGATGAAATCCTCGGCGAAATTGAAACTGTGTTTACCCTCAGCCATCGGTTCCTCCATGAGGCTGTTGTGTTAGAACTTATTGGAAATCCATTTCTCGAATTTCTTCAGCAAACCCCGCACTTTCCCCCGGGCCGTGCCGGCCAGTTCCGGTTCGTTGTGAAAGCCGTAGAGGAGCAGGCCGTGCGCGGTGGCGAAACAGGCGTTGTTCATCTCGTCGGGAATGCTCGTAAAACCGCGGATCTGCCCCGGCCGGACAGGGATGTCGAGGAGCTGCTCGGCCAGCGCGATCGTCCCCGGCAGCAGCGACCCGCCCCCCGTCAACACCACCCCGCCGGCGAGCATGTCGTCGACGTCCGCGCGGCGCAGCTCGCGGATCACCAGCGCGAGGATCTCCTCCATCCGGGGCTCGATGATCGAGGCGAGCACGTTGCGCGAGATTTCCTTGGCCTCGTGCCCGGCGGCGCTCTCGACCGGGATCATCTCTTCCGGGTCGACCTGCGAGGCGAGCGCCGCGCCGTGCGCGATCTTGAGCGACTCCGCCTGCTCCACCGTCGTGCGCAGGCCGATCGCGATATCGTTCGTCACGTTCCGCCCTCCGAGCGGCACCACCGCCGTGTGCCGGATCGCCCCGTCGTGGAAGATCGAGATGTTCGTCAGCTCCCCCCCGAGGTCGACCACCACCACCCCGTGCTCGGCCTCGTCGTCGGTCAGGATCGCTTCGGACAGGGCCAGCGATTCGAGCACGATATGGTCGGCGTCGAGCCCGCACCGTTCGAGCGCCCGGTAGATATTGCGCGCGGTCGTCACCGAGGCCGTCACGATGTGGGCCTCGACCTCCAGCCGCACGCCCGACATGCCGATGGGGTCCTTGATCCCCGTCTGGTCGTCGACCGAATACTCCTGCGGGATGACGTGGATGATTTCGCGGTCGACCGGGATGGCGATCCCGCGGGCTGCGTCGACCGCCTTGCGCACGTCGGCCGCGGTGATCTCGTTGTCGGCCCGGGTCACGGTCACCACGCCGTGCGAGTTGATCGACCGGATGTGTTCGCCGGCGATCCCGACCGTCACCCGGTCGATCACGGTGCCGGAGACGAGCGCGGCGTCATCCACGGCCTTGCGGACCGACCGCACGGTCCGCTCCATGTCGACGAGGACGCCGCGCCGGAGCCCCTCGGCCGGGGCTTGGCCGTGGCCGATGACGTAGATTCGCCCGTCGGTGTCCATCTCGGCGACCAGGCAGACCACCTTGGTGGTCCCGATGTCGAGGGCGGCTATGATGTTCTCGGTCGCCATCGCCGGTCAGTCTTTCGCCTCCTGGGTCGCGGCCTCGGCCTTGGCCCGCTCGCGGGCCGCTTCCGCCCGCCGCTCCATCTCCTCGTCGGAGAGTGCGCAGATGATCATGTTTTCGTAGCGCAGGTCCATGCGGATCACGCCGGAGAGGTCGGCATCGTAGCGGCCCGTGAATTCGACGAACCGGTCGAAATCCTCAAGCACGTGGTCGGGCCGCACCCGCAGGCGGTAGGGGAGTCCGGCGAACGTCACCTCCAGGTACTCGCGTTCGCCGAAATCGATCTCGTCCAACAGGCGGTAGAGGTCGGCGCGCGATTCGCGCAGGTCCTCGAGCTGGTCGATCACCGGCAGCACCCGCGGGTCGGCGCAGATCGAGTGGAGCGCCCCCGTCGTTAGGCCGGTGAACACCGGCTGCTCCCAGTTGATGTCCGGGGCGTCGAGCGCAATGAGGCGGGCCCGCCGGTTCAGCCCGAACAGCTTGCCCGTCTCCATCCCCACCACGAAACAGACGGGCCGGAACTCGTTGGTCCGGACATCGATCCCCCCCGGCAATTCGAACCGCACGTCGACTTTGTAGACGTCCTCGTCGGCCAGCAGCTTCTTCGCCAGCCGCTCGACCGGCTGGGCGGCGAGAGAGCCGGGGCGGAGCATCGCAAACTGCTGCCGCCAGTTCTCGACCGGCTTGCCGTCGACCGTCACCGCGCGCAGGCGGCAGGCATCGGTGAAATTGACCGTCACCGTGAGCCCCAGGCCGACCAGGAGGCCGGCGAGGGCGAACAACCGGTATTTTCTGCCGCTTATCCCCACCGCTCCCTCAGCGCCTCCAGAATGTTCTTCCGCTCCAGCGTGATGGAGCCGGCCCCCATGGTGATGACGATATCTCCCGGCTGCGCCCGCTGGACCACTTCCCGCGCCGCGTTCTGCCGCTCGCCGATGCAGGTGAATTGGCCGAGACCGCGCGCGGCGGCTTTCTCCCGGATCAGATCGGCCGTCACTCCCGGCATCGGCTTCTCCCGCGCCGGGTAGATGTCGACGAGCAGGCACTGGTCGGCGATGGCCAGCGCCTGCGCGAATTCATCGGCGAAATCCCGCGTCCGGCTGAACAGGTGCGGCTGGAAGACGACGATCACGCGCCGCCCGTACACGTCCCGCGCCGTGCGCAGGGTCGCTTCCACCTCGGTCGGGTGGTGGGCGTAGTCGTCGACCACCGTCACGCCGCCGGCCTCGCCGACGATCTCGAAGCGGCGCCCGACGCCGGTGAATCCGCGCAGACCGTCGGCGATCAGCTCGAACGGCACACCCAGTTCGGTGCAGGCGGCCGCCGCCGCGAGAGCGTTGGCGACGTTGTGGCGCCCCGGCACCCGCAGGAGGATGTCGCCGAGGTACTGCCCGCGCCGGTAGAGCGAGAAGACCGACCGTCCCGGCTCGAGCCGCACCTCCACCGCGCGGTAGTCCGCCTCGACGGAAAAGCCGAAGGTCACGTAGGGGCGCGCGAGGCGGTCGCGCATCTGCATGAGCTGCGCGTTGTCCGCCGACAGCACGACCGAGCCGAAGAAGGGCACGCGGTTCATATAGGTGAGGAAGGCGTGCCCGAGGTCATCCAGGCCGCGGTAGCAGTCGAGGTGGTCCGCCTCGAGGTTGGTCACCACCGCCATGGTCGGGAACATCGCGAGAAAGGACCGGTCGAATTCGTCGGCCTCGGCCACCAGGTACTCGCCTTCGCCGAGCGACGCCCCGGTGCCGAGCTCGGCGACGATTCCGCCGACGATGATGGTCGGCTTGAGCCCGCCGGACTGGAGGATGCGCCCGATCATCGAGGTCGTCGTCGTCTTGCCGTGGGTGCCCGCCACCCCGATGGAGTACTTCAGGCGCATCAGTTCGCCCAGCATTTCGGCCCGCTTGATCACGGGGATGCCGCGGCGGCGCGCCTCGACCACCTCCGGGTTGGCCTCGCCGACGGCGGACGAAATCACCACCACCTCGGCATCGCCGAGGTGCGCCGCGTCGTGCCCCTCATGGATGCGCAGGCCGCGTTCGGCCAAATAGCGGGTGAGGTCCGAGGCCGTCTGGTCGGAGCCGCTGATTTCGAAGCCGAGGTTGTGGAGGATCTCGGCGATCCCCGACATGCCGGAGCCGCCGATCCCGACGAAATACAGCTTGCGGATTTTTCCAAACATGAGTCTGTCGTTCGCAAAGGGTGCGATTTCTTTGGGTTTGGTGGTGACTGCCGTTTTCACGCCCGCGCCTTTCTCTCACGGTTGATGAGGTCGATGATGTCCTCGGCGATGATGTCCGTCGCCGGCCGTCCCTGACGCCGCGCGGACTCCAGTTTCTCTCTCATGGTCCGGTACTCGGCCGCCTCCAGCAGGTCGGCCGCCTCGGCGATCAAATCGTGCCGGGGAAGATCGTTTTCGTCGATCACCCGGGCGAGACCCGCGGCGGCGAGGTCGCGGGCGTTCTTGCGCTGGTGGTCTCCGGCCGCGTGGGGATAGGGGATGAGAATGGCCGGGATGGCGCAGGCGGCCAGCTCGGCCAGCGTGAGCGCCCCGGCCCGCGCGACGGCCAGGTCGGCCGCGGCATAGACCGCGGCCATGTCATGGGCAAACGGAAAGAGGGCGCAGCGCGCTGCCGTGCCGCCTGCCTTCGCAGAAACCTCCGTGTAATCCCTCTTTCCGGTCTGCCACAGAATCTGGCAGCCGTCCGCCGGCGCGCCGCCGGCGAGGCTCCGGAGCACCGCCTCGTTGATCGCCCGCGCTCCCTGGCTGCCGCCCAGCACGAGGATCGTTTTCTTGGCCGGGTCGAGCCCGAAGGCCGCCGCCGCCGCGGCGCGGTCGCCGCCGCTCAGCCCCCGCCGCACCGGGTTCCCGGTCGTGAGGACCTCCGCCTCCGTGCGGAGGTACTGCCGCGCGCCGTCGAACCCCAGGTAGATCTTGCGCGCGTGTTTCGCCCCCTGGCGCGTGGTGATGCCGGGGAAGGAATTCTGTTCCTGGAGCACGGTGGGTACGCCGCGCCAGCGGGCAGCTTTCAACACCGGCAGGGCGACATAGCCGCCCGTCCCCACCACCGCATCCGGCCGGAAGCGCCCGAGCAGGAGCCAGGCCCGGACGAGCGCGGTGACGAGCACGAACGGCACCAGCAGGTTGGCCGGCGACAGCGCGCGCACCAGTCCACGGACGTTGATAACGTGGAGGGGATAGCCGAGGGCGTCGCGCATCCGGTACTCCAGGCCGCGCCGCGTGCCGACAAAGAGAATCTCCACCGGGGCCGTCCCCGCAAGCAGCTCGCGGACGCGGTCAGCGATCGCAATCGCCGGGAAGAGGTGCCCTCCCGTCCCGCCGCCCGCGAACACCAGCCGGTACTCCTGCGTCCGCCCCGTCATTGCTTCGCCCTCCCCACCATCCGCCGCGACAGGTTGAGCAGGACGCCGATAGTTATGCTCGTGATGAGGAGCGATGAGCCGCCGTAGGAAATGAAGGGCAGCGGCAACCCGGTGACCGGCATGAGGCTCGTCACCACCGCGACATTGACCGCGATATTGATGAACAGCGACAGCACCACGCCGCTCGCCAGCAGGAACCCGAACCGGTCCGGCTGGTCGGCCGCAATCTTGAAGCCCCGGTAGAGAATGAACCCCAAAAGCGACAGCAGCAGGAGCAGCCCCACGAGCCCGATCTCCTCGCCGGCGGCGGCGAAGATGAAGTCGGTGTGCGGGTAGGGCAGGAAGAAGTGTTTCTGCCGCCCGTCGCCGAGCCCGACGCCGAAAATCCCGCCCGCCCCCAGCGTGAGCGCCGCCTGCTTCGACTGGTAGCTCCCCGCCAGCGGATCCATGACCGAGGCGAGGAAGTCCATCACGCGGGCCTTTTTGTACCCGATCACGAACACCAGCAGGGCCGCCCCGCCCATCGCCGGCAGAGCCGCGTAGGCGATGTGCTTGATCTTCGCCCCCGCCAAGAAGAACAGCCCCACCGCCGTCGCGAATATCACCATCGACATCCCGAGATCCGGCTCCAGCACGATCAGCACCAGCCCCGCCCCGAGCATCGGCCCGTAGGGCATCCACACCTGCTTGAGCTTCGTCACGTCGCGGTTGCGGTTGGCCAGGGAGAAGGCGAGGAAGTAGATCATGACGAACTTGAACAGCTCGGCGGGCTGGAGGGTGAGGGGTCCGAGGAAGAGCCAGCGATGCGAGCCGTTCCGCGCCGGCATGAGAAAGACCAGCGCCAGCAGCCCGAGGGTGAGCACGAACAGCAGCCACGACCACACCGCCCACCGCTGGAGATCGATGCGGCAGACCAGCCAGATCGCGGCGAGCGAAATAATCGCCCAGACGAACTGCCGCCCGATAAAGTGCAGGTGCGAGCCGAACCGGCTCTCCGCCAGCATCGACGAGGTCGAGTAGACGAGCACCATTCCCGCCACCACCGCGACGAGGTAGGCGATCAGCAGCTTCTCATCGTAGCCGCCCTTAAGGAGCAACCGGGTTGTGGTTTTTCTTACCATTTTTCAATTGTGCGACCGCCTCCTTGAAGGCCCGGCCGCGGTGTTCATAGTTGTCGAACATGTCGAAACTGGCGCAGGCGGGCGAGAGCAGGACGGTCTCCCCGGGGCGCGCCTGCGCAAAACACTTCTGCACCGCCTCCTCGAGAGTGTCGGCGAACTGCACCGGGAATTCCCGGCCCAGCGCCCGGAAGATCTTCTCCCGGGCCTCCCCGATCGCCACCACGCCGCGCACCTTTCCCCGGGCCAGCGGCGCGAGCGGCTCATAGGGCGCGCCCTTGTCGCGCCCGCCGAGAATCAGGTAGACCGGCGTGTCCACCGACTGCAGCGCGAAACAGACCGAATCCACGTTCGTCGCCTTGGAGTCGTTGATGAAATGCACGCCCGCGACGCTCGGCACCCGCTCGAGCCGGTGCTCGACGCCCGGGAACGTGCGCAGGACCCCGGCGAGTACGGCGGCCTCGACGCCGAACACGGTCGCCATCACCGTCGCCGCCGCCGCGTTCTGCAGGTTGTGGGGCCCCGGGATGAGGATATCGCGGGCCGGGATGACCGGCTCCTCGGCCCGGTCTTTGCGGCGCCAGAGCACCCCCGCGCGCACGAACGCGCCCGCCTCGGTCGCGTCCCCCGTCGTGAAATACACCCGCGCCGCCCGCGTGGCGATCCGCTCGCCGGACGTCACCGGATCGTCGAGATTCGTCACCAGCACGTCGTCGGGACCCTGGTTCTCGGTGATCCGGTACTTCGTCCGCTTGTACTCCTCCATCGTCCCGTGCCGGTCGAGGTGGTCCGCGGTGATATTGAGAATCGCGGCCACGGCCGGGCGGAAATCGGCGATCGTCTCGAGCTGGAAGTTCGACACCTCCACGACCGCCACCCCGTCGGGCGGCACGCTCGAGGCCGCTTCGGCGAAGGGCCGGCCGATGTTGCCGCAAATGCAGGTCGGGCGGCCCGCCGCCGCGAACATCTCCCCCGCCAGCGTCGTCGTGGTCGTCTTGCCGTTGGATCCGGTGATCGCGACGATACGCCCGCGGCAGAACCACGAGGCGAATTCGATCTCCGAGAAGAGCGGAATCCCCCGCTCGCGGATCCGCCGGGCGATCTCCGCGGAGAGCGGGATGCCGGGGGAGATCACGGCGTAGTCGCTCTGCAGGATCCGGTCGCTGTGGCCGTCGGTCTCGAACGGCACGCCCGACTTCTCAAGCTGGGCGCAGGCGGGCGCGAGCGCCTCGCGCCGGCCGCTGTCGGTGACGAAGGGGATGCCGCCCATTTCTTTGGCCAGCAGCGCCGCCGCCAGCCCGGACCGGGCCATCCCGATCACCCCGACCTTGCGTCCGCGTATCCTTTCTTCCCGCGTCATTGTCCTACCGCACTTTCAGGGTCGCCAGCGTGGCCAGCGTGCAGAGCGCCCCGATAATCCAGAACCGCACCACCACCTTCTCCTCCGGCCAACCGAGCAGCTCGAAATGGTGGTGGATCGGCGCCATCTTGAACACCCGCTTGCCTCCCCGGTAGCGGTATGAGAGCACCTGGATGATCACCGACAGCACTTCGACGACGAACACGCCGCCGACAATCACCAGGAGCAGTTCTTTCTTGAGCATGATGGCGATCGCGCCGAGCGCGCCGCCGAGAGCGAGCGACCCGGTGTCCCCCATGAAGACCTCGGCCGGGTGCGAGTTGAACCACAGGAACCCGAGGGCCGACCCGATCGCCGCCCCGCAGAACACGGTCAGCTCGCCGGCGCCCGGAAGGTACTCGATCTGGAGGTAGCTCGAGAAATCGAGCCGCCCGGTGAGATAGGCGATCCCGCCGAAAGCGAGGAAGGCCAGTCCGGACAGCCCGATCGCCAGCCCGTCCGCCCCGTCGGTCAGGTTCACCGCGTTCGAGGCGCCGGTGAGCACGAGGATCATCCACGGGATGTACAGGACGCCGAGGTCGAGCATGTAGTTTTTGAAGAACGGGATCCCGGTCATCCCGTCGTAGAGACCGTTCGGGGCCACCCACAGCAGGAGGCCTCCGAACACGAGCCCGAGCCCCACCTGCCCCATGAACTTCTTGCGCGCCACCATTCCGTTGCGCTGGTGCTTGAGGGCCTTGCTGTAGTCGTCGAGGTAGCCCAGCAGTCCCAGCCACGCCGTCACCAGCAGCGCCATCAGCACGTAGAAATTCGTCAGATCCGACCAGAGCAGGGTGGGGATAATGATCCCCGACACAATGATGAGCCCGCCCATGGTCGGCGTTCCGGCTTTCTTCTGGTGCGACGCCGGCCCTTCCGCCCGGATCCTCTCCTTCACCTGGTGCTTGCGCAGGAGCCCGATGAAGAACGGCCCGAGGATGAGGCAGATGAAGATCGCCGTCGCCATCGCCCCGGCCGTCCGAAACGTGATATACCGGAACAGGTTGAGCCCCGACACCTGGTGCGCCAGTGGATAGAGCAGGTGGTAGAGCATTACAGAACCTCCTCACCCGGTTCGCCCAGGCCGTTGAGAACCGCTTCCAGGCCGATCCCCCGCGAGGCCTTCAGGTACACCAGGTCGTTTTTCTGCACGATGGCGGCGATCTCTTTCGCGCACCCCGCCGCGTCGGCACAGTGCCGCAGGCGCCCCCGGTCGGCCCCGGACGCGACCGCTCCCTCGAGCGTCTCGCGCGAGCGCGGCCCGACCAGCACCGCCAGGTCGAACGGGTAGCGCGCCAGCACGGCGCCGCTCTCCCGATGGTAGCGGGGCGATTCGGGGCCGAGCTCCAGCATGTCGCCGAGCACGACCACGCGCCGCCCGGCGGTCGGGAGGGCGAAGAACCCCGCCAGGCCCGCCCTGACGTTTTCGGGGTTGGCGTTGTAGCAATCCACGAGCACCCGCACGCCCCCGCGCGCGACCAACTGCCCCCGCATCGGCGCCGACGCCAATTCTATCTGCGCCGTCTCCACGCCGTCAAACCGGTAGCCTAGCGACCGGAACAGGGCGTAGGCGCAGGTCAGGTTGTACACCTGGTGCTTCCCGACCAGCGGCATCCGGAACGTCCGCCCCTCGAGCACGACCGTCATCATCCCCGCGTCGTCGATCCCCCAGGCGTCCGGCCGGAAATCCGCGGCGCGGTCGAGGGCGAAGGTCACGTAATCGGACCGCACCTTCTTCGCCTCGGCCGCGAGCACGGGGTCGTCGGCGTTGATCACCGCCGGCGCGCCCGGCCGCGCCCCCCGTACGAGCTCCAGCTTGGCCTGCGCCACCGCCTCAACCGTTCCGAGGAACTCCAGGTGGGTCGCGCTCACGTTCGTGATCGCCACCGCATCGGGCTGCACGATCTCCGCCAGGCGGGGCATTTCGACGTCGGTCGAAATCCCCATCTCCATTACCGCCGCCCGGCAGTCCGCGGGAATCCGGAAAATAGCCAACGGCACGCCGTAGAGGTTGTTGAGGTTGCCCGGCGACCGGTAGGCGCGCGGCTCCACCGCGGCGAGAAGCCGGTAGGTGAGTTCCTTGGTTGTGGTTTTCCCATTCGACCCGGTGATCCCGACGAAGCGCGCCGCGACCGTGTGCCGGTAGTGGCGGGCCAGGGCAATCATCGCCTCGTGCGTGTGCGGGACCGTAATCACCGGGGTGTCGCCCGCAAGCCGCGCCAGCTCGGGGTGGTCGAACTCGGCCAGAATACCGGCCGCGCCGCGCTCGAGCGCCTGCGCGACGAACTCATGACCATCGTGCTTCTCCCCCCGGATGGCCACATACAGCTCGCCGGCCGCGAGCGTCCGGGTGTCGATGGAGACGCCCCGGAAGGAGGCGGTGCGGTCCGCGGCCCGGTGGACGCGTCCGCCAGTGATGGCGGCCAGTTGATCGAAACGCAACTTTATCACTTCCGTGCCGTTGAATTTGCCCCGGCCGATGCCTTCTTGTATCCCATTGCCGCCAGCGCCGCCCGCGCTTCCTCCACGTCGTCGAAGGGGCGGCGCTCGCCGTTGACTTCCTGGTACCGCTCCGCGCCCTTGCCGGCCAGGAGCACGACATCCCCCGACGCGGCCGCGCGCAGGGCGAGTGCGATCGCTTTCCGGCGGTCCGGTTCGATCGCATACCGGTCCCCCCGCAGGCCGGGCCGGATGTCTTCGATTATCGCCAGCGGCGATTCGGTCCGCGGGTTGTCGCTCGTGACCACCGCGTAGTCGGCCATGGTGGTCGCCGCCGTTCCCATAAGCGGCCGCTTCCCGCGGTCGCGGTCGCCGCCGCACCCGAACACCAGCAGCACCCGTCCGGCCGTCATCTCCCGTGCCGACTGGCAGAGCCGCTCGAGCGCATCCGGCGTGTGGGCGAAATCGACATATACGCCGAAGGGCTGCCCGGCATCCACCGCGTTGAACCGCCCCGGCACCGGGGTCGCGCTCTCCAGCCCGGCCACCACCGTGTCCAGGTCGATTCCGGCCGCGAGCCCGCCGGCCGCCGCCGCCACCGCGTTCATCAGGTTGAACCGTCCCGGCAGCGGGAACGTCACCGTCCGCATCCCCGCCGGCGTAGCCAGGTCGAACACCGTCCGCATCGGCTCGATCTCGTAGCGGCTCGCGTAGACGTCCGCGTGCGTGTCCTGGAGCGAGTAGCTCATATGCTCCGACCGCGCATCGCCGAAAAAGGCGCGGAACTCCGGCACATCGAGGTTGAGCACGGCGCAGGCGTGGGGGCCGGCGAGCTTGCCCAGCAGCCGCTTCTTGGCCGCCAGGTACTCCGCCATCGATTTGTGGAAATCGAGGTGGTCACGCGTGATGTTGGTGAACACGCCCACCCGGAAGAGAATGTGCTCGACCCGCTTGAGCGCGAGGGCGTGCGAAGACACCTCCATGACCGCCGCCGCGCACCCGTTCTTCCGCATGAGAAACAGCAGCCGCTGCAGGTCCAGCGCCTCCGGGGTCGTGCGTTCGGCCGGGAACTGCTCCCCGCCCACGTCGTAGAGCGTCGAACTCACCAGTCCCGCCTTCCGCCCGGCCGCCTCGAGCATGCACCGGAGCAGGTAGCAGGTGGTCGTCTTCCCGTTGGTGCCGGTTACGGCGATGGCGAAGAGCTGTTTGCCGGGAAAGCCGTAAAACTTCGCCGCCGCGTCGGCCATGGCCTGGCGGATATCGGGCACGCGGACGTGCACCGGGACCGCCGGATGGGATTCGCGCTCGCCCATGACCGCCACCGCCCCCCGCGAAAGAACGTCGGCGACAAAGTCGTACCCGTCGCGCGTGAACCCGGTCACCGCAAAGAACAGGGTGCCGGGCCGCACGAGCCGCGAGTCGTACTCGAGATGCTCGATCGCAACCTCGGGATCGCCGGTGATCACCGCCCCGGCGCACCCGTGCACCAGCTCACGCAGAGTAATGGCTGCCTCCTATGTCGGCCGACATTCCAGCTGACATACGTCTTCCGACCCGGCCGCCTGGCCGGGACCGATCGATTGTGAGATAACTTTGCCGCGCCCTGTAATTCTGCACTTTATACCGGCGAAGTCCAGAAACGCCGATGCTTCCCTGATCGACAGCCCGGTCAAATCCGCCATTACGAACCCGGTCTCGACCGGCGATTCCACTACCACGATCAGGTCATCCTCGGCGAACATGAGCCGGTCGGCCGGCGGATACTGCCACACGATCATCCCCTCCGTCCGGTTGGCCCGGATCGTCAACCCGCGCTCTTCCGCGTCCTCGGCCGCATCCGCCAGGCTCCGGCCGACCAGGTTGGGGGCCTCGACCGTGCCTTCGCGGCTGCTCGACCGCTCGGCCAAAAGCTGGTTGCCGGAGTCGAACAGGTCGGGGTTGAGGATCATGTACTGCTCGGCCGTCCGCCGGAATATCGGCCCCGCGGTGTAGCCGCCGTAGTGGATCGGGTTCGGCTCGATGAGCATGACGATCCCGGCGATGGCCGGCTTCTCGTACGGGAAGAAGCCCGCGAAGCTGGCCGTGTATTCGTCTTTGTAGCGGTGGGTGACAGAGTCGGGAATCTGGGCGGTACCCGTCTTGCCGGCGATGGCGACAGCTTTCGAATTCACCTTCGTCGCTGTCCCCCGCTCTACAACGCCGCGCAGGACCGCTTTCAGGGTATCGGCCCAGACTCCCTCCATCACCTTCTGCATTACTTCCCGTCCGAACCGGCGGGTCACTTTCTGGTGTTCGTCGACGCAGCACATGAGCAGGTGGGGGCGGAGGAGTTCGCCGCCGTTGGCGATGGCGGCGAAGGCATTGGCCATTTGCAGGCAGTTCACCGCCACCGCGTGCCCCATGGCCAGCGAGGCCACGGCCCGGTCCGCCCAGCGCCGGGGCTTGGAAACACGCCCGCTCTCTTCCGCCCCGAGCCCGATGCCGTATTTCTGTCCGAACCCGAACTTCCGCGCCGCCTCGTAGAGATTCTCGCCGCCCAGGCGGATTCCGTATTTGGCCACTCCGATGTTGCTCGAGAGCTCCATGATCTCGCGGAACGTGAGGTTGCCGTGTTTTTTGTCGTCCTTGAGCGTCCCGCCCCGTTCCATTTTCCACGCCCCCATTTCGCAGTACGTGTACTCGCGGAAGTCCACCTCCCCCGCCTCCAGCAGGGCCGCCGCCGTGATCGCTTTGAACGACGAACCCGGTTCGAACTGGTCGCTGATCGCCCGCAGCTTGACCGGCTTCTCCGGGTGCTCTTCTTTCGGATCGTAGTGGGCCATGGCCAGAATCTCACCGGTGCGGCAGTCGATGAACGCCCCCATCCCCGCCTTCGCCCCGTACTCCTCGACCCCCTTGCGGAGCTGCCGTTCGAAGATTTCCTGGAGGTTGAAATCGATAGTGAGGACGAGCGCTTGCCCCGGTTTGGGTTTCACGGCCGCCTGCTCTTTGACGCGGAAGACGTTGCGCAGACCGTCCCGCCGGATATCCGCCTCCCCGTCCTCCCCCTTCATGAGGCTGTCCCACGCCAGCTCCAGCCCGGACTGCCCCTGGTTGTCGATATTCGTGAAACCCAGAATCTGCTTGCCGACCAGTCCGTAGGGATACACCCGCTGCGTCTCATCGCGCAGGTACAGCCCGGGCGGCGCCGTTTTTTCGATGTGCCGGGCGAACTCGTCGCCGAGCAGGCGCTTGATCCAGCTGAACTTGTTCACCTCGAGGTTGTACTCTCTGCGCGCTGTTCCCCGCTTCAGGCCGAACATTTTCTCGACATAGCGGGCGGCGTTCTCCAGCTCCGTTTGCGACCCGGGGTAGGCATAGAGCGACGGGCATTTGACGTTGTTCACGACCAGGCGCCCGTACCGGTCGTAAATGAGGCCCCGCTCGGCCGGTATTTTCACCCGTCCCTCCGACTGGATGCGCACGATGTCGGCGTACTTCTGGTGGAGGACCACCTGGAGGTGGACCAGGCGCGCCGCGACCGCCAGGAAATACAGGCAGACGAGCGAGAAGAGGATGCCGAGTCGGATTCGTTCGGTGCGCGTCCGATGCATCAGTCGTCCCCTCCGTTGGCCAGGGAGTCGATGACCGGGCTGATCAGTTCGCCGGCGTTCGCCTGCGCCTGGGTCACGCTCGGCAGGACGTTCGCCCAGCGCTCCGCCATTTTCACCACCATGTGGAGGTCGTCTTTGACCGACGGCGCCTGAACGCCCTCCGGCACCAGCGTGATCAGCTCGGTCGCGGCCACCTGCGCCAGCCCGAGCGAATCGGCCGCGTAGGTCTCCACCCGCGATGACATCGAGAGCGCCGACAGGTCCGCGTGCACTTTCCGCGTGTCGTCGCCGAGCAGCCGGTTCTCCATGCGGAGGACTGCGATCTCCTGGGCGAGGTGGATGACGTGCACGCGCTGCCAGATATGGACGCACGCGGCGAGCAGAAACACGCCGGCCACCGCGCCGATCGGGAAGTAGCGGTGGGAGCGGACACGCACGAGCAGCGAGGACCGGATCTCCACCGTCTCCTTGAATTTTCGCACGGTCTTTTTCACGCGCCCACCCGTTCCGCGGCCCGCAGCTTGGCCGAGCGCGCCCGCGGGTTCGCCGCCGCCTCCGTCTCGTCCGGCACGACGGCGCGGCGCGTGAGAATCCTCAGCCGCGGAGCGCGCCCGCACGCGCACAGCGGCGCCTCCGGCGGACACACGCACCCTTTCGCCTCGGCCTGGAAGAACCTTTTGACCAGACGGTCCTCGAGCGAGTGGTAGGAGATCACGACCAGCCGCCCGCCCGCCCGCAGTCGCGGCAGCAGGCGCGGCATGGTCGCGGCCAACTGCTCCAGTTCGCCGTTGACGGCAATGCGGAATGCCTGAAACACCCGCGCGAGCGTTTTGTGGAGATCCCGGGCCGGGGCGATGCGCTCGACGAGGCCGGCCAGCTGCGATGTTGTCTGCACCATCCGCATCCGTCTCTCCCTGACTATGGCCTGCGCCACCCGCTTGGCCCGGCGCTCCTCGCCGTACCCGTGCAGCAGATCGACCAGCTCCTTTTCTCCCAGCGAATTCACCAGATCCGCAGCCGTAGGACCGCCCGACTCCGGATCAAAACGCATATCCAGCGGACCGTCATGGCGAAACGTGAAACCGCGCCGGGGATCGTCCAACTGCAGGCTCGAAAGACCGAGATCCATCAGCATGCCGTCGTAAGTCCGGTCGCCGAACGCGGCCGTCACCGTTTCGAATTCTCCGTAAGCCCCTCTGGCGATCGTCACCGTCTGCGGCGCTCCCGCAAGCTGGGCGGCCGCGGCCGCCGCCGCCGCCGGGTCCCGGTCGATGCCGTACAGCCGGGCCGTTCCGTCCAGATAGTCACTCAGTGCTTTCAGGTGGCCCCCGGCGCCAACCGTGAGATCCAGGTACGCGCCGTCCCGCCGCGCCGCCCAGAGCCGCACTGCCGCGTCCCGGAGCACCGGGACATGGATGGGCTCAGGTCCGGTCATCGCCGCTCGGGCGAGGGAACAGCCGCTCCGCTACATCCTCGTAGGTGGCCTCGTACCCCCGGAGGTAATCCTCGTAGCGTTCCGGATTCCACACCTCAATCCATTTGTTGACACCGATCAGCAGCAGCTCCTTCTTGAGATCGGCCTCGGCGATTAAATGCGTCGGGACGAGAATGCGGCCGCTGCGATCGGGAGTCACCCACGCCGCCATCGAGAAAAAGCGGCGGCCGAAGTAACGAAAATCTCTTTGGGTAAAACTCAGTGAGGAAAGACGCTTCTCGATATCGTTCCATTCGGGTTCGGTGTACAGACTCAAACACCCCTCGAGCCCTTTCGTCAGAATCAGCGCGCCGTCCAACTGCGGCTTGCCGCCTGCACCCAGGATGCTCCGGAGTTTGGCCGGCAGCGCGAAGCGACCCTTCTCATCGAGAGTCGTGTTATACCGGCCGACGAACCCGTTCACAAGGCGTTTCCTCCACTTTTCTCCACTTCGACCCAAGAACGCCCACAAATATCACATTTTATTGCCTCAAGTCAAGACTTTTTGTGCCCCCCGCCGGAGAAAAAACATCGCGGTAAGTTCCATCACGGCAATTGATAACGCCGAATGAAAATTGATGATGAAGGAACCATAAGACCTGACGGTTCCTGCCACCCTATTCACTTGTGTGGATAACTATGTGGATAACTCTGCGCGCCCCCCCATTTAGCCCAGCATCGAACCTGACCGGTCGATCCGATCCCTTACCGGTAGCTCTGTGGTTTCTGACGGTCCAGCAGTGCTGCGAACTTCTCCGTCATTCGCCGCGAGGAGTAAGGTTCGGCATAGGCCGGTCGAAGAGTCACAGGTGTCTTCCCCTCCCCGTGCGCCTGCACCAGATCGGCCAGGTACTTCACCGCTGGCGAATCATCGCTGCCGAAAAAGCAGACCCCGCTGCCGGTGTGCGCCAGCAGGCGCGCCAGTTCCGAGTCTTCCGGCGCCCAAGCGAGAATCGGCCGCCCCGAAGCCAGCATCGTGTAGACGCGGCCGGTCGACAGCCCCCGCTCCTCCGCCGAGGCCACCCCGAGGTACATAAGCGACGCCTCGGAGAGGATCGCGATCGTCTCCCGTCGGGGTTGCCAGCCGTAGCGATCGAAAATCTCCTGCACGCCGCAGGCATCGATCTGGCGCTCGAGCCACTGCCCGTCGACCTCTCCGACCTGCCGCACTCTCACGCGGGGAAACACCTCCGGCCGCTCCCTCCGGAGGCGGGCCAGCAGCCGCAGGAGCGGGGCCACCGGCGTGATCTCGTTGAGTGCGCCGAGGACGCCGATGACGAACGGGCTTCCGGCCGGCAGAGTCCACCCCGCCGCCAACGCTTCATCGTAGCAGTTGGAGATCACGGTCCCGGCCCCGACATACTCCCTCACCGTCTCGTTCACCGCCGTGACTTCGCTTGCTTCATCGCGAATTGCCGCCAGGAGCCGCTGCGCCCGCCGCCGGCGGCGCGGCCGGTTCGCGTACAACTGCTCCGGCCGGTGGATCGTCCAATAATCGCGGAAATCGGCGATCCATGGCCGCTTGAACTCCCGGCTGAGCGTGCGCGCAACCAGGTGTGCCGAGACCGGCGGCGAGGTCGAGATGATCGCGTCATAGTCCCGGTTCGCCAGCAGTGTCCGTCCCAGCGCCGTCGCCCGTCGGACCCACCCGATCTTGGGGTCGGGGAAATACCAGTCGGCCAGCGCCCGTCCCTTGCGGATCACCCGGTCGGCGACCGTTCGTATCCCCATCAGGCGCATGAGCCGCTGGGGATCGGACGATCCCGCCCGGTAAATGTGCCGGCCGGGCAGCCCGTCCAGCAATTCCGGTTCGAACGCCCGGTACGCCACCGGCTTGACCGAGAGCACGTGGCACTCCCAGCCGAACTCCGGCAGATGTTTGAACAGGGCCAGCGGCCGCGCCACGCCGGCGCCGCTCAGCGGCGGGAAATAGTAGCACACCAGCAGCGCCCGCCGCATCAGTGCCCCGCTTTCCCGCACAGAGCGCGCATCACCGCCAGCTGTGCCGCGATGTTGTCCTCGAATATCGCTTCCCGTTCCACCTGCTCCCGGTTGCGCCTCCGCAGGCCGTCGAGCGCGCACTCCGCGCCGCCGGCCTCCCCGGTCGCCAAGCGCGCGAGAATCGTCCGGAGGCTCTCCGCATCCCCCGGCCGAAAGGCAAACCCGCTTTCGGGCGTCAGCCACTCCCGCACGCCCGGGATATCGGCCGCGACCGGCGCCAGACCGAGCGCCATCGCCTCGATCAGCGTCGCCGGCGAGGAATCGGATCGCGCCGCCGACACATACACATCATGGGCCGCCATGAGGGCGAGAAACCCGTCGCGGTTCCTCTTCTCGTAGCAGCAGACGGCGCCGCGAGGATCGGCTTCCGTTCCCGTGCCGTCCCGCGCCGCGCCCGCCTCCAGAGAAACGACGCGCAACCCCATCCCCTCCGCGCGCCGCCGAAACCGCTCGTACCTCGACCCGAACGCCGGAAACGTCACCGTCGCCTCCCCCCGAATGATCATTTCCCGCAGCGCTTCGAGGACAAACTCGTTATCGTAGACGGTTTCATGCATGCGGGGGACGATGATGCGGAGCGGCCGCCCTATCGACCCGACGCGCAGGCGCCGCTGCAGGTGCCGCCGCTCGATCCCCCACGGGTGAACCGTGACGTTGGTCACTCCGGCCAGCCGCCCCGCCTCTTCCGCAAGGTAGCGGGAGTCGGCGAAAATGTGGTCTGCGGCGCGCAGCCCCCGCACCACCTTGCGCAGGTGCAGCCGCGATCTGTGCGGCACGACCAGGACATCGGACCCCCAGACGTGGAGCGTCGCGGGGGGCCGCCGCCGCACCCGGCTGAGCAGGTAACCATACCCCGCGGCATAGTGCGCACTGATCGCCTCCGGCCGCCACCGCTCGATCAGCCGCTCGACCTCACGCGCCGCCCAGGCATACGCGACCGTCCGAATGGGAAACCGCCGCCGCAGCCGGACCGAGGCGCCGCACCCCTCCTCCGGTTCTCCCGGCGCACCCGCGGCCTCCGGAGCAGCGGTCCGCTTCGGATCCTCTTCAGCGCCGCCCAGGGCGGGGTCAACGGGCGATCCTTCCAGCGACGCCACCAGCACCGCGCACCCCTGCCGGCGCAACTCGGCCGCGAATCGCTGCGTGTGAACCGACCGCGCATCGGCCAGCACGAGCACGCGCAGGTGCGCACCGGTCACAGCCACCGCCCGATTCCGCGCCGCAGCGTGAGCGTCGGGTAGATGTGTTCCCGTCCGCCCCAGCGCCGCTTGAAGAACTCGGTTCCGCCCGCCCCCTCCGGCGTCGCGCCGAGATCGAGCGTCCGCGCGCCCCGGTCGCGCGCCTCGGCGCAGGCACGGGCGATCAGGTACGCATTAGCCTTCAGCGGCGAGAACTTCCGGTCGTAGTACATCTGCCACCCGATGAGCATGTCGCCCTCGACGAAGTAGATGTGCGACGCCACCGGCCGGTTGTTGAAGCTCGCATAGTACCACGCCACGCGTTCATCCTGCTGCGCGGCGTGCGCGAGGGCCTGCCAGAAATCCGCACCGTAGCGGGCCTCCCCGCCGCGTCGGTGCGCTTTTCCCCGCAGCAGCGTCAGGAATCCCTCCCCGTGGGTCGCCCAGACCATCCGTCCGACCGCCAGCCCCTCCCGCTCGGCCTTGCGGATTTCGCCCCGGAGTTTCCGGTCGGGCGGTTCCCAGGCGGGATCGCCGATGTCGACCAGCAGCGCCGTTTGCAGGGCCACTGCAAACGGCCCCGTACCGGAGGTGAAACAGCCGAAGAAGTCGAACAGGTAGGTTTTGACATACCCCGCCTCGGCGATCGCTTCCAGGAGCACTTCTCCGGTCTTGCGCGGGTCGGACCCCTCGGCCGCGAACACTCGCCCATACAGCCCGTTGGGCATGGCCATGAATCGTTTTATCGGGGCGGGCCCGAACTCGATGCCGGGGAGAACCCCGGCGATCCCCTCCCCCGCCTGGGCGGCCCACACGGCGCGCCGCCCCCCGCGGACCGCCCACAGCGAGGCGAAGGCCGCCGATGCCAGAAAGGAATCGCCGGTCAGTGCCCTGACCGGCTCCTCCGGCATGTCGTCATCATGATAGCAGATCGCTTTCATTCCTTCCGCACCAACAGAATCTTGCCCCGGTGCGAGGCTCCCGTCTCATCGGTGATGACATACACGTAGGCGCCCGAGGCCACCGCGCGGCCGCGGTCGTTGCGGCCGTCCCAGGGTTCATTGACCGGAAATTCCGCCACCCGTTCCCCCGCCGCCGTGTAGATGCTCACGGTCGCCGGGCGGTCGAGGTTGAACCGCAGCCGGTCGGCGGCGGAGCGAATCACGAACGGATTGGGGATCGGCACCACCGAATCCCCGACTGTCTCGACAAAGTTCTCGATCGGCGTCCGCAGGACCGACACCCCGCCTGCCGTCGCAATGTAGAGGTCGCCGCTGCGCCGGTCCAGCGCCAGATCCCGGATCTCGTCGGACACGAGGTCGCTGGTGGCGGCGGTGAAAATGTCGGGCGCCCCCCCGGTGGCGTCGAGCCGCACGAGTCCGCCGCGCGTTCCCACCCAGGCGTTCCCCCGCCCGTCGAAAACGATCGCGGCCACGTCGGTCCCCACCCCGACCGGCAGCACGACATCGACCAGCCGCTCGATGCCCGAGTCCCAGCGCGAGATTCCCAGGTTGGTCCCGATCCAGGCCTCCCCGTTCGGCGCGTAGGCCACCGTCCGTATCGCGTTGGAGATGAGCCGGGAGTTGTCGTCGGTGAAATGCCGCACGGTGATCGCCGTCCCCCGGTAGGGCGCGCTGCCCAGCCGGCAGAGGTAGACCCCGCGGGCCATAGTCCCGACCGCCAGCTCGCCGTCGGCATACGCGAGCGCCGTGACATACTCGTTGGCCAGCCCTTCGGGCACGCCCAGCGCTCCCCAGGCCGCCTCGTCGTGCACGCGGTCGAGCGGCGCCCAGGCCACGACGTCCTTGTTGTAGGCCTGGAAGAGCGAGGCGAAAATATTGACGCCGTCGGTGGCCAGGCTCCGCACCACCGTGTATTCGAGCGGATCGCCCGCCACCACCCCGACCACGGTGGAGTTGCTGTCGGTGTACTGGGTGATGGAATCGCCGCGGATCCGGAACAGCCCGCCGCCCCACGATGCGGCCCAGATATCGCCCCGCCCGTCCGCCAGAAGATCCATGGTGCCGTCGCCACGGCGGTAGAAGATCCGGCGCATCCACCGGTCGCCGTCGTACTGCGCGAAAATCTTGTCGCCGAACCCGGCGGTGATGCGTCCCTCCGGTCCGAACAGAATCGTCCGGACGTCGTTGCCCGGCGCCCCGGTGTGGGGGTACTCCCGGTACTGCCCGGCGGCGCCCACGAACAGCCCGCTGTCGCGCATACCCACCCAGCGCAGCCCCTCCCAGCCGATCCCGGTGGTCGGCGGCAGGCTGAGTCCGGCGCGGGGCAGATCGGCCGCGCCGCCGGCCGTCACCACTGCCAGCCCGCCGCTGTGGTAGATGAACAGCGAGTCCCCTTCGGCCACCAGGTCTGTGACCGCCCGGCCGGCGGTGAGTGCGACCGGGACAAAGGACGTATCCGCCCCGTCCCGATTGAGCCGGAACGCGCCGGCAGAGGTCGCCGCATAGATCTCCCCGCCGAACGCCTCCACCGTCGCGATCGAGTCCCGCCCCAGTTCCGGGTACCGGGCCGCCGCAAACGTCGTCCAGGTCCCGGGCGTCTTCAGCAGCACCGGACTGGCCGCGGGCGCCGCCGCCAGGCCGGCCGAGGTGGCCAGCCAGAGGGTGTCGTTCACGAGCGCGACATCGACCACGGCCGGCGAGGGCGTGAGAGTACCGAACATCGGGTAGCTGTCTTCGATCTGCCCGCCATCGTCGCTCTTGGAGAACAGCACCAGCCCCCCGTGCACGCCGACCCACAGGCGGTCGCCGTCGTCGGCCAGCGCCTGCAGACGGATCGCCTGCCCGTCGCGGTCGACAAAGAGGAACTGCCGCGGCGCGGGCCGGTCAAACCGGATGAGGTGCCCGAGACCCGCCAGCCACACTGTCCCCGCGTCATCGACCAGCACATCCTCGAGATCGTTAGTCCCGAGACCATCGGCGTGCAGGTAGGCCCGGCCCGGGGAACTCGAGTCGGCGATCAGCAGCAGCCCTCCGGGCGTGGCGGCGTAGAGCGTGTCACCCACAACCGCGAACGCCCGCACGGTCTTGAACGACGTCAGCGTCGTCCAGGACTCCCCGGCCGCGGCCGCCCCGCCCGGCAGCGCCGCCGGGATCAGGACCGCGCCCGCGAGGAAAACCGCGAGAGTTTTTGCCGGCACCATAGTGCGATGAATATACAGATGATCCCCGCCGTAAGCAAGAATGACCCCCGCCCCGCGACATCGCCGATTCTCGTGAACACCGAGTAATTGTACAGGAGGCCGACTTTCCCCGCCAGCACCTGCACGGCGTAGAGATCGAGGCCCTCCCGGATCCGCCCGTAGTCGTCCACGATATACGTCAGCCCGCTGTTGGCCGCGCGCGCTCCCCAGGAGCGGTTCTCCACCGCGCGGGTGATAAACACCCGCGAGTGCATGTGCACTCCCACCGAGCGCTCGAACCAGGTGTCATTCGTGATTTCGACCAGGAAATTCGCCCCCCGGCGCACCATGGCGCGCACGTACTCGGGAAAGGCGACCTCGAAACAGATCAGCGCCGCGTACTGGATGTCGCCCACCGCGAAGAGCCTGAGCGAATCGCCCGGGTAGAAATCGGACCACCACTGCACTCCTCCCTCGTCGATGAACGTGAGGTACTTGCGCAGGAAATCCTTCTCCAGAAACCGCAGGTGGTCCTGGTAGGGTACGTGTTCGGAGAACGGCACGAGTTTGACTTTGTCGTACTGCGCAGTGAGGACGCCCTGGCCGTCAAACTGCACGGCCGAGTTGTAGTGCCGCATTTTTCCCCCCACCATGCGCGCCGCGAGCGTTCCCACCAGATGGGGGGTCCCCGACTCTGCGGCGATCCGCCCCACGGCCGCCTGGCACTCCGGGGCGTGCGTGATATAGCAGGGCGCCGCGGTCTCGGGCCAGACAAACAGCTTGACCGCGCTGTCGGCGACGCTCGCCGTCAGCCGCTCGTAGAGGGCGAAGTTCTCATCCACGGAGTCCGGCGACCACTTGACATCGAGCGGCACCGACCCCTGCAGGAGCGCCACCCCGAACGTCCCCGGCTTCGGATGGGGCGGCAGCACGACCCACCCGTAGGCCGTGACCAGACCCACGGTCGCCGCCGCGCCGAAGAGCGCCCCGACCCGGCGCTCGTAGGAGAGCGACGGCCGGAACACCTGCGCGAGGAGCACATTCACGGCCACGATCAAGAGCGACAGCCCGTGCACCCCGATCACCGACACGATCTGCAGAACCCAGAGATAGTGCGCCTGCGTGTACCCGAGGTCCGACCAGGGAAAGGCGAACTCCGACAGCGTCCGGAAATATTCCATCCCCACCCAAACCAGCGGCAGCGCGACATACCCGGCCGCCGCTTTCCAGCGGTGCAGCCGAACAAACAGGCACAGCACGACGGCGTAGTAGAGGGCGACGATGGCCACTGCCGTGATCATCCCCGGCGGCGTCACCAGCGCCACCCAGTACAGCGAGAAGAGATTGAACAGGAACCCGAACAGGTAGGCCGAGCGGAAGGCCGCTTTTCCTCCCAGTCGGGCGAAAATCATGATCGGCCGCACCAGCGCCACCCAGGCGAGAAACCCCCACGGCCCGGGGTAGAACGCCAGCGAGAGGACAAACGCCCACACCGTCAGTTCCAGCCGCCGCCGGCGAACGTTGACGTCGTCGGGCAGGATCACCCGCCATATGCGCGTGGCCAGTGCCATTGCCGATCTCCGGTTTGTTCGGACCGCCCGTTCACCGGTCGGGTCGCGGTGACCGGCGGCTTCCCTCCGCCGGCGGGCCGAAGTACGGGAGAAAGTACCCTGCCGGTCCTCCCGGCACAAGCCTTTAAGAGGAGTCGGCCGGTGCGAGCGCGCCCGATCGGACCGCGAAAGACCCCCGGCCGGCGATCGCCCGGCCGGGGGCTGCGGTATCCTGCGGCGTGAAACGAAACGGCTACTTCAGCAGGAGCATCTTCCTGGTCAATTGGGCCTCCCCGACTTCCAGGCGGTAGAAGTAGACACCTGAGGCGGCGCGCTCGCCGGACCAGGAGACCGAGTGCTGTCCCGCCTCCTGCCACTGGTCGATCAGGTGCGCCACGACCTGGCCGAGCATGTTGAAGACGGTGATCTTCACATGCCCCGGTTCCGGCAATTGGTACCCGATCACGGTCGCCGGGTTAAACGGGTTCGGGCTGTTCCACGCCCCCAGCTCGGTCACCGCCACCGGGCCGGACTCCGCGGGCGTGTCTTTCGGTTTGTACCGGAGGATCAGGCAGTCGCCGCCGGCCAGCGGCGTTCCGTCCTTCAGGAGACCGGTGATCTGGAGCATGACGCTGCCGCCGTCCACCAGCTCGCCGGGCGCAAAAGTCGCCACGAGCGCGGCGTGGTCGAACTTGAGCGTCAGATCCTTCCGTCCGTCCCCCTTCGCCCGCGTGCATTCGCAGTTCTGGTTGGGGTCGTCGCCCACCGGCGTCGACACATCCTCATACGTCCAGCGCAGCGGCGCCACCCCCCTTGCCCGCAGCGATGACGGATCAACGTCGAGAACATCGAAATCCGACGTGCCGAGGATCGCTGCCGGCACCACCGATTTCACCGCGATCGGGTTGGGGCATGAGGTCGGGTGGAGATCGAACGGCACCAGCCGGAACGTGAACGCGCAGGTGTCGGTGTTCGCGCACCCGTCATCCGCGATGCAGGTGACCGTGTGCTCGCCGATCGGGAAAGTCGTGCCAGATGGCGGGTCGCACGTCACGGTCGGCGCCGGGCTGCAGTTATCCGTAGCGCTCGCATCCCAGAACACCTCCGCTTCCGTCGGCGACGTGAAAACAAACCCCAGCGTGTCGTAACAATCCACTACCGGCGAGGTCGTGTCGATGATCGTAATCGTCTGGCTGCACCCGGCCGCGTTGCCCGAGAAATCCTCGGCCTTGTATCCGAGCACCAGCCGGTACTCCTGCGGGCAGCCCCCGGGCACGGAATCGCGCGACGCCAGGGTGATGGCCGGATCCGAATCGCAATTGTCGGTCGCTGTCGGCCACCCGAAGTCGCCGATATCGTCGCACTCGAACGTCCGGTCGGAGGGGCAGGTGATAATCGGCGGCGTCACATCCACCACCGTCACCGTCGCCTCACAGGTCGCCACGCCGCCCTGGGGGTCAGTGACCCGGAGCGTGACCAGGGTTGCCCCCAGCGGGTACGGAGCGGCCGGAATCTGTTCGAGCGTGACCGCGTACCCCTCGGGGTCGTAGGAGCCGTTGTCGATCGACGCCGCCGCCGCCTGGCAATTGTCGTCGGCGTCGACCGTGACGTCCGCGCACTGCGCCACCGGCGGCAGGTTGTCGGGCTGGATGCCCCTGATCATGTACTCCTCATCCCACGGGCAGATCTCGCCCGCGATCCAGTAGCAGTAGAAATTGTCGACCGCGTACCAGGTATTGGCGCCCCCGCCCCAGCCGTAGTTCATGTGCACCTGGTCGGAGGGCGTATCGCGGTAGCCGTCACAGACAATCGAATGGCTGTTGATCCGGTACTGCACGGGGCGGCCCGCATCCACCTCCGCGGCCAGCAGCTGGAACCACTCGTCCGCAGTGTGATCGGTTCGGTTCTCCTTGTCGATGGTGGCCGCACTGTAGCGAAAGTACATGGGGAAGGCGGTCAGGACAGTGTCGGTGCTGGTGCCGGACCCGCAGACGCCGAAATCCATCCCCGCCGCGACCGCCGCCTCATAGCAGAGCTCGGCGGCGGCGTCTCTCTGGGCCTGGCTCTCCCCCCCCGTGTAGCTGTCGCGCATGTTCCCCCAGTCGTACGCATCGGAGAAATTGGCCGACAGCGTCTGGGCCGGCGTGCTGCCCGCCGGCTGCCCGCACGTCTGATCGCCATCCCAGGTATAGCTGTACGAACCCGTGCCCGAGGGCGGCCAGTTCCAGAAGTACATGATCTGGGCCGCAGCCGTCGCCACGCAACCGACGACGGCGGTGTCCGACGACGGGGGCGAGGGGTCCTCACCCGGGTCGGCGCAGTCCAGGCAGGCGGCATCCCCGACCGGGCACATGCTGTTGTACGGTCCGGTCTGGTGCCAGGTCGAGGCCAGCAGCGGACCGACCGTCACCTGCCGCCCGGCCCGCCCCGAGTACAGTTCGGCGGTCAGACTCGCCTCGCTCTGCAGAAACATCTCCCACTCCCGTCCGTGACTGCGGTCCAAGAAGACGTCGCCGGTGGCCGGCTGGGCCGCATCGGCGCTCCCGTACACTTTGATATACTCCGCGATGCGCTGGTACAGCACCTCGCGCAGCAGTCCCCCCATCCCCTGCCGATTCTTCACGTTGAGTACGTCGGTCTCGGAGTACGCCTTGATCGGCGGCAGCTCTTTCAGAACAGGGACCACGATATACCCGGATGGAGCGACGCGGAAATGGTAGCCTACCACCATACCCTGGAATGTGATTTCTTCGCTCCCCAGTAGTTGCGGCGCTTTTTCGCCCGCCCAGTTGCCCTGCTGGTACACCATGTAGGTGAGCCAGTTCTGGCTGACCCGGGCCGCTTCCTCCGGTGTCGCCACCGTGGCCGGCACCGAGGACGCCAGCAGTGCGGCGCCGATGGCCGCCGCCAGCAGCAACCCGGCCGCGCGGATGGTCGCATACGACCTGGATTCCGACATCATAGCACCTCCCTTTGTCCCCCGACGGCTTTGCCTCGGGAAACCATATCGATTGACGGTCAGTTGGGTCAAACAGTTCAGGTATGTAAGTGCTTGGTCCTTCGCCGGTTGGGGACCGGCATCGGCCGCTTCTCCGACGAGTGCAGCGATGCGGAATTGCCCGGCGGCGCCTCAAATCCGCCGCGCGCCGCATCGCGCAGGCCGCCGTTCGATGATAATCACCCTGCGTGTTCACTGTTGCTCGCCCGCGGTCACCCACACCCGGCGCACACTTCGGAGCGACATGCCGCCCAAGCGGGCGGACCGCCCGATCGGCCAAAGAGCACCTGCTGCCGGTAATGGGGACCCTCACAGCCCTGACTCCCGGCGCAGCCGAACGGTAATGCCGTCTCGCCCGGCACGGCCGCGCCGATCAACTCTGCGTTCGTATGGTCCTAATCTGCGGCGAGCGGGGACTGCCTGTCAAGGACATTTGCGATGGCGGGGCGCTCCGGCAGGTGTTCCGGTCGGGAGGGAGGCGGGACCGTCCGGGGTCGCAGCCCGCCGATTCTCTCCTTCTCCGCTGCTTCGCCGGGCGCCCGGACCCGGCTCAGGCTCCTTCGAGGTGTCCTTTGCCGAGGAAATTGACCACCTGCGGCATGATTTCCCGCCCGAGCATGAAACCCAGTCCCCCTTGGGCGCAGGCCCGTTCGCCGAAGGCCGCGACGCCGTCGACCCGGACGTTGTTTCCGCGAAACATGATCGGCACCGGGTCCGCCGCGTGGGCCTTCATCTCGCACGGCGTGGTGTGGTCGGCCGTCGCCACCAGCAGCACGTCCTCCGGCAGGCCCTCCGCGAGGATCTTCGCCGCCGCGTCGATCTTCTCGACAAAATCTTTCTTCCCCGGCGCGTTGCCGTCCTCGCCGAGCGAATCGGCCGCCTTCACGTGCACGAACACGAAATCATACTCGGCGAGCTTGGCCAGGACCGCGCGAAACTTGGCCGCGATATCCGTGTCCGGCAGCCCGGTCGCCCCCGGCACCTCGACGACATCCATCCCGACAAACGACCCGACACCCTTGTACAGCCCGCCGCCGGCGATCGCGCAGGCTTTAAGACCGTAACGTTCGGAGAAACTCGGGGCGTGGATGTGCTGCCCCGCGCCGCGCACGAGGAGGATGTTGGCCGGGAGCTTCCCCTCCTTCGCGCGCTGCCGGTTGAGGTCCAGTCCGCCGAGCGCCTCGTACGATTTACGGAGGAACCTGTTGAGCACCTCGGCCGTCCGCCGGGCCTCCGGGCTGGCGTCGGTTGCGGTCACCGTGCGCACCGGCTCGCCCGGCCCGTGCGGGTCGGCGTCGATAATCTTATCCGACAGCCCCTCGCCCCGCATGATCACTCCGGCCCGGTGGCCTGTTCCCGGATGCACCAGGAACTTCACGCCGTCGATCTCAATCCCGTCGATCGCCGCGCACAGCGGCGCCACGTGGTTGATCCGTCCGGCGCGGCGATCCACGATATTCCAGTCCTTGTCGACCGTCGCAAAATTCCCCCGCAGCGCCACGTCTCCCCCCTGGAGTTTCATGCCCAGCCCGCACACCTCGATCGGCCCCCGCCCGGCATAGTACTTCTCGATCGGGTAACCGAAAATCTCCAGGTGCGCCACGTCCGATCCCGGCACCCGCCCGCGCCCGAGCGTGTGGACCATCCCGCACACCGACTCTTTCGCCAGCCGGTCCAGGTGCGGCGTCCGGGCCGCCTCCAGAGGGCTCTTGTATCCGAACTCCTTAATGGGACGATCCGCCAGACCGTCGCACACGAGCAGCACCACTCTCTTGACCATCTTCCTGATATCTCCGTCTCACGTCGCTGTCTCAGAACTGATCCTGTGTTTCCGTCATGGCTCAGCCGCCCGGAAGCGATCCTTTCCCGCGCCCTGCCCCCGGCCCTGCGATGCGGTCGCTCGGCGCGGAGCCGCAGGGAGCTTAATCAGTCAGTGAGCCTCACCTTCCCCTCCCCCTTTCGGATCTCCCCGATCCGGTAGGCTTTCTCTCCCAACCGCTCGATCGTGCGTACGACTTGGTCCGCCTGCTCCGCCTCCACCACGACGACGAACCCGATCCCCATATTGAAGGCCGAGTACATGTCCTCCCGGTCGAGGTCGCCTGCTCTGCCCAGCCAGTCGAACACCGGCGGCACCGGCCAGGAACCTTTCCGCACCCAGGCATCGCAGTCTTTCGGCAGGACGCGGTTGAGATTCCCCGGCAGGCCGCCCCCGGTGATGTGGGCCATGCCGTGAATAGGGAACTGGGGCAGCAGCGGGTGCACGACCGGCGCGTACGATTTGTGCACGGCCAGGAGCGCTTCCGCCACGGTGGTCCCCAGCTCCTCGATCCGGTCGCCCGGGCGGCGCCCGGCGATCTCAAACGCCGCCTTGCGGGCGAGGCTGAACCCGTTGGTGTGCAGGCCGCTCGAGGGGAGCCCGAGACAAACCATCCCCGGCCGAATGGAGGCGCCGTTGATGATCCTCGCCTCCTCGACGGCGCCGACGATGAACCCGGCGAGGTCGTACTCCCCCGGCGCGTAGAAATCCGGCAGCTCCGCCGTTTCCCCGCCGATCAGCGCCGCCCCGGCGTTGCGGCAGCCCCGCGCCAGGCCGGCCACGATATCGGCAACCACGTGCGGCTCGAGACGCGCCACGGCGATGTAGTCGAGAAAGAACAGCGCCCGCGCCCCATGGACGAGGATATCGTTGACGCAGTGATTGACCAGATCCTCGCCGACCGTGTCATGTTTCCCGGTCATGAACGCGAGTTTCAGCTTGGTCCCCACGCCGTCGGCCGACGCGACCAGCACCGGCGCGGTCATTCCCTGGAAGTCGGGGCGGAAGAATCCCCCGAATGCGCCGATTTCGCTCAGCACCTGTGCGTTGAACGTCCCGCGCGCCAGCGCCTTGATCCGCGCCACCGCTTCGTCCCCGGCCGCAATGTCCACGCCCGCGTCCGCGTAGGTCAGTTTTTTCTTGGGTGTCTTCGCTGTCATGGCGCTATATACGGAAGGGGTATGCAAATGTCAACGTCCGCCGGATGTCCCGGATGGACCTCCTTGGAGACCCGACCGTGGCCGATCATCCTTACTCTCTCCCGCATCTCTACGATGTCGCTTTCAGTTTTCGCGACTATGCCCGCGCAGTCGATTTTCTGCTGGCGGCGGCCCGCCGCGCGAGCGGGCGCGATCCCGCTTCCGTTGTCGAACTCGGCTGCGGTCCCGGCCAGTACTGCCGCGAATTCGCCCGTCGCGGCCTCCCGGCCTTCGGCGTCGACCGCGCGCCGGAGATGGCTGCCTACGCCGCCCGCCTGGCGGCCGGGGAGAACCTCCCGTGCGCCATCCTCGAGGCCGACATACGCCGCTTCACCCTCCCCCATCCCGTTGACCTGGCCTGCTGCATGATGGCCACCTTCCACCTGCTCCTGACCGACGACGACGTGGCCGCCCACCTGGACGCGGTGGCCGACAACCTCAACCCGGGCGGCATCTACATAATCGAGTTGAGCCACCCGCGCGACTTTCTCACTCGGCAGCGAAGCACCCGCAACCTCTGGACCGTCGACCGCGACGGCCTCTCCGTCACCGTCGATTGGGGAAGCGATGCGGTCACGGATCCGCTTTCCGAAATCACGACCGGCACCGTTTCGTACGCCGTCTCCGGGCCCTCCGGCGCGGCGCGTCATGAATCCCGCGAGCAGTGGCGGGAGATTTCGGCCGGTCTCATTCGTGCGCTCATAAGGCTCTCCGGCCGGTTCGCCATTGTCGCCTGGTATGGCGATCTCGACACCGGTGTCCCATTCGACGCCGGCGACCGCGCCTGGCGAATGATCCTCGTCCTGCGCCTGTGTTGACGCCCGCCTTCGTGCCTGCCTATCGGAGGAGGGCCGGACCGGCACACTGCTTTCCTGCGCGAACCCGCCGTAGATACTGAGACCGCGAGGCGGTCCGCGCGTGAGCCGCGAGTGATCGAGGCCAACGCCATTCCCGGCCGGTTATGCGCGAAAAGGCCGCCGCCGTCCTCTCCGCACTCCCCGTGCGGTTGTCGCTGCCGCCCCCTGACTCCTCCGCCGCGGCGTCTGCCTTAAGGAGCTCGGCCAAATTCGCGGGCGCGAGATTGACTGTTGCGGGCCGTCGCAACCGCTGACTATACTATTCCAAGCTCACGGGGGTGCCTTATGCGGACAAGCTCTGAAAGCACATATCGCATACCGAGCGCGATTCGAGGGATTACCGATCACCGCGGACGACAGCATCAGATTCAACTCCTCGCGGCTGCCTCGGTTCATGCGGCGGCGGCCGCCATCCTGCTCCTGCTGGCCATAGCGCCGTCGCCGACCACGGCCGAGGATCCGGTGGCTGCCGGCCAAGGGAGTGCCGCCCGGTTTCCCCCTCTCCAATCCGCTTGCGCACAATCAGGTGCTGCGGGTGATGCCGATTGGTACCGGGGGTATGTCGGCAAGGTTCGCGTGGCACCGGACAGCTCAGGCCCGCGACCTCAACATGCAGACGTCCCCAGGGTCGGCCAGTATGGACCTGAATTTGTTGCCGGCTCCCCCAACTCTGGGGCGGATACGGGTGAGGTTGTGTACGGCCTGGGCTTGGGCGACCAAGATGCGTATCCTGGAATGCGGCCGCTCTCGGACTGGATCGCGCACGCTTCGCCGTACCGGCTCGATTCACTGTTCCTGCCGCGACAGCCCCTCAAACCGCATGTCGTCCTCCCCCCGGTGGTGATCCCGGCCGGCAAGCTCGACTTCTTCTTCGACACCGCCTGCGTGGAGGGGAACCTGGTCCTTCGGCATGACGGCCGGGTCGAGCTGACAGACATTACGGAATCCCATCCCCTCCAGGAGTTTGCCGACTATGTGCGGGCGGCCGTTGCCATGGCAATGTGCTACCCGATGAGAGATGCCGATGGAGTGCCTGTCACCGTAACGATGCGCTATCGGTGCATCATTACTCACGACGGGTCGCCTCAGGTGCTGACTGACGACACATCGATTGTGGCGACCCAGCGCAGCCTTGACGAGTGATGGGCCAGCAGGCTGCCGGGCGCCGGGCGCGTTGCCCGTGTCTTGCGGGAACCTAACTTCCCGAGGCCGCCCGTTCCGGCGGCGCGGAGCCGTCGGTCCGTACTTCCCGTATGCCCGGTTTCCGCCCGTTGCGGTTGTTGTGCTCGCCGATCTCCGTGTGGACGCTCCGCCCGTGATCGAGCACTGTCGCCGGCAGCTCCTCATCCACTTTCTGCCGCCCGCGCCGGACAATCCTGGCCGGGACTCCGGCGACCGTGGTATTCGCTGGCACATCGTGCATCACGATAAAGCTGTTCGCCCCGATGCGGACATTTTCACCGACCGTGATCGGGCCGAGCAGAATCGCCCCGGTCCCGACAAAGACGTTGTCTCCGAGCGTCGGATGGCGCTTGCCCTGGTGTTTGCCCGTTCCGCCCAGTGTTACATTATGAAACAGGACGCAGTTCCGCCCGATCTCGGTCGTCTCGCCGATCACCACGCCCATTCCGTGGTCGACAAAGAACCCCGGCCCGATGGTCGCCCCCGGATGGATCTCCAGCCCGGTGAGAAAGCGGACGATCTGCGACAGCAGGCGGGGGAGAAAGGGGATTCCCGCCTTGTACAGGAGGTGGATAAACCGATGGGCGGTAGTGGCGTGGAACCCCGGATAGAGCAGAAACTCGATGTTCCGGCAGGCCGGGTCATTGCGAAAACACGCCCGAATGTCCTCGATGGTTGCCAGCATAGTCGTTCCCGACTTCCGATCTTGGGTTGGGTTGACGGATCTGGTGCATTACTCTCATTGTCGGCCGCGGGCCTACGGCTCCTTATCAAAAAGCGGGGTCGAGAGGTACCGTTCGCCGGTGTCGCAGATGATGCTGACCACGTTCTTCCCCGGTCCGAGCCGCTCAGCCACCCGCAGCGCCGCCCACAGGATAGCGCCCGAGGAGATCCCGACCAGTACCCCTTCTTGGCGCGCCAGTTCGCGGGCCATGGCAAAAGCATCGTCGTTGGTCACCTGAATGACTTCATCCACGACCGCGGGGTCGTAGTTCTCCGGCACAAACCCCGCCCCGATCCCCTGGATCTTGTGCGGCCCCGGCTGACCGCCCGACAGCACCGGAGAATCGGTCGGTTCGACGGCGATGATGCGGCAGCCGTATTCGGCTTTCAACACCGCCCCCGCGCCGGTGATAGTTCCGCCGGTGCCTACTCCCGACACGAAGGCATCGAGGCGCAGCTCCCCCAGGTCGTTGATGATTTCCGGTCCGGTGGTCCGGCGGTGCACCTCCGGGTTGGCCGGGTTGGCGAACTGCATCGGAATCCAGCAATTCCCGCGTTCGGCAATCTCCCGGGCTTTGGCGATGGCCGCTTTCATGCCTTCCGCTCCCGGCGTCAGGACAATCTCGGCCCCGAACTGCCGGCACAACGCCCGCCGTTCGATACTCATGGTGTCGGGCATGGTCAACACGCACCGGTACCCTTTCGCCGCCGCCACCATAGCCAGCGCGATTCCGGTATTCCCCGAGGTCGGTTCGACAATCGTCATCCCGGGTTTCAGCACTCCCGCTCGCTCGGCCGCTTCGATCATCGACCGTCCGATGCGGTCTTTGACCGAGTGCGCGGGATTGAAGTTCTCCATTTTGAGAAACACGGTGGCGGAACGGGCATCGGTCAGGCGGTTGACGCGCACCAGCGGGGTGTACCCGATAGCCTCAACAATGTCGTTAAATCTCATTCGACTGACTCCTATAAGTTGTTATCGTCCATCTACCTGAGTTCATTGAGGGGCCTTGCCCCGGACGGACCGTTCGGCCCGGCGCGGGACACGCGAGTGCCCGGCCGCCGCCGCGGCGCACATCAGGGCATCCCCAGAAATGTCATGTGCTTCATGAAGACCCTCAGATACTATAACAAATTACGCCGCCCAACGCACCCGGAAATTTCCGCCGGTCACGCCCAAAAAAAATCGGCTGAGGGCTTGACGGAAGTCAAAAGCCGCCCTTGACATCACCCGGTTTTTGTGTATGCTTCGCTTCGAAATCAGGCCGAAGGCGCCCAACACGCCGGAGCCGGGAGCGTGGGACGCCATGACCTGTGAAGCGAAAGCATGTGAACGACATACATCCGAGATGACCCTAAGGAGGTTACGATGAAGGTACGCGTGGACCACGAACTGTGCAGCGGCGACGGCATCTGCGAGGAGCTCTGCCCGGCCGTGTTCAAGATGAATGAGAACGATCAGGCCGATGTGATCGTTGACGAAGTTCCTCCGGAAGAAGCGGATGCCGTTCGGGAAGCCGCCGAGAGCTGCCCTGAGGAATGCATCCACATTGAAGAGTGAGCGCTGACTTCCCGCCCGGCGGGAACGACAGATATGCCTGGAGCGCGGCCGCGTGCGACCGCGCTCTTTTCTTCTTCCCCTTCGACCGGGATCAAGGAGCTCCGACCCGGCCGCAGCGCAGCGCACTGCCCGTATGAACATCCTCATCATCGGCGGCACCCGCTTCATGGGACCCGTCGTCGCCGCCCAACTCCTGGCGGACGGGCACCGTGTGACCGTGTTTCATCGCGGCGAGACCGAACAGGATGTGCCCGCGGGCGTTCACCATATTCACGGCGACCGCGGCCGTCTCGCCGACTACCGCCGCCAGTGGGAGCGGCTGCGGCCGGATGTCGTGCTCGACATGATGGCCCTGACCGGACCGCAGGCCGGGGAACTCGTGGCCGCGATGTCCGGCCTCGCGGGGCGGCTGGTGGCGGCGAGCAGTTGCGATGTGTACAGGAATTTCGGCCTGATCCTGCGCCGGGAAACCGGCCGCGCGACTTCCGGCCGCCTCACCGAGGACTCCCCGCTGCGGGACCATGAGTATCCCTACCGGCAGGACGCCCAGGGACCGGCGGATCCCTTCTACGACTACGACAAGATCCATGTGGAGAGGGAGATTCAGCGCGGGCCGCTGCCCGCATGCGCGATCCGCCTGCCCATGGTCTACGGGCCGAACGATCCCAAACACCGGCTCTACAGCTACGCCAGGCGCATGAGCGACCGGCGCCCCGCCCTCCTGCTGGATACGGTGCGCGCCGACTGGCGCGGAATCCGCGGCTACCGCGACAATTGCGCCCACGCCCTCTGTCTCGCCGTCGCGCGGGGAGCGGGTCGCCACCGGGTCTACAATGTTGGGGAGGCGGAGGCGCTGACCGAGGCGGCGTGGATCAGGGCGATCGGCGCGGCCCTCGGGTGGGAGGGGGATATTGTCACCGTGGCCGACCGCGATCTGCCGGACTATCTCCGGACCCCCCTCGACTGGAGGCCACAGCTCGACGTCGATTCCTCGCGCATTCGCAACGAACTGGGGTACGGAGAAATCGTCGATCTCCAACCGGGGCTGGCCCGCACGCTCGAATGGGAGCTGGCCCATCCGCCGGACCACCCGGCCGACCGCTTCGACTACGCGCAGGAGGACGCCATCCTTCGGCGGAGCCGCCCCTCGCCCTCCTGAGCGGGTCGGGCGACAAAGAGCTTGGCCGCGGCGGCGGCCCCCCGATATATTGGCGCATGGCGGCCGACGAGACCTTCCCGATCGCTTCGTACTGCTCCTCGCAGGCCTGGGGCGGGCTCGAGATGAACGTCCTGCGCTTTCTCCACTGGATGCGAGGGCGGGGCTGGCCGGCGGTCCTCTTCGCCCGGCCGGGCAGTCCGCTGCTAACCTGGGCCGCGGCATGGGGCCTGCCCGCCCGGGCGCTCCAATCGCGCTCGAAAGCCTCCGACCTGCTGGGGGCCCGGACCCTGGCCCGCATGGCCGCCGCCGACAGCGCGCGCGTGCTCATCCTGCACCAGTCGCGCGATCTGCTGATGGCGGTCCTCACCAAGATCCACACCGGCAACCGGCTGAAAGTCGTCTACCAACAGCACATGCACATCGCGGGAGACAAGCGCGACCTGCTCCACGCCTGGCAGTATCGCCGGCTCGATGCTTTCGTCGCGCCCGCTCCGTCGCTGGCCCGGCAAGTGGCGGAGCGCACCCCCATCCGCCCCGAACGCCTCCATGTCATCCCCCTGGGCCTCGAGGCCGACCGTTTTCTCCGGAAGCCCCCCCGCTCGCAGGCCCGCCGGCAGCTCGGGCTGCCGCTCGACGTTCCGCTGGCGGGGATCATCGGGCGGCTCGATCCGAAGAAGGGGCAGCACGTTGCGATCAAAGCGCTGCGGCGCGTACATGAAACCGGCCGCCCGCTGCACTTGCTGGTCGTCGGTGCACCGACACGCGGCGAACACGCCGACTACGAGGCGCACCTCCATCGCCTGGCCGATGACCTCGGCCTCGCGCCGTTCGTTCATTTCCGCTCCCACCTCGATGAGCCGGCGACGGCCTACGCCGCCATGGATATCTTCATCCTCGCCTCGCAATCGGAAACCTACGGCATGGTGACGATTGAGGCGATGGCGTCGGAGCTGGCGGTGGCGGGCACCGACGCGGGGGGGACGGTCGACCTGATTGCCCACGAGCGCAACGGCCTGCGCTTTCCGCCGGGGGACGAGTCCGCCTGCGCGGCCGCGGTCATTCGCTTTCTGGCCGACCCGCACTTTGCGGGGCGGATGGCCGCTCAGGCGCGGCGCGACGTCCTGGCGAATTTCACGCACGACCGGCAGTGCGCGCAGTGGGAGACGCTCCTGCGCGGTCTCGCGGGCGCGGCCCCGGCCGGATCCAAATAGCAGGGGCAGGAGCGTACTGCTCCTGCCCCTGGCCACGGGTGGCTTGTTCGCCCGCCCGCCGGCGGCCGGCGTGCGGCTTCTCCCGCTGCTATTTCAACAGCAGCATCTTCTTTGTCTCAACAAAGCCCTCGGCCGTCAGACGGTAGAAATACATGCCCGAGGACACCCGCGAGGCATCCCAGGTCACCGTGTGTATTCCCGCGCCGAAGCTTGCATCGGCGAGCACCGCCACGCGCTGCCCGACCACGTTGAACACTTCGAGAGTCGCGTGTTGCGGGGTCGGCAGCGAGAAGCTGATCTCGGTCGCCGGGTTGAGCGGGTTCGGGTAGTTCTGGGCGAGGTCGAAGCCCGCCGGGGCGGTCCGGGCCAGCGGGCCAAGGTCCTCGCCGTACACCCAGCCGCTCTCGCAGGCCCGGGTCACGGCGTTGGCGGCGGCCTGGTAGGCGAGGCTCGCGTGCGCGACGTTGGTCACGGTGAAACACCACTCGCCGCTCGGCTTCTTGACACCGCTCGACCGCAGCGTCACCGTGCCGTCGCCCGCCGTCACGCCGCTCGTGCTGCCGGAGGTGGCGCCGTCGTACGCGGCGGAGACGGTCGCGCCGCCCACGGGCGATCCGTTCTGGTCGACGATCGTGACGACGCACCCCCCGAAGTAGTTCGCGCCGACCTTCGCGCGCGTCACGGCCATGCCGCCGACGTGCATCGCGGCATTCGGGTCCGTGACTGTAATGTAGTCGGTCTTGGTCTCAGCGTCCGACCCGTAGGCGTTCGACACCGTGAGCGTGACCGTGTACGTGCCCACGGCGCTGTACGCGTGGCTCGGGTTCTGCGCGGCCGAGGCGTCGCCGTCGCCGAAAGTCCAGCTCCACGCGGTCGGGCCGCCCGTCGACAGGTCGGAGAACTGCACCGTCAGCGGCGCGGCCCCCGAGGCGGGAATGCCCGCGAACTGCGCATTCGGCGCGGTCGGACCGGCGGTGTACTCGATGTACATCTGGTCGATGGCGACCTGATCCAGCGACGTCTTTCCCCAGTTGCGGTCGGTATCGACGGCGCGGATGTACACGGTGCCGGTGATTCCGGCGGGCAGGGCCGCGGAATACGCCTGCTCGGCCGCACTGGCCACCGTCACCAGCGTCGTGTACGCCGCGTTGTCCGTCGAGTAGGCGAAAGCGATGTTGTCGTTGTCGCTGTTGGCCGGGCGAGACGCCTCCACGACGAACATCATGGCGGCGCCGCCGCTGCCGACGTCGATCGTCCACTTGTGCTCGAGGTAGCTGTAGGTCTTGACCGGGTGCCCGGTGTACAGCACCTCCGTGATTGTCTGGCTGACATTGTCGCTCGCCGCCAGGCGGGCGAATGTGCCGGTCACCGTCCCCGCCGCCGGCAGATCAGCCGATGGATACGCCCGCGTCGCCTGCGGCAGCTCGCTCACCGAGATGTATCCAAGCTTGGTTTCCGTGTCCGAGCCGTACGCGTTGGTCGCGGTCAGGGACACCGTGTAGGTTCCGGCGGCCGTATACGTGTGGCTCGGGTTCTGCGCGGTCGAGGCGCCGCCGTCGCCGAAATCCCAGCTCCAGGCGGTCGGCGCGTTGGCCGACAGGTCGGTGAACTGGACAGTGAGCGGGGCCGTGCCTGAGGTCGGGCTGCCCGTGAACTCGGCCGCGGGCGGCAGCTGCGGCGGCTCGGTGACGGTGATGTAGCCCACTTTCGTCTCGGTATCCGATCCGCACGCCCCGCTCGCAGTCAGCGCCACCGTGTAGGTCCCGGCGGCCGCGTACGAGTGGCTTGGGTTCTGCGCGGTCGACGTGCCGCCGTCACCGAAGTCCCAACTGAAGGCCGTCGCATTCGTCGACTGACTGGTGAAAGTCACCGTGAGCGGCGCCTGGCCCGAGGTCGGGCTGCCGACGAATGCCGCCGAGGGCAGCGAATTGACGGTGATGTACGCCGCTTTAGCCGCCTGGGCGTTGCAGCCCTGGTTGCTGCTGGTGATGGTCAGCGTGACCGTGTAGGTCCCCGCCGCGTAGTAGGTGTGGCCGGGGTTCGAGGCGGTCGACGTGCCGCCATCGCCGAACGTCCACGCCCAACCGTCAATCCCCGTGCCGGTCGACAGATCGGTGAAATTTACGGTGAGCGGGAGGCATCCGGAGACGGGCGTGCCGCTGAAATCGGCGGCCAGGTCGCAGCCGCCGCCGGCCGCATCGAGACACTTGCGGGCGTCGATGATCCCCGCTCCGAGGTCGCGCGATCCGCCGTAGGGGTTGGTGTTGGCAGGATCGGTGATGAGGGCGATCTTTTGCGCGGCGCTCAGCCCCGGATTGAACGACTCCAGCAGCGCGACCACGCCTGCCGCGTGCGGGCAGGCCATCGAGGTGCCGTCCATGGTCGCAATGTAGTCAACGCCGGGATCGGCCGGATCGGTAATCGTGCTGAGCACGCTCACCCCCGGCGCGGCGATGTCCACCCACGAGCCGTAGTTGGTGAAACTGGCGTTGTTGCCGCTCTGATCGGTGGCCGCCACATCAAGGCAGTCGCCGCGGCCGCCGAGGTAGCTCGGCGTGCTCGAACTGGAGTTGCCGGCCGCCACGCAGATGACGACGTCCTGGGCGATGAGGAAATCGGCCGCCGCGCCCAGCCCGCCGCTGTTGGAGCTGCCGAAGGAGCAGTTGATGGCGGCGACATTCCAGCCGGCCAGCTTCAGGTTGGCCATGTAGTACATGGCCTCGGCGACATAATCCATGATCACGACGCCGGTCGGTCCGTAGATCCAGTAGTCGAGCACGTAACCGATCCGGCACGGCACCACTTTCACCCCGGTGCCGCCGCCGGCGAAGGTGCCTTCACCGTAGCCGCCGGCGACCCCCGCCACGGCGTAGCCGTTGTTGGTAATCGCCGCGATCGTCCCGGCCGTGTGCGTCCCGTGGCCGTTGCCGTCGGAGGGATCGTTGTCGGCGCCGCCGCAGTCGATATCGATGCAGGGGTAGGAATACCAGTCGGTGCGGTCGACGAAATCCCAGCCGATGAGATCATCGGTGTAGCCGTTGCCGTCGTCGTCGATTCCGTTGCCGGGCACCTCGTAGGCGTTGACCCAGATGTTCCCGTTGGTGCTCGCGTCATTCGGTCCCGGCGGGTTGCTCCCCCCGAGATCGCCGTGATTGTACATGGTGCCGATATCGAGATCCCCGACGATCACGGCCGGGTCGCCCGTCTCGCTGTCCCAGGCGGTGTGGGCACGGATCCCGTAAGAGTCCCAATAATGCCACTGGTCATAGGGGTATTCCGGCGGCGGGTTGTCGTAGTAAGGGTCGTTCGGGAGGGCGAAGAGGGTGTGGATGCCGATCGGTTCGACGTGGTCGACATCCGGCAGGGCGCCGTAGGCGGCCATGGCCTCGTCGAGCGATCCGGTCCCGATCGTGACTTTGTAGTGCCGCGCGAGCCGGCCGGCGTCCCCCGCGGCCCGCGTCTGCCGGTCGGCGCCGGGGAATTGCGGCCGCAAGGCTTTCACCTGGAACCGCCCCTGCAGGTCCGCAAAACCGGGCAGGGCGGCGAGCGCCGTCGGCGCCCGCAGATCCTTGGCGTGGTCGACCGCCACCCCTTCTTTCAGGACCACGATGAATCGATCGGGCACATGACCCAGAAAACTCGGGAGCCCCTGCGTCACACTGGGGTTCTCCACGTGTCGCGGGGTTTCGGCAGAGATTCCTCCCGCGGCGGCCAGGGCGAGAAGCAGCCCGGCCGTTGCCAGCGTTCTCATTGTTCCTCCTGTGAGTCTTCCTGTTCTTGTCCGAATGGTGAGTTCCGTGATTCACGGTCAAAGGCTCATGACGGCAAGATTGTCTGGGTCGCATCACCTCCTCGGACGCCGGACCGGCGGATTCGTCGGGCGCTGCATCCTGCTCTTCGTATTAAATCGATGCGATACGGCCTGCTGAACGGGCTTCGTTCTCAATATACGCCGCGCGGAGGTTCCGACAAGTGAAAAGAGGGCGGGCGCCGGGCGGCGAAGAAACTGTTGTCCCGGCGGGCGCCATCGGCGATATTCGCCCCATGAACGTGAAGGCTCTCGACGACGCAGGTGATCGCGGCCGCTCCCGGGCCGACTGGCGCTGGGCCGTGCTGCTCCTTTTGCCCTTCGCGCCGGCGCTCCTGATCGCGGCGCACTACCGCGCGCTGGTCGCCGCCGCCTACTTCACCGCCCTCGCCGCGCTCGTGATGCTCGCTTTCCCCCGCCTCTTGTTCACCCTGTTTCTCATCTCCATCGGGCTGTTCCTCCCCTACTACGTCACCGACACGATGGCGATCAGCCCGGCCGACCTGCTCCTGGCGCTGCTGGCGGTGATCGCTCTGCTGGACTTCCTCCTGCGCGATTCGACGGCTATCCGCCTGAGCCGGATCGACGGGCCGTTTTTGGCGCTCATCGGTGGGACCGTGATCTCCGCTTTCTTCGCCCACAACCAGGCTTATTCGATCATCCCTGTTGTTCGTATTGTGGTGGTCTACGCAGCCTACCGTCTGACTTTCAAGTTCGGCAGCGAGTTGGGGGTTCGTTGCGTGCTAAGGCGGTACGTTCTGTTCGTGGCGGCGCTCTCGCTCATCAACGCGGTGCTGTTTGTTCTCGCCGGCGGGCGCGAGCGCGTCTTCGGGCCGGCCTGGCTGGGTTACGAGCCGCTGTCGATGACGGCGCTGCCGATGGCGGTGACGTTCGCGGTGTGGGCCGAAAGGCACGCCGAGCGGCTCCGGTACATCTTCGCCGCACTCCTCATCGGCTTCGGTATGCTGGCGGCGGGATCGCGCGGGCCGATGCTCGCGGTGTTGCTGGTGGTGCCGCTCCTGATGTTTTTCGGGTGGCGCAAGGCCCGCCGCGAGCAGACCATCACAACCCGGCGCGTGCTGCGCGGGATGCTCCTCCCCCTGGTCGCCATTCTCGCCCTCGTCATCGTGCTCCAGGAACTCCTGTTCACGGGTTTGATCGATCGGATCCGGACTCTGGTCGAGTCGATCGGCGACCCGCAGGAGACCGTACTGCTCCGCGTGGTGCTGGCAAAAGCGGCAATCGGCGCGTTCCTCAGCGATCCCCTCACCGGCATCGGCATCGGCAATTTCCGGGTTGTCGATGAGGTCGTGCCGCAGATTCGCCTCGAACCGGTGTGGTTCTATATCCGCGGCATGTCGGCGCACAACGTCCTGCTGCACTACTTGGCGGAAACAGGCCTGCTGGGCGCCGTGCCGCTGGTTCTTCTGGCGCTCACCGGCGTGCGCACCGCGTACCGCTGTTTTCGGCGGCCGCTTGCCCACCGCCACCAGCAGGTATCGGCGGCGCTGTTTGCCGGCATGCTGGTCTTCGCGATCACGCTCCTGTATATGCGGGCGTGGACCTGGGGGCAGGAGGGCTATGTGATGGGTCTGCTTTTCGGACTCACCGCCGCCTGGGCCTGGGAGACGGAAGCTGGCCCTCCGGATACGAAAGGACCGCGCGGTTACCCGCCAGCGGAGACTTGATTGGCCTGGGGCGAGCCCCACCCCCTCACTCCCAGGTCAGGCTCACGGCCAGGTTCCGCCCCGGTTCGTTGACGCCCGAACCGTGGATCCGGTACGCCGCATCGAACACGTTGTCCAGAGCCGCGCTCACCGTCACCGCGCGCCCCACCTTCACGCCCGCCCGCACCTGCACCACCGCGTACCCGGGCGTCCCTCCCGGCGGAATGCGCTGCGTGTCCTGGCGGTCGGCTGCGGACAGGTTGTCCTGGCGGCCCGCCACGGTCAGTTCCCCCCCGGCCCACATGCGCCGATCGGCCGAGCGCCAGACCGCCTCGCACGTGAATTCCGGCGGCATCAGCCGGTCGAGCGGCTCCCGCGCTTCCTCTCCCGAGGAGGTCGGGTAGCTGTCCGCCCGTCCGTCGATCCAGGCGCCGCCCGCGGCCACCGTAAGCCCCGCACCGAGGTACACCGCCGCGCGCGCCTCCAGTCCGGTCACATAGCCGGTCGCGGCATTGCGTTTGGTCACCACGTAGTTGTCCTCGAGCATCTCGCCGGTGGGGACGCGGATGATGAGGTCGCGGATGGCCGTGTAGAAAACCGCGACCTCCCCCGACCACCGCCCCCGGCGCGTTTTCACGCCGGCTTCATAGCAGAGAAAGGTTTCGGGCTCAAGGTCGGGGGCGGGGATTTCGAGTTCATTGGTGCGGGCGATATCGAAGCGGGTGAGGTCCGAGAGGTTCGGCGCCCGGTAGGCGTGCGACACCCCTCCATAAATCCGCCACTCTTCGGCCGGCCGCCACATGATGCGGCCGGTTGCGGCCGCGTGCCGCCAGTCGCGTTCCAGCGAGTACACTCGGTCGGCCTGAAGCGGGTCCTGGATGCGCCCGGCGTCGACCCCCACGTACGAGAATCGCCCCCCGGCCAGCAGGCTGAACCGCCCGAGGGTCCATTCGGCCTGGGCGAAGAAATCCCAGGTGTCGTAGGTGGAGCGGTCGGCCACCGGCCCCTGGGCCGACTCCTGCACGAGCGCCCCCGCCGCATCGTAGTCCGAGGCCCACGAGGAAACCCTGTCCCGGTAGAGGTCGATCCCGACCGTGGCGCGGGCCTGCAGGAGCGCCAGCTCCGTCTCGACCGACAAGCCGACCGTACGCACCGTGCACCCCTGCCGCCGCGCGGTGCGGTCCTTCTTCACCCGGTCCTGTTCCTCGTTCTGGCGGTGCCACGACAGGGTGCCCGAGAGCCGCTGGACCCGGCCCGACAGGTCGAACACCGTGTACCGCGCATATCCCAGGTCGCGCTCCTGGTCCAGCACGCACCGGCGGTCGCTGCCGACGGTCGTGCCTTCCCAGCTGATCCCGTAGATCGTCTTGTGCGCCCGCCAGACATCCTCCTGCGTTGTCCGCTGGTATGCGCCCGCCAGCTGGCTGTTTCGGCGCGGCGAATATTCGGCGCGCACGTCCACATTCCACTCATCGTAGCCGGTTTTCGGCTGCGCGCCGACCCCGCCTCCGGCGCGGAGGTCGCCGAAGAGTTTCCCCGTGAGGCCGACCGCAAGGCCGAGGTGTTCGGCCGGCGCCGCGGCGAGACTGATCCGGCCCGTGTGCGAATCCTCGGCGCTCGCGTAGCGGTACTGCCAGCCGGGACGCGCCGTGCGGTTCGCCAGGAGCGCCGAGGGATGCGGCGGGATCACATTCACGACCCCCCCGACCGCATCGGTGCCGTAGAGCACCGATCCCGGGCCCATGACCACCTCGACCGCCTCGACCGAATGGAGGTCAACCGTGCTCCAGTACTGGTTGGGACCGGAACGAAAGACCGAGTTGTTCAACCGGATGCCGTCGACGAGCAGGAGCGTGTGAAACCCGGTAAGCCCCCGCAAGTACGGAGAGGCCTGGCCGTACGCCGTTTTCTGCACCATGGCGCCGGGAACCTCGGCCAGCGCATCCGGAAGCGTCCGCGCCAGCCGCTCGCTCCGCGCCGAGGCTCCGCTGAGCGAGGAGGCGGCGGCCGGAAGATCGAGCTTGCGGTGGGCGCTGCGGGTGGCCGTCACGAGAACTGTCCCCAGTTCGACTTCCGGCCCGGCGGCGGCCGAATCCCCGGCCGGCCGGCTCGCGGCGACGGTGTCCGATGAGGCGATTGTGGTGCTCTCGGCGCCGCGCACCGTTCCGGCGGCGGCCAGCACGGCCGCTGCCGCAATGATCGTGCCGATACTCACTGCTCTGTTCACCTTGCCTCTGCCCTTCATCACTTGCAGGCGCGCCGGTTAGAGTTCAACCCGCAGCGAGACAGTTGCCTGCCGGGGCGCCGCCGGATAGTACCGGTACGGCTGCTGTCCGACCTGGGCGAGCAACGGATCGAAGTACCCGTCGTATTCGTATCGCTCGTCAAAAAGGTTATCGATTCGCACATCCAGCCGGAACGCCCGCCAGCCATACCCGCACATCACCGCGACCTCCGCATGGTCGGAGAGCCGCCGGGTGTTGGCGGCATCCAGCCACTGGTCAATCCGCCCGGATATCAGAACGCCCGCCGCCAGACCCGGCGCCACGGCATAGACTGCTTCCGCCCGATACGACCACTCCGGCACTCCGGCCAGCCGGTGGTCGGCGTGCTCGCCGGACCGGATCACGGCGCGGGTGTAGATGCCCGAAAACTCAACCGTCAGGTCCGGCCGCACCGGCCCGCCGCCGGCGATTTCCACACCTGTGTGATGCGACCGTCCGACATTGATATAACACATGGCCCCTTGGTCGAAATCGATCTCCTCCCGCAGCCGATAGTGGTAGATGCTCACCGTACCGTAGCCGCCGCGGCGGTTGCGGAATTTCGTCCCGATCTCCCACGCGGTCCCGGTCATCGGCTCAAGGTTGCTGTTCGATAGCAGGATGAAGGAGTTAGTGGGCGGGCCGGCGTTGAATGGAGCGGATCCATACAAGTGATTCAGGGTCGGGGACTTAAAGGCCCCCGAGACCATTCCGTAACACTGCACGCCCCGTCCGGCCGCGACACTGACTGCGACGCTCGGCGACAACCGGAACCATGATTGAGATTGGGTCGTGGAGAGGGCAGTCAGGTTGGTGGCCTCATACTCAAACTCGGTAGCGGCGTGGTCGGCGCGAAGCCCGCCGGTTACTGCCAGCCGCGGCATAAGTTCGAGCCGGGTCCGGGCGAAAGCGGCCACCGCCGCGCGCCAGCCGGAGCCCCCCACGATCACGTTTTTCGATTGCCGTTCCCGGTACTCCGAGTCCAACCGCCCGCAATCCAGTGACACCCCAAGGCTTGTGCGCCAGGGTCGGCCGGCCGCCGTCGCCTGCATTTCCACGGCCCCCTCTCCGCCTGCCGATATGACCCTGGGGCGGTAATCCATCGCCTGCGTCGTCGTCACGATCTTGTCGGCGTCGGTCACCCGGAGCCAGGAGCTGCCATGCCACTGGCCACGCCGCCCAAGCGTTCCCGTCCCCGAGAAACCGGCGGTAAAGCAGCGGCTCTCGGCGTCATCCTCAAGAGGGTTGCCGTACGCATCGCGCGCCGCTCCCGCCCGATCGGTCGCCAGTTGCGCCTCCGTCACCGCCCCCGGCTGCTGCTCTTCGGTATGCGAAAACGAGAGCATGCCGCACAGGCGCGCAGCGCGGGCCGCCGTCGACATCACCCGCACCAGGCCTGTTTCCTGCACAAACCGGCTGTGGGCCCGCCATCCGTGGCTCCGACGAACGCCGCCTGAGGCCAGCACATCGCACGGACCGGCCGGCCTCTGGATAGTGACAACCGCACCGAGCGCATCATCGGCCGATCCGGTCAACGCCAGGCCGATCCGGTGGTGTCCCCGCTCCGCGGTCGAGAATCCGAGCAACCCCCCCATCGCGAAGTCGCCGTACTGGGCCGAGACCGGGCCGCGCGTTGCCTCGACCCGCCCGATCGCCTCCAAGCCAAGGTCGGTCAGCGGCGCGAGACCGGTCGAGATGTCGTTCAGCGGGATGCCGTCGAGGCTGACCAGCAGGTACTGGGCCAGCCCCCCGCCGTAGAAGCCGCGCACATCGACCACCGCCTGTCCCCACGGGTTGCCGGAGGGATATGCGCGGAGACCGGGGAGTGAGGCGGCCAGGTCGGCCGGGGTGCGGTAGCGAAGCGCGCGGTCCGGCCCGAGCGCCCGGACCGTCACCGCCGCCGGGACCTCCCAGACGGCGAGCGGGATCCGGTCGGCCTCGACCACGATGTCCGACAGCGAGACCACGGCTGTATCCGGCTGGCCCTGAGCCGGCACCGCGGCGGTGTCGCGAGCGGCCTGGGGAGCGCCCACAGCCCCAGGTCCGATCAAAGCCGCTCCCGCTGTCACGATGCAGAGTGTGGCCGCACGAAAGTACATACAGGGTGTTTTCGGCACTCCGAAGTCGTCGATGTGAGCCGGGCCTGGGGAAACCGCCTGCGTCTTGCCGGGCGCCCCGCCGCCTGCCCACAAGATACCATCGTTTCGCGCGAAGTCAAGGCGCGGATCGTAGTATAATTGAACGATTTATCCTTGACAGCGCAGCGTTCCGTGCGTAGCTTGGGCCAAGACAAAGAGCAGGGCGAGGACCCTTTCTTCGAGCGACTCTGACCCAGTGCCGGGCCGCCGATCCGAACAGAATGTTATGACACACTCCCTGTTCCCCGCGCTCGTGAGCTTGCTGGCGGCTGTGGCTGCCGCGGGCGTGCGGTCGGAAACCGATGTACCCTCCCCCCCCGCGGACACCCTCGTCCGGTACGTGAGTGACCATGAGATTCGCGTCGGGAATGTCCTGATGGACATCTCGGCGCTGACGGTTTCGGCGCCCGGCTGGGTGAACCAGAAAACCGGTCTCGTCGAGTACCTGGCGGTCACATCCGAAGGGAAGCGTCATGAGTCGGTGCTGGTTCTCGATGTCCAGCCGCTCCATCTCCAGACCGCTCTGCTCCTGTTCGGTCTCGATTTCGGCCAGAACCTCGCCTTCCAGGGGGACTCCGTCCCCCCGCGCGGGGACAGCGTCGACATTTCGGTCGCCTGGCTAGGCCCGGAGGGGGATTCGGTGGTGGTGCCAGCCTCCGAGCTGCTCTTTGACTATCACGACTCGGTGGTGGCGCCTACCACTCCGTGGGTGTTCACCGGCTCCATGATTCACCTGGATCGGCTCCAGGCCGACCTTGAGGGATCGATCATCGCGACCTATTCCGATCCCGTCGCCATCCTCAACAACCCGGCCTCGGCCCGGTCGGACGATACCTTCTACGGCGTGAACGAAGCGCTCGTCCCGCCCCCCGGCACACCGGTGGTCCTGATTATCACAGTGCCGTTGCGCACGGGAGAAGACAAATGAAGACGTTCGCGGCCGTCGCGATCCTGGCGGCGTTTCCTCTCCTGATCGCCCCGCCCCTGCCTGCCCAGCCGGCGCACCCGTTCGACCTCTCGCTGCGGCATGAGGTCGAGCGAAGCGTTGCGGCCGGCCTGCAGTACCTGGCGGGCACGCAGAAAGACAACGGCTCGTGGAGCTACTACGTGGGGATCACCGGGCTGGCGACGACCGCTTTCCTCCAGGCGCCGTCGGCCGTGAAGGAGCAGTACTGGGCCAACATTGACCGCGGCCTGGCGTTTGTGCTCGCCAATGTCCGGCCCAACGGCGGCCTCTACCCCGATATCGAACCGCAACTGCACGCCTACAACACGGCCATCTGCCTCATGGCCCTCGTGGCCGCCGACAACCCGGCCTACAAAGACATCATCATCAATGCGCGCGATTACCTCCTCAGCCTTCAGGCCGACGAAGACGAGGGGATCAGTCCGGACAGCTCGACCTACGGCGGTATCGGCTACAATCGCGACGAGCGCTCCGACCTGTCCAACATGCAGTTCGCCCTCGAGGCGCTGCGGGCATCCGAGGACTTCAAACCGACCGCCGAGTACGCCGGCAAGGTGGAATACCGGGGGGACGCGGTGCAGGAGACGGCTGAAGTCTCCAACAAGGAGCTTTTCTGGGAGAAGGCCATCCTGTTCCTCCAGCGTTCGCAGAACTACCGCAAGTACAACGACTACGAGTGGTCGAGCGACGACGGCGGCTTCATCTACTACCCGGGATCGTCGAAAGCCGGCGGCACGACGTCGTACGGCGGCATGACCTATGCCGGCATGAAGAGTTTCATCCACGCCGGGCTGCGCCGGGAGGATGAGCGGGTGCAGAAAGCGTATGCCTGGATTCGCGCCAACTACACGGTCGAGGAAAATCCCGAGCTCGGCCGCCAGGGTCTCTTCTACTTCTACAGCGTGATGGCCAAGGCGCTCTCGCTCTTTGGCGACAGCCTGCTCGTCGACAGCGGCGGCGTCGCCCACGACTGGCGGGGCGATCTCGCCGACAAACTGATTTCGATACAGCAGTCCGACGGTTCCTGGGTCAACGAGAACGGGCGCTGGTGGGAAAACAACCCCGACCTGGTGACGGCGTACTGCGTGATGGCTCTGGAGAAACTGCTGCAACCGCTGGCGCCGAAGATGGAATAGAATGACAACGCGGTGGCGCCGGCACCGCCGCAAGAGACCGGCAGTCGCCGGTCCCGGCGGGCGCGGCGAAGGGAGGTGACTGATCGGGGGAGCGAGGTAATCGGAGTGCGCATCCGCGCGGCCCGGGCCGGGAACGCAACCGCCGGCTGGACAGGCGACCGCCTGCGGCCGCCCGACGCCTCGCCACGGATGCGCCGCAGGATCCTCAGGCATGAGAACGCCGGCGCTCTCTTCGGCCGGCTCCGGCTGTCGCCCCTGCGGCTGCGACCGACGGCCGGCTCAAGAAGTCCGGCTCGTGAATACGGATGAATTTGGACAGATGCTCGTTTCGAGCAAGGTGGATTCACATGAACGATGTAGCGGTCTTTTCGATGCGGCTGGCGCGTCTCCTCGCGGCGCTCGCCGTCGTCGCGATTCTCACCGGCGGCGCCGCGGCAGCCTCCGGCAGCGCGAACCCGACGGGGCAGCCGAAACCGGCGGGCAGTCAGGACGTGCTCCCGCCCGCGTTCAGCGAAGGTTTCACTCTTCCCGCCCCCGAGGCGGTGGCCTTGGAGCCCGAGATTGTTCCGTCGCTGGGCGACCCCAAGGTGGCTCCCAGCGTCAATGTCATGCCCGGCAAATTCGTGGGCCGCGGCGAACCGTACACCTGGGTCGGGCGCATCCTGACCATCTGGGGCAACGTCAAGAACGGCGCGCCCCCCCTGACCTTCGAGTGGCAGTTTGGCGACGGCAGCGCCCCGGTCACAGGATCGGTGAGCAACGCCAAATATATCGCCACGACCCACACCTATGCGTCCTCCGGCATTAAGCGCGCCGTCCTGACCGTCACCGATGCCGACGGATTCTCCGACCGGGATACCGTCATCATCGACGTCATCGGCACGCCGACGCTCAAGGACAGCATCAACGCCTCGGTGGAGGACGGACTGCGGTACCTCTACAATTCGCAGAACACCGGGGGTCTCTGGATCGGGTACTCGAGTTACTATGTCAGCGCGACCGCGCAGGCGGTTCTCTGTTTTGAAAATCAGGGCTACCTTCCGAGCGACGATCCGAACGAGAACATCTACGTCGAGTGCATCCAGCAGGGGCTCGATTACCTCACCGCCAACCTGCGACCGGTCGCGATCGGCCTGCAGACGTACTGCGATCCGGAAGCCGTTGCTCCCGGCAACACCGACGCCAACGGTCTCGGCATCTACCCCGTCTCGGGATCCCCGTATGAGGCCGGGCCGATCATGATGGCGCTAGCCGGTTCGGGCGACGCGATGAAGACGCATCCCGCCGGCACCGGCGTCGCCAACGTCATCGGCCGCTCCTACTACGAGATCCTCGTCGACATGGTCGACTGGTGCGCCTGGGCCCAGAACGAGTCCGGCCGCGGCGGCTGGCGCTATTCGGCCAACTACAGCTCCTCGGACAACTCCGTCTCCCAGTGGCCGACGATCGGCCTGGAGGCGGCCGAGAAGCAGTGGGGCATTTCGCCGCCGCCCTGCGTGAAATCGGAACTGCGGCTCTGGATCAACGCCAGCCAGCTCGCCAACGGACGCTTCACCTACTACCCGAGCACGTACGCCACCAGCTACGTGCCGATGACCGGAGCCGGCCTGTGTGAAATGTCCTTTGTCGGCATTCCCACCGACAGCGGCCGGGTCAAGCGGGCCATGCAGCAGCTCTTCCTCGGCTGGTCCGACTACTACGGCAAGGGGTTCCCGTACGCCATGTACGGCATCAAGAAGGGCTGCGACATCGCCCGCCCCGAACCGATCGAGGATCTCGACACCACCGCCGGCTACTTCGACTGGTATTCCGACTACGCCCGCTACCTGCTGGCTCCCGGCCGCCAGAATGCGACCACCGGCCAATTCCTCATCCATCACGGCTACCTGGGCGACGCCCGCATCCATGACCACACTTGGTGCATCCTTGTGCTCGAGCCGGTCACCTGCGTCCCCGACGCCATCATCAACTCCGCCGATACGGTCGGCGTCTCCCAGCCGTTTGTGCTCGACGGATCCGCCTCCAACCACCCCTGCGGAGAGATCCTCCAGTGGCGGTGGGATTTCGATGTCAGCGACGGCATCGATTTCGATAATCCCGACGCCATCGGCCAGGTCGTCACCCATCCGGGAGTCCCTCTCCCGCCGGGGGATCCGCTGGGCGACGTGACCGTGGCTCTCCGCGTCTACGACGACAACGACCCGGTGCAGACCGGCGACGACCAGAAGACGATCGTCATTTCGCGCGGGTGCAAGGCGCCGGTCGCGGTGCTCGGCGGACCCTACGCCGGCCACCCCGGCGACGTCATCACCTTCGACGCCTGCGCGTCGTACGATCCCGATGCCGAGGATCCGGATTCCGAGTGCCCCGACTCGATCGTCTCGTTCGCATGGGACTTCAACGGCGACGGCATCTACAACGACTACGCCGACTCCGCTTCCTGCACCCCCGCCCACTCGTGGCCGGCGCCGACCGAGGATTACATCTGCGTCGAGGTGAGAGATTCTTACGGCAAGGCCGACTCCCTGTGTGTGCCCGTCAAAATCTCGCCCATCGATCTGGATCTGCAACCCGAGAACATCTCCTTCAACCCGGCGACGGGAACGGAGGGGGATCTCATCACCATCCGAGCGGACATCTTCTTCAACTCCGAGTTCGACACGACCATCCATAATGTGCTGATCCGTTTCTACGATGGGGACCCGAACGTTCTCGTCCAGCAGATCGGCCCCGATCAAATCCTGGCGAGCATCGATTCCGGTCAGACCGTCGTGCTCGAGGTCAACTGGACGGTTCCCGACCTGCTCCCCCACGACATCTACATCGTCGTCGACCCGTTGGGCACCATCCCGGAATGGGACGAGAGCAACAACCGGGCGTACCGGACCTGGGTCCCGGGCCAGTGCGAGGAGGACCGCCTGGTGGTCATCCCCTGGGTGCAGTACGAGTTCTACGCCCGCCACATCGGGCCGCTGACGCTCGATTCCCTGTGCCTGTGGGCGGACGATTCCTGCACCTGGCTCCAGACGCCGATCACGGTTAATCCGCTCCAGTCTTATGCCTGGATCGGCAATTTCGCAGACCCTTACGGGCCGGACGATGTCGACACGGCGACGCTCATGATCAACGATGCGGTCCCGCTCCACGGGTTCGCCGCCGACCTGGTCGGCTCCCCCGAGTCGTTCCCGTTCCTTGACCAGATTTTCCCCGGCCAGTTGGTGCTGCGCATGCGCTACAGTATTCCCGCCCTCGTGCAGTACTACATCGACTCGCTGGCCGCTCTCCCTGAACCGGAACTCATGTGGGACGAAGCGGTCTATCCGCTGGCTGTGAAGGGGCAGTACCTCGACGGCACCGCGTTCAACCTGTGCACCGACCTGATCATCATCGGCCACCGCTCGGGCGACGTCAACGGCGATGACAGCCGGACGGTCACCGATATCACGTTCCTGATCGGCTACCTGTTCCGGGGCGGCCCGGCGCCGGATCCGGTGTATCTCGGCGACGTCAACCACGACGGTCAGACCACTGTGGCTGATATCACACGCCTTGTCGGGATCATCTTCCGGGGCGAGTAGCCGTCCCGACCGCGGGCGCGGCACGGCCGCGCGCCAATCGGCTCACACTAACCGGCTGGAGCTTCGGCTCCGGCCGGTTTCGTTTGTGGCCGCAGGCGACGGCCGAGGGCTCCGCCGATTATCCCGCCGATCCCCCCGCTGATCCTCCCGCCGATCGCCTCTCTTATGGGCCGGGACCATGCCCCGCTTCCGCACGCCGCACGCCGCCGCGCAAACCACGAGATCCGTAGGGGAGAGGAGAGAGGGGAGGAGAAGATCATGCCGAAGGGGGGACTCTACAGGCAGCGTTTCTGTAATGCTATGCCGTTAAGCGGGTTGCGCCGTAAGCCATTATCCGGGATGGGTTTAGGCGTTTTTATGCTTTTGTATCGAGTTCTGTCGGACGCGGAGGTTTTGACCCTCACGTGGGCACAAAATGGACACAAGCACCTCAGTCGCGCGGCCCGGCCGACGGTCTAAGGATGCCGACATCGCGCACGCATCGTGTCCCACCGCATTCATCGCCGCTGGTTCTTCCTTTCGAGCTTGAAATGAACCTTGTACGTGTAGAAGTCAATGTTCGGAGCGACGGCCAGTGCCCGACGGAGCTTTATGTCGTCTTCGAAGGCGATGATAACCCCGCGTACGTTCTGGTTTGATTCCGCCAGCTCCTCCTTCACGTATCCCATGTACCGCTGCACCTGCCCGACCACCACGTCGCTCGCCCTGCCCTTCTTGAGTTCAATGACGACAATTTCCTTTCCATCCTTGCTGACCGCCAGAATGTCAATCGGTCCGGTGTCGGTCTGGTACTGCTGCCCTGCCAACTCCCCGTCCTCCTCGAATACGTCGTAGTGCTTACCGAGCTCCGTATGATGCCAGTTCTGTACAAGGAAGTCTTCCAGGTGTTTCTCCAACGCGAAAGCGCTCGGATCTTCAACGGTCGCGTCAGTACTGACAATGGTCAGTGGTTGGCCCCCGGCGATGAGCCGCTCGATCTCGGCGGCATGCCGGGAGACGTTGATGACCGGAGGGCCCGACGAAAGCGATTTTCGGAGCGGCTCACTCATCTCGTCACGGGTCAAGGGCCGGTCGAACCAGCGCACCACGCGGCGGTGCGGCAGTTCTTCTCCCTTCTTGTACTCATATCCGCCCGTCACCTCACCGACGAAGTAATTCCCCTTGCCGTCGGGGCAGAGTACGACATCCCCTACCTGAACGCCCTTGGCCACGGTCCACAGCATGCCGCAAGCCAGGCCGGCCGATACCTTGGGCTTGCCAGGGTTTTGCTTCATCCAGACAGGGATGAACTCTCTGTTGAAATCCCGCCAGTTGTCGGGCAAATGATGTGTCAGGTCTCGGTCGGTGATGAATCCGGCCGCGATGCAGTTGCTCCTGTACGCCTCTTCAGCAAAACAGTTCTTACTGCCAAGCAGAATGCGGAAATAGCTTTTCATGATGCGGATTTGAGCCTCATTCCATTTATGTGCTCTTGCGCGATACCCAGAACTCTCGCTGTTGTGCTACCGCTCGATTATGACCACGCCACAAATTAACGAGCACTGTACAATGAGGCAACCGCTTTCTCAGACTCCGCGCTCTGACGCTGGCCGCTCCTTAGCTCGATTCGGCCCCGCCACGGGGAGGAGAAACGTGGGTGGTAGTCGCACACTACGGATTCCTTATGCTCTCGCGTAGAATGAAACGCACGAACCGCCCTTCGCAGCTGATCGACGACACGGGTCCCATCCATCTCGGCTGCCAGCCGCCCGTCGCGTTTGACAAAGACAAGGCCCGTGACCGAAGCCACGAGCCTACATATCCGCATCTCACCGCCAACTCACGGGCACGCTACCGGAGCCGGGCCACCGCGGAACACGTAGGCGATGAGGAAAGTGATATCCGCAACAGCCAACTTTCCATCCGCCGTCACATCCGCCTCGGCAAGGCAGTCCGGTGCAGGCCCGCCGCGAAAGACATGGTTGATGAGGAACGTGATATCCACGACCGTGACCTTGTCCTCTTCATCGAAATCAACATTCCCTCTGATACCGTTGCAGCACTTGGTCCACTCAGCGATTTAGGCGGAGACCAGGCTGCCTGCGACGGTGAAGCGGCCGCCTGCGATCAGGGTGCGGTCGAACACGGTCAGGGCATTGACCCAGTCATTCATTCCCGAGCCAAGCGGCGACCAGGTGGAACCGTCCGAAGCGGCAATGTAATTGGCACTGGTCCCGCCTGCCGCGGTGAAATAGCCGCCTGCGATCAAAGCGCCGTTGAACACGGTCAGGGCGTTGACGGCATCATTCATTCCCGGCCCGAGCGCAGGGAATCCGTCCCCCGCGGCCAGCACCCACGCTTTCGGTCCCCGTCGCGGTCGGACACGACTGCCACGCCCGTGCTGCTGGTCGGCAGTACTCGAGGTCACATCTTGGCCGCCTACACAAAGAAGGCCAGATCCTCGCTGCCCTGTGCGACTACCTATTGGTCAACCTTCATGAGCTGCTCGACCTTGTGCTGGAGTTCGTCAAGGCGCTGACGAATTGCGGAGTTGTCCGCGTTCAACGACGAGTTCTCCTTTGCCAACTGCTTGACCGCTTCCACCAAGACGGCGGTGAGCCGACCATAGTCGACGGCGCGGTAATTCTGGTCGCCCCAGGTCGTAACCAACTCCGGAAGTACTTTCTCAACCTCCTGTGCGATGACGCCGATTTCCCGATGACCGGAGGACCGTCCGAGGGAGTCGTATCGCTCATTCCAATCGAAAGAAACGCCGTTTATCTGCTCGATCTTCTCAAGGGCGTCGACAATTGGCGCCACATTCGCCTTGAGACGGTCGTCCGACGAAGTGGGGAAGCTGGTCGCGTGGCATGAGCCCGCAACATCGAGCTTGTAGCCGGGTGTGGAGGTACCGACACCGACGTTGAGATTGGGTAAGAGAGCGATATCACCGACGTCGGTGGCCAGATAGCCGTCGGTGCCATTGTGGTACATCTCTATCCGACTGCCCCAGCCCGACGGATTTCTCCCGTAGACCGCAAGGTGCGCGTCATACGATCTGTTACCCGTGAATCCGGAGTAGAAGCCGAAGTACTGATCCTCAGTGTCGTCTCCTTCCAACGTCCCAAGCTGATTATTGCTGAAAAAGATGCCGCAGCGGCCGGGATCATTGTGACTGTCGGTGTGAAGTGTCAATCCTCCGATGTGTTCTGAGAAGCGGGTGATCTTGACGTTACCAGTGAAGAATCCGGCCGAATCACCGAAGCCGCAGACCGCCTTGCCGTAATAAGCCAGTGCGCCGGAGCAGTCTGCCCAATGACCTGAGCCGGTATCAGTCTGGGCAAGAACTCCAGTACGGTTCGACGCGATAGTGACTATTGCGCCTCCGGAATCATTTAGCGCCAATAACCCCTCGTCGTACTTTCCTATCGCTTCAGCAAGAATCGCGCGTGTATCCTCGCCAAGCGTCGCGTAGTTGCCGCTACTGCTATGCTCTCCCATAATCCCATAGGTGGAGCCTTTCCCATAGACTCCGCGCCGCCCGAGCCCGTACACTCCTAGACCGAACGCACTTGAAGCGTATACCCCTGTGCTGTCTGTACTGGAAGCGCGAATGCCGACCCCGGAAGTACACTCGCCGAATATACCAACTTCGTTTGCCTGCTGGGCTGAACCTGCAACGCCAAAATACTCACCTCCCAGCGTTCCACTGCAACCGGAACTGGTGTCCTTTCCGAACACGCCGTCATTCAGGCCTCCCAGATAACCGTAGTTGTGCGAGGTCGGATGTTCACCGAACACTCCCTTGCTCCCCGTCCCGTAGATACCATACTTAGACGCACTGGAGCCTTGCACGCCATAGCCCGAACCGCAATAACCAAAGACTCCAGCTGAACTGCCGCTCACTGCACTGCCGGAAATCCCGTGCCCCGATCCACTGGTTGCACTGTAGAGTGCAGGAGTTGGGTTGGCGGCGTTGTCGAGGTTGAAGTATGCGGTGCCGCCCGTTGCATCGGTCATGGTGACATCGAGTTTGTTGTTCGCTCCATTCGTACCTATCGAGACCTTGTCGGTGAGCGTCGTCAGCCGGACCGTAGGTCCGCCGTCGGTCCACCCGCCGCCACCGCCGGCGACTCCGAAGGCCATGGCTGCCGTATCGGCGAATAGCGCCTTAAAGGCGAAGGGGACGGTGTTCAGTTTCACGCGGGGGATGATTTCCGGGTCCGCGCCTACTTTGATGCCAAGGTACCGCGTGGTGTCGCCGGTGAAGAGTGTGCTCGGCAGGGCCGTGGAATCCCCGAGAGTATAGGCAAACAACCCCCCGATTACGGTGACGTGTCGGTAGCCGTTGTCCCAGAGAACCACCCCCTCGGTTGGAGCGTTGTAGATGACGAAGCGAATCAGATAACTGCCGTCGGGAACATTGGCGCCGGCCGATGTGGTTAGCCGTCCCTGGTAAGTGAACGTGGTTGGAACGGCGGCGAGCGCCAGCGCTGCGGCGCACGCCACAATGAGCATGGCCGAAATGAGTTTGGATATGAGATGAAGTCGCTTCATGGCGGATTCTCCTTGGCTGTTGATGATCATATCTTCCCTGCGAGTAATGGAACGTTCCGACAGGAACCGAACTGTTCGCTGTCGATGATTCGATATGAATAAGATAGCCCCATTTGCATATTTGTCAACGCTGTATTGAACGGGGTTTGGCTGCTCCGAGCCGGCAGTGCAGACGGGATGCTCACGCGTGACCGCCGCTGGGGGGGAGCGGCGTGGGGGGTAGTTCGCAGGCTATGGATTCGTTGCTGTCGGGCGCTTGACGAAACGCACAACCCCCAACTCACTTCTAATGCACGGCACCGGTCCCGAGCAGCTTTCACCTCGGTTAGCGGCCGCGTTCGACAAAGAGAAGGCCCGTGACCGAAGTCACGGGCCTACATATATGCATCTCATAGGTCAACTCACGGGCAGGCTACCGGCGGCGGCCCGCCTCTGAAAACGTAGGCAATCAGAAACGTGACGTCAGCGACGTTCACGTACGTTGGGTCATCACCTGTGACGTCAGCATGAAGGCTGCAATTCGGAGGTGGGCCGCCCCGCCACACGTATGCGATAAGGAATGTGATGTCAGCCACCTTAACAA